>FUFK010043701.1_pt1 | contig 13694 bp, 13 predicted proteins | sample 1021851 | NCBI WGS metagenome assembly FUFK01 (sample SAMEA51879418, study PRJEB19060) | metagenome | reverse complement strand
TGGCTCGTANGATAGAAACACTTGAAGCNAAAGTAGCAAAGTTAGANGGATAATTATATGCCATATATAGGAAAATCACCAACACAGGCTGTNAGNCAGAAGTATCAGTATACAGCTACAGCCAGTCAGACTACGTTTAGTGGCTCTGATGCAAACTCTCTTACACTAGCTTATACAGANGAAAACTACATTGATGTTACTCAGAACGGAGTGATGCTTAAAGGTGGTGGTAATGATTANACAGCTACTACAGGAACATCTGTTGTGTTAGCNACAGGNGCTACAGCAAATGATGTTATAGAGATAATTGTATATGATGTGTTTGCTGTCGCTGACCACGTTAAGAAGAGTGGTGATATTATGACAGGCTCTCTTGACCTAAACGGCACAGAGCTTGTGTTGGATGCAGATGGGGATACGTCCATTACGGCTGATACAGATGACCAGATTGATATTAAGGTAGGTGGTAGCGATAAAGTCACAATTGATAGCAGTGGGCGTGTTTTGATAGGCACTGATAGTGGTGATGCTTTCAATGATGATTCCATGCTTAGATTACAAAGAGCAGGTGACAGAGTATTTATACATTTAAAAACAGATGCAGACCAAGTTTCTGGAATATTGTTTGGTGATGTTGATGATGATGTCGAATGTGGCATTGAATACGAACCTGCAAACAAAGCATTAACATTTTCAACAAATAATAATACTGAAGCTGTTCGTATTGATAGCAGTGGAAACGTAGGTATTGGCACTTCCTCAATAAATAGAGCATTAGAAATTTCTGGTGATAATAACAGTGGTGCAAAAGCAAATTACATTAGAATTACAGATACTGATACAACGGCAACAGCAAGCAATCAAATTGGTGGTATTGAATTCTTTTCTAGTGACTCTTCTGGTGGTGCAGGGGTATCAGCTAGTATTGAGACAATATATGCTGGCAGTGGTGGTGGAGGTGAAATAACTTTTAATACAAATGCGACAAGTGGTGGTACTTTAACTGAACGCATGAGGATTGATGAAAATGGTAATCTTTTTGTTGGTAAGACCTCTGAAAATGCAGGTACGGCAGGAAGTGAAATAAAACCTGTGGGAGGAGTATTTACAGCAGATAATGATGTTCCTCTTGTTTTAAATAGAAATACTACGGATGGAACTGTATTATTAATTAAACAAGCAAATAGTAGTGAAGGAAGCATAAGCGTCTCTGGCTCAACAGTTTCTTTTGATGGTTTTGTAGGAAGACACGAAAGTTCAGGCATTGCAACAAGCGTTGCAAAAGGAACAGTAGTAAGCACTATAGATGAGCTTGATGTGTATGCAACAGGAGAAACTAAAGCAGGACAAACAAGAGCAAACCACGCAAAAGTTAAAGTATCTGACTCTGTTGGAGACAAAAGGGTTTATGGTGTAGTGGATAATTATACAGAAAAAGATAAGGTTATGGTATCTTCAGTGGGTATAGCATCTGTAAAGGTCACAGGAGCATGTGTGGGTGGAGATTTACTAGAAAGCAACGGAGATGGCACAGCAAAGGTGCAGTCAGATGATATTGTAAGGAGCAAGACAATAGGTAAAGTAACAATAGGTAATAGTGATACAGGAGTAAAGTTAGTGTCCTGCGTACTATACTGTGGATAGGAGAAGTTAATGACAAGAGCATCAGATACAGCAAGATTAGTCTCAGGAGGAGCAGTAATTAACGAAGCATCTAATGATGTAGACTTTCGTGTAGAAAGCAATGGGCAGACACACGCATTGTTTGTGGATGCAGGTAATGACCATGTTAATATAAACACAGATTCAGACTTAGGTAGCACACTAAACGTGAATGGTGAAATAACTTGTGCTAATGCAAACGCAGGTCTTTTATTAGTAGAAAATGCAGCAGATGCTAACGGCTCAAACTTTACCATGAGAAAGAGTAGAAACACTACGCTTAATGGTCACACAGTTGTGCAAGATGGCGACACTACAGGCAACATAAACTTTCAAGGCTCAGACGGAGATGAGTTTTTAAGTACAGCTTCAATAGCTTCTACTGTAGATGGCACCCCAGGAAACAACGATATGCCTGGAAAGCTAGTGTTTAAAACAACAAGACAAGGTGAAAGTAGTCCAGTAGAACGTATGAGCATCAATAAATCTGGGCAACTTTTGTTTAATACTCAAACTAATGTTTTTGGAAATGAAGGAGTTAGATTTTTCCCTGCAGGTTCAAGTAACGGCACACTTTGTGAGTTTATGAATGATGACGATGGTGTGGCTGTGAGTGTTTCAAGGGGAGGTGGTGATGGTATATGTCAGCAATTTAGAAGAGGTAGCACTGTTGTTGGTAGTGTTTCGGTTACTTCAAGTAATACAGCGTTTAATACGTCATCAGATTACAGACTAAAAGAGAATGTACAAACTGATTGGGATGCTACGACTAGATTAAAACAACTAAAGCCATCAAGATTTAGTTGGATAGTAGATAAAAAGTCTGAACCAACACAAGATGGTTTTTTAGCACACGAAGTTTCAAATATAGTTCCTGAAGCAGTTACAGGAACAAAAGATGAAGTAGAAGTAAAGGATAATCCTATTACAAACGACAAAAAAGGAGACCCAGTTTATCAAAGCATAGACCAATCAAAACTTGTGCCACTACTAACAAAGGCACTACAGGAAAGTATGGCTCGTATAGATACACTAGAAGCTGAAGTAGCAAAGCTTAAAGGATAGTGTTTGACCCAATCACCATATCAGCAAGTCTTAGCGTAGCATCTGCAGCCTTCAGTAACATTAAGCGTATGTTTCAGGCAGGACGAGACATTGAAGCGATGTCACAGGACTTGTCACGGTGGATGGGAGCAGTTAGTGATGTAGATAACGCACACAAGTCAGCCAAGAACCCATCAATGATACGTAAAGTCTTTGGTGGTGGCAGTATAGAACAAGAAGCTATAGAAGCGTTTACTGCTAAAAAGAAACTAGAAGAGCAAAGATACGAGCTAAAACAGTATCTGATGTTCACCCACGGAAGCAAGGCATGGGACGATTTACTTGCAATGGAAGGGCAGATACGCAAAAGAAGACAGAAAGAAGTATATGACAAGCAAGTGTTTAGAGAAAAGGTTATAACATATGTCGCTTTGGCAGTGGTTCTTGTTGTTGGTACTAGTGTTTTGGGTATGTTTGTTCTTACCCTTATGGGGTTTGACAGAGGGTGGTGGTAACGGTGGATATCATACAAGAGATAAATGTGTACGTAAACAAGGTGGACAATACACATTTGAGTGGATTTGTACAAACGAACATGGTATAATAACTTTAACACAATCCGACAATATCAAGAACTGTTACACCTGCTTTCTAAAGAAGTTTAGTGATTGGACTTGGGAGCAAGAAAAAAGACTAGGCATACGTGAAGACCCAAAGTATATCACATGCCGTAGNTACAAAAGAAAGACAGCCAAGAACGGACAACAAGTCTGTTTATACAAAGGGGCAAACGATACATACACGCTAGTGGTTGAAGGTCAGTGTCCAACAGAGTATCGTTGCAAATATGATCCACATGGATCTGAACCTAACATAGATAGTGTAGTAGACTCCCTAAACGATAGTTTTAAGAAGTAATATGGAAATAGACCCAGTAATATTTTGGAATGTAGTGCTAACCCTTATTATAGCTCCTGCTGTGTGGGCGTTTAGAAACATGATGGCAGAAATAAAGCGTATAGACATCTTGTTAAATAGAACACGAGAAGACTACGCATCACGAGCAGAAGTTAAAGACGAGATGCAACATGTTATGGATGCACTACACAGACTAGAAGATAAATTAGATAGAGTGTTGAGTAGGGATATTAAATGATAGAAGAACCAACAGTTAAACAAAAGACAAACATGAGAGTGTTTGCAGGTTTTACACCGCAACAAGTAGAAAAACTACTAACAGCAAAAGGACTGAAACCAAATAGTCGTGAGGCGGCAGTATACCTTAGTGCCATGTCAGACAAAGCAGAACAGATGCTGATGGACTCTCAGGTAAAATNNCTTTCANTATGGNGGNTCTGTNGGAGGCTTTGACGATNANTCTNGNAAACTATTTGATGCTGCAGTTAAAAGANCNGCAAGCACAGATCCTAAGTCTCCTGAGGTACAACGNTACNTAGACAATGTGATTGAAACTCGTGGTAGACCCACAATGGTTTATCCTACCACTGCTGATCCGTTGCAAGGATATCAACAAGGTGGTATAACTGCTGAGACATCAGACGATCTAAGAAGTGGAGAAGATTTAACTGGAGTTCCTGTTCCTCCGGGAATACCTCAAAATAGAAGAGATCCACTACCAACACCGCCTACTACTATACAACCGATAGTAGCAGACGTTAAGTCAAAGCTAAACGAGGCGCAAGCTCAGTTGTCTGCAGAACAGAATAAAGTATCTGCACTACAACAACAACTAGCACAAACACCGATAGAAGACGAGGATGCTAGAGAAAAGATAATTAATCAAATTAATCAGGCTATGCCTCAGATAACACGAGCCGAGGCTGCCGTAGCTAACGCTTCTCAGGCATTTCAATCATCTGCCATACCTACCGCTGCAGAAGCCGTAGGAGCTACCGTGTCTGCTCCTGCAGATTTAATTACACGACAGCCTGTAGATAAGATTGCGGAAGCTACAGGGCAAATAATAGGGACTACAGAGGGGCAGGTAACAGGAGATATAACACCTACTGCAACCACTGCAGATACAGAAACTGCAGCCACACCCACTGCTATAACAGCAGGAAAAGCTGTAACTACAGATACAACTGCTGATGTAACTGCTGTAAAGCCACTGGTCACAACAGGGACACTATCCAATGATGCAAAAGTCAAGGCACAAGAACAAGCCACATTAGATTTAAACATCAGGGACGTACAGGCAGCTCAAGGCACAGGACAACAGATAATGTCTCCTGCACGAAGAGCGTTACAGCAAGGAGAACTTGTATCAGGCGCAGCAAACGCAGAACAATCCGCACAGTTCCTAGAGGGCATTGAGGCAGCCACTGGTGCGCCCTCTTCTGCAGCCACCGTTCAAGGACAGCTAACAAACTTAATGAAAGACTTTGAAGGCGGTGAACCTCCACCTTGGGCTTCAGGTGCAATGCGTCAAGCCACAGCTATCATGGCGCAAAGAGGTTTGGCTGCAAGTTCCATGGCAGGGCAAGCTCTAGTGCAAGCCGCGATGGAGAGTGCGTTACCTATAGCCATGCAGGATGCACAAACGGTAGCGTCTTTTGAAGCACAAAACATTAGTAATAGACAGCAACGTGCAATGTTGGCGGCTCAACAAAGAGCGCAATTTCTTGGCATGGAGTTTGACCAAGAGTTTCAAGCAAGAGTACAGAACGCTTCTAAGATATCTGACATAGCCAACATGAACTTCTCTGCAGAGCAACAGATAGCACTAGAGAACGCACAGCTTGCACAGACAGTAGATCTAGCCAACCTTAGCAATAGACAAGCCATAACAATGGCACAAGCTTCTGCGATAGCACAGGCTGACATGACTAATCTAAATAACAGGCAACAGGCTGCAGTACAAAACGCTATGAACTTTTTACAGGTAGATATGCGTAACTTAGACATACAGCAACAAGCAGATATGTTTAAGAACCAAGCTAACATACAAAGTATATTTACAGATGCCGCAGCAGATAACGCAGCCTCACAGTTCAACGCGACAAGTGATAATCAGGTAAATCAGTTTTTTGCTAATTTAAAGAACCAGACACAGCAGTTTAATGCCGCTCAAGGCAATGCTATGAACCAGTTTAATGCTAAAGAAGCAAACGCATTAGAGGTCTTTCAAGAGCAAATAAACAATCAGCGTGACCTATTCAACGCTCAAAACCAACTTGTTATAGCACAAGCCAACGCACAGTGGCGACAGCAGTTAGCTACAGTAAATAATGCCGCCTTGAATGATGCTAACAGACAGAACGCACTACAAGCAAACAACCTCACACAAAAAGGTCTTGACGAGTTGTGGCAGAAAGAGCGTGACTTAATGGCTTACGCATTTGCCTCTGCAGAAAGTGCAGCAGGTAGACGGCAAGAGCTTATTATAGCAGACATGAAAGCAGAGGTGTCAGGCGATAACGCATTTGGTTCAGCATTGGGTGGGTTTGCAAGTGCTGTAGTTGGTGGTATATTTAATAATCCTGCATACTTTTTTGGATAGGAGCGTAATAAATGGATGAGTATAACAATAGCACTTTTATAGACGATGTGTTCATGATTGGCACAGGCGGTATAAAGCTAAAAGAGACAGGCGAACAAGTACAGGTCACAGACACCATAGCCAGAGGAGCAAAAAATCCATCGGGACTATTTAGTAAAAAGACTATGGGAACAGCCTTGATGCCTGATGTTCAGGACATAGCACTAGGGCAGACACAGTTAAAAGGATTTAACGCAATGGTGTCTAACGCTTTCAGATCTTTGGCAAGTGAGATACCTGTAGATCGTACTAAGCTTGTGGCAGTGTATCCAAGAGGAGGCACTGTAGGAGAGCTAGTTGATGAACTGGGTGTAGACGCTACGCATTTGACAGCATACAATCTGGACAACACAGAAGCGCAAGACGGTAAAATTCTTATAACAGCAGAAGACTACGCTAGACTAGAGGAAGCAGGATACGAGTTCCCTCCTGCCCCTGAGTCTATTATGCAAGGCTCTATTGGACTAGACATAGAAAGAGATTAACAATGGTAGAAGAAGTAACATTTGATGCACCAATTCCCGGTCAATCACTAACGACAGAGCCTAGAGGTTTTCCTTGGGAAAGACCGCCACAAATAGATAAACCAGAAGACGCTTTGACGTTTTACATAAACAATATGTCAAAGCAAGAAATACTAGATGACATATTTACAGCGTTAGATGAAGGTTTCCCACTAGACTTGCTTGTTAAGTCCATACTTACTAATGGTGTTATGGAGGGTATACACTCTATTGATGTGAGCTTAATAGTGCATCCTGTGTTGGTTGAGTATGTGCATGTTCAGGCTAGAGAAGCAGGTATAAAGAACATAGTTCTCAAAGCCAGAAACAAAAAAGAAGATATGGCTAAGAAAGAGAAGCAATTACTTGTGTCCCGACTTCAGAGAGCTATTGATAAGATGGAAACAGAAGACGCAGGAACAGACATATTAGAGCAAACACAAGAGTTTTTGCAGGAAAATAGAGAAGAACAGCCTGTAGGGGCTGAAGAAGAGGCTGAGGTGGAGGAGAAGCCAGTAGGTTTAATGGCAAGGAGAGGTGAATAATGGCTTTTGGTCAAGCGTTTGCTACCGCTTTTTTAAATGGTTTGACAGGTCAAATCCAAAAAAGAAGCGCAGAAGCGGTAGAGGAAAGAAAAAGAAGAGAGCGTATAGCAGAGACTGCAGGTCTACAGCAATACCTAAAACGACAAAAAAACTTCAACAAGTACCTTAACATAGCTAAAAAGATACAGAAGTTGGGTGGCGACTCTGAGGAGACAAAGCAGAATATAGCAAAGCTTGCAACTAACCCAGAGCTTCTGTTGTCTGCTAATAGCTACATAGACGCTTTTACACAGAAGTTTCCAAATGTAAAGATAACACCTGCCAGAATAAATGGCTTCATAGCAAACTTAGACCTAGTTATGCCCGAAAAAGGTATGACCCTTGAGGAAGCTGCTAGACAAGCTGCAGGACTTACTGTCCAGAATACTAATCTGGAAGAAGAGAAGAAAGATCCAAACGCAATGGAGAGCAACATATTTATGTCTCTACTGGGTGTTGGGGCAGAGCAGAGAGAGCTAGAGAAACTCAAGAGCAAAAAAGTTGGTCAAGGATTTAGCACATATGATCTGTACACAATGGCTATGGGTGGGGACTATACACCAATAGATCAAGCAACAGGGTCACTAGACTTTAGCTACTTCCCTAAACCTTTTACCGTAGCAGAGAGTAATCAAATAGATGATGTTATACAAAAAGACACACTAAAAGCTTTGAGTAGAGAGATAGCTAAATTTGAACAGCAATTAGCAAATACAGATTCATCGCAGGTTCAACAAAGAAAATATTTAGCAGGTGAAATATCTAAGCTTCAAGTACAAGCGTCCAACTACGCAGATGGTATAGGTAGAGATGCACTAGATCCAATATACGCTGCACCGGGGGTAGCAAGTAGAATACTGACAACAGGTAGACTTTCTAGCTACATGCAATCACAAACAGTAGACTCTGGTGTTAAGAGGGCTGCATTAAAGATACTTATAGATGATCCAGTAGCGATAAACAGATTCGGAGAAGAAGAGCTTCAACGACAAGGCGCACTACTAGGTATGAATTTACAAAAGACAGGAACTTCTGCTAGTGGGCAGGTCAGTGCAGGACAGAGCAACCTAGGACAACAGCAAAATCAATCACAAGCACAACAACAGCAGGGACAGCAGAACGCTCAACAAAATGCTCAAGCTAATCAACAAAAACAAAATAGATTAAACTATGTGAAGAGCAAACCGTTTGTTAAAAATAATCAAGGCGAAACCGCTTTGGATGCCTTTGTTGGAGAATACGGTGTGAGTGCTTTGCCCATGAACATTTCTGAGTTTAAGAACGTAGGTAGTGGTGATCTTAAAAGACCCAGAGTTGGTAGCTTTGAAATGAAAGCATGGGATAATACTTGGGGTAAATATTACAAGCCTGATGGGACACGTAAATAATGGATGACTTTATTGCTCAATTTGAAACTCCAAACGATGAGAGGTTCAAAACAGTAGAAAAGGGTAATCTACCTAAACTAACACAGAGTGATCTTTTAGATAAAGAACACCTGAAGACTATACGTAAGCACATGGAAAATAGGTTTGGTATAGATGATATATCAGACTATGATGACGAAGAGCTTGTCACTGCTTACGTAAACAATCAAAGACGCTTCCAAGCAGGACAGTCTGTAGTTACATTGGGTGAACTTGCTTGGCTAAATAAGGCTTCTGATCAGGAAAGACAAGAGGCAGGGGAAGCCTATGCTTTGTTCGACAGAATGGAAAACATCTTTACAGGAAAAAGAAGCACCTTCTTGGAAAGACTGGATGGTGTGTACGACTACGCAAGAGCAGCAGTTATTGATCCTGCAAACTTAGTGGGTATAGGTGCAGGACGATTGGTTGCAGGTGTTGGTGCTAAAAAGGCTGCGGTAGTTGCTAAGAAAATGGCTATAAAAGCGAGTAAAGACAAACTGATAAAAGAAGGGTCTAAACTTGGTGCTAAATCTTTACAGAAAAAAGCAGAAAAAGAGATAGCCAAGTTAGGCGAAAGACATTTTGTAAAAGAGGGCATAAAAACTTTTGGAGAAGCGGAGTCTAAGAAGCTCATAGGTAAAGAAGTAGGAACAGCTTTAGCCACAGATATGGGCGTGTCTATGGGTGTTGATGTAGCATATCAGATGGGTATGATAAAGTCTATGCAACAAGAAGATTACAGTGCTATCCAAACAGGATTAACAGCCATGACAGGTATAGTAGCACCTGCTTTTATTGTAGCATCTAAGACAGGAACACCTCTGAAGTACGCGACAAATAGATTTCTTGGTGCAGATAAGCCCACTACAGAGTTAGCAGTTAAAATAGCGCAAGAACAAGAAAAGAAACTAAAGAAACTGAGAGAAAGCAAAAATACTTTTAGCACACATTTTGAGGACTTCTTTGAAGCTATGAAAACTGGTGTATCTTTCACCACAAAAGAAAGAGGTCTGGTGGGTAAAAGGCAAATAGAGATGCTAGATAAAGAGGACTCTTACGCTGCAGACGCTTTTTGGACTACCTTCTTAACAGGAAATGACGAGATAGGTGTAGAAGGTTTATTCCATGTTCTGAATAGAATGGGTATTCGTTATGAAAAAGCAAGGCATCCTGAAGATTCTTTTAGTAACTTTTTAACCGATATAATATCTAACATGAACCCAGAGGACATGTCAAAATTTGTTTCTGTTATGAAGTCAAAAGATATACAAAAGAGGCTACCAAACTTTGACAAAGAGTTTAAGAAGTGGAAAAACACGCAAAGGGTTGACTACTACATGAGACAGGGCATTGAAGAAGGGGAGCTTGATAAGATAGCCACAGATGATAAAGATTTTATGGGTTGGTTTGCAGACTCTTTTGCTTCACATTTTAGTCAAGCAGGTAGACGTATGCAACTGTTAAATCAAGGGCAAAAGCTACTTGGTGCAAGAGGCAGAGCAGAATTAACGGCAGAGTTGACACTAGACGCAGGTCTTGATCCACTAAAGAAAAGCATGGTTAAGGAGGTAAGACAAAGAGGAGAATACTTCCAGAGAACGATTATCAGAAATTTAGTTACAAATCCGGGTACAACAGCACTAAACCTTATCGGTTACTCTGGCTATACTCTCTTACAATCTGCTTCTGATATGATAAAAGCTGCTCTTTATGTTCCTGCTTCTTTTATACAAGAGTTTGCTGAGGGTGCAGGTATAAAGTTTCTAGGCTCAGGAAAAGACTCTTTACAAAAAGCTTCAAACATGATGGGTCTTCAACGACAGAAAGTGAGAAACATTCTTGATATAAACACCACACATGAATCTTTTATGGATTACTTAGATCAAAGACCTGAGGTAATGAATGAGATGATGCGCTATCTAGCAGGTGGTGTGGACTCCAAAGAAATGATAAAAAAGCTTGGGTTTAATCCTGAGGAGAAGGTATTTGAAAGAGCTAGTGAACGGTACACAGATTTCTTCCAAACTATCTACGCAACAAAAGCACAGGACGTTCTAACAAAGTCTGTAGAATTTATGTATAACATAGACAAAGGTGTTAGAATGAAGTATGGTAAATCATACAATGAGTTGGTAGAGTCAGGTGAAATAGACAGGCTACTCTCAACAGAAGACTATATACGAATAGAGTCTAAAGCTGTTGATGATACCATGAAAGCTGTGTTTGGTAAGAAGTTTGGTAAGACAGGACCTGAAGCTACATTAGTGCAAAAAGCAGCAAACTTCATAGAGGAGTTTCGTTCCATACCAGTTATAGGTCTTGCTATGCCTTTTGGACAATTTTTTAACAACACTCTGGCTTTCATGGCAGATTATAGTGGTCTTAGCCTTGTGCATAGAATTTATCAAAGAGGCGGTAAATGGTCAGAGGATTGGTTTAAGATCCCAGAAACTAGAAAGCTATTGCAAGAAAAAGGTATATTGGATGAAGACAAAATACAAGCGTACATACAACAAAACCGTAGGTACAAAGGCGATGAAGATATAGGAGAGGGTGCTATTAAGTTTGGCATAGGTTTTGCTTACGTAAACCATCAGGCTCATAAAGAAATAGAATACATGGAACAAGGACTTGCGTGGGATCAAGAAAGAGGCTCAGGCGGTGAGACTATTACTAAGCAGTACGACTTTCCAGAGTCTTTGTTTAAATATGCCGCTAGAATGTATGCACACAAAGTTCTTAGAAGAGAAGAACCACCACAGTCTATGTATAAAGTGTTTTGGGATGTGTTTGGTTTAGGACAAGCAGACAGAAGTTTGGGTGCTTACGAAAGAGGTATAGGTAATCTGATGTTTTCTTTAGCTAGTGGAGAACTTCAAGAAGCCATTGACTACGGAGCGTTGCTTGCAGGAGAGATAGTGCAAACTGCTGCAGCAGGTGTGACAAGACCTTTAGATCCTATAAATCAAGCTATTGCGATTGCTGAGGGAGAAAACTTTGTAAACGTAGATAGAAGACAAGGCAATAAAGTCTTAAACAACTCTTTACGTTACGTAGACAGAGCCATAGAAAATCTATTACCCGAAGATAGTAAGCTAAAAAGAGCCTTAACGAAAGAAGAAAAAGCTGCAGCAACTAGGAACTTTTCTAGTCCTGCACAGGTAGGAAAAGTTGTTGGATATAGAGAGGTTGGTAGACAATCCTTCACGGAGAGGATGTTTAATACAATAGGTATGGAAAACTGGAGAGTGGGTTTCTTTGGAGGTATACCAGAAGCAGACGCTGTTTTAAACAAAAAGCTATTTTATCACTTGGAGAGAAGGGCAGAGATACTATTGAGGACTAAGGCTTTTCATGACCTATCCACCTCTGCTAAGAAACAAAAGGTTGAGAGAATACTGCAACTTGCAAAGAAAGATACCAAAGAAAATATACAAAAGTCTGTGGTGGTAAAAAATAGAGAATTAGAAACACTGTTTTCTTTAGATAGAAAGTACAGTGAAAGAGATATAAATAAAGCACTAAAAGATTTAGATATATCTGAAGAGCTAGAAGATTTAAACTTTATGCAACTTCAGACACTAGAGGCTTACATGGATGGTGGTGATGACTTTATCAAGAGAACTACTAACTAAAAAGAAAGGGGCTTTCGCCCCTCTCAATTAATACCATTTGGTATAAAGTTTAAGTGGATCTAAACTAGACCATGAGGACGAATAGCCTGATACACCAAGAGCTTTTAACTCCTCGCGTACAGCTTCATCGGCAGACTTACGTGCTTCCATAGCAGACTTTAGACCTGCCATCTTTTTTTCACGATAAGCCTTTTTCATATCTCTAAGTTGGGTATCCAACTCATTGATTTCCTTTGCCATATCCTCAAGACTGATTTCACTTTCCATCTTCACCTCCGATTTTTTGAAAGCTTTTTCTGCTTCTTGCCTCGCTTTGTTCATCCAACCTCTCCAAGTTTCGATAATATGCGACATTGAAGCCACGCTCCCATTCTTTGAACGATACAGTGTTCGGGTAAAATGGGTTGCCCTTCAGCATCTTAGAATTAGTTTTTAGTAAACCTTTTCTAAAGACTCTGAATCCTAAAGTAAAGGGTCGTTCTTTTTTATGTTGTTTGGTCGTTTCCATCAATAAATCTACTTCTTTCTGAACACCCTATAAAAAGAACTGTAGCATCCTTTTCTTTTTTGTTTAAATGATCTTGTAATGATTCGTTAATATGGTCATTGTAAGTCTGGAGATATTTTATACAATCTTCATTTGTTATGAAAGTATCTCCTTTATACTCGATTACACTGACTATACCTGCCACAAATATGGTGGCATAAATAACTATGGTAGCCATACTACGCTCCTATATCTACGATTTCACAACTGTCACCAGAACACGCGAATGTTTGTGACGACTTTGTGTTATCTTCTTTTTCATAATTAATAAAGGACTTCCAATCTATATTTCCGAATTTACCGCTAAACTCATTGTATACAGCTTCTGTGCAGTCCTGATAGGGTGCTTGTTGATAAGTATGGTCTGAGTGTGGTAAGAAAGAAACACCTGACATCTCGTCAAAATGTTTAAACACAAACGCACCAACTTCCATCCATTCATCATCCCTCACAGAAACGGTCACTGACGGCTTGTGTTCACACCAGTGCCTCTGGTATGTGAGCCACGTTTGTAGCTGTTGTATAGCTGTCATATCGTCCCTCTTGACCGATTTCTTTGGTGACTTCATAGGGAAGCTAAATACTGTCTGAGTATCAGGCTTCATTACGTCTGGTTCGCTAGGTATACCGCTATCTACCATGAAGTTAGTAAGAGGATCTTTATTATCGCCCCTGACAGTACGGATATAATAACTACTATGACGAGGGTGGATACCACTGCTTGAGTCAACAAGCTGTGATACTGTCC
>FUFK010063433.1_pt1 | contig 13695 bp, 28 predicted proteins | sample 1021851 | NCBI WGS metagenome assembly FUFK01 (sample SAMEA51879418, study PRJEB19060) | metagenome | reverse complement strand
TTTTAACCTCATTGCATGATTGATTCTTTTAACTATTAAAGCAACGAGATATCGTTGCCCTTCCAAGTGCCTAAGTTCGGCATCTGAAATATTACTGCCTGATACTGCTTCTATAGTTACAGACTTTAAATACTTCAATACTTCTATACCAGTTGGTGTATTAAACAAAGATTGTACGTTTTGTGATATTATTTTATCTTTATCTTTGCTTCGTGGGAATCCATCAACCCCCAAGTGCTTCGGTTGCATTTTGTGGTAATCCTCCTTGTTGTTGCATTTGTTGTGCCATCTCAACTAACTGCCTTCTTTCGTCAGCATCACGAATTAGTTTATCAGGAACACCAAATTTCTTAGCAAGATATAGTGCAGTTTCTTCTGAAGAGATAAGTATATTTAATATCTCAGGACCAAAAGAGTTAGCAACTGTTTGTAAAAATCTATTTAAAGATACTATATCTTGATTGCTTTGTGCTTGTGCTAATGGAGAAACACTTCTTATCTTAACTTCTCTTCCATTAACTGTTGGCATTTCAATACGACCTTGTTTCTTAAGAATATAAACTACTCTTTGTAAAACTGGTTGAACCATTTCTGCTTGNAGCCTACCAAAAGCAGAGCCAATCTTTCTTGATAAGTCAGCCATTCTTTCTGCCACCTCTGTTGCAGAAGCAGGTGTTTTATTTGGATCGCCTAACATATCATTATACAATGCTCGTTTAATATTATTTCTCATATCATTTAAAACTAAATTAGCTACATCAAAAGAACCTGCTGCTCTTATGGGTTGCAATCCTGCACTATTAGGTGCTTTCGGAATTACAGTNCCTGGCAAAAGATTTATTGTATCTACATTAACAACACCATCATCATCAATCTGATAGATTCCTGATATAGCCATTTGTGCATTTTCTAATACTAACTCTATAGTTAAGTTAGTTGTTTTGATTGCACTTAAAGCATTAACAGCAGGACCTCTNCCATATACTTCACCTGATGCTTTACTCCATCTAAAAGCAATAAATGGATTTGATCCAACACCATTATAAGTTTCTTGCATAATCATTGCTTTATCAGCAACATCAATAACCATATAAGAATATCGTTCCTCATTAGGCTTATCATATAATTTACATGACACTTCTAAAATTTTTGTTGTAGCTTCAGGATTATTTTGTATTCTGTTTGCAATACTAGGACTAACAACTGCATTAGGATATGCAATCATTATATCTTCATTCTTCATCATTCTTTCTCTGTAGACATGATCTACCATGCCATCAGGTCCAGTATCTAAAACAACATGAGGCAAAGGTATAGATTGAAAACGAATAGGATTAACAGCGTCACCTTCCATGACACAAAGTACAGCAGTACCCAAAGCCAAGTCGATAAAGCACTCATGTATCTCTTGGGCAAAATTTGATGTTTGCAATACTTCGAATACATAATCTGTAACCTCATCTAGTGCATTATTAATATCATCTCTTTCTTCATCAGGTACTTCTTGACCAGTAACAAAGTCTGCCCATCTAGCAAAGTTAGGAGTTAATCCTGATTGTAATCTTGATGCAAACTCTTGTATACCAACTACTGCAGTTTCATCAAATATCTTATCATCTCTTCGTTGACCTGCTGAATAATTTTTAAATCCTTGTCTTTGTGGCAAACANTATTCAAAAATCTCATCATAAAGTTCTTCAAACTCTCGCCTTATGGCAAGAGCCTTTTCATACTTTTGCAACATAATGTCAGCAGTTTTTTCGTGCATTAGTCTTGATACTCGTTATAAAATCCTATACCACCACCTGAACCACGAAGCAATGATCTACGACCTACACCTTTTCTTTTTCGTGTAATATTTTCTTCAAGTACATCTTGCCTAGCTTCTTTTCTTTCAGCAGTTTGTACTTCTTTTTCTGCCTCTCTCTCCATCTCAGCTTCTTTTTCTTCTACTGTTGGTGGTGGAGGACTTGGACTTCTACCTACACACATAGTTCACTCCTTTACATTCTCGCCCATAAGCCTTGCCTTCTAACTGGTTTTGCTTTTCTTTGAAATACATCATACTCAACTCTTGCGTTAAATGTTTCTAATGGTTTGTTCATACCTAACACTTGCCTTCCCTCACCTGCACCCAACATAAGATACTGCATTGCATCATGGATATGTGAGTATCTATCCTTTAGAGGTTTATCTTCATATCGTTCTCCTGATACTTGAAGTCTACGATATTGATAACCCCCCTCAAATCCTTTTACCAATTCTTTGCACCTAAAGTCAATTAAAATCCCTGATTGACCATCTACCATTCTATTTAAAACTGTAGCAACAGATTCAATTCTTAAAGACACATCATTACTATTTGTAGGTCTAGCCATTAATCCTGCACCTCTTAAAACCTGAAAAGGTGTGCTTTCATCTGTCTGTGCCCTGAAGTCACCTGAAGGATCGCCATAAATATATGTTTCACAATTTGCATAACGTGTTGCTATTTCTGCACGAAGTAACTCTGCAAACCTTACAATACCCATATCAAAGGCTACCAGTTCTTGTAAGATAAGCCAACGACCTCGAACCTTTTGACCAAAAATAGCAGCAGGTGTAAGACCAAAGTCTAAGCCAATATAAAGTGGCACACCATCTGCAACTGGTATTTCTTCTTTTGATACATGAGTATCTGCAACAAACATATTATAAACTGGCTTACCATCTTGTATTGAGCCAAGCCTATTCATTACATAAACATCTATCCAAGACTTTGTTTTACCTTGAACAAGATTTGGATAGTATGATTCTAAAATATTTTTTGTGTTCTCTGCTTTATTATTTGGCTCATATCCTATAACAGTACCATCATCATCTTTCTTTTCTATCATTCCACTTGGTTGTGTAAAGAACTGCCAGTTATCAGGCTTAATTAACATACGACTTTCTTCAATAGAAATATGATCAGGTACTGGTACAGCACCACTCATTATTGACCACCAATGATCTTCTTCAGGACTATTTGTATCACAGATAACACCTGACCAAGTTGCACCACCATCTTTGACAGAAGGATATCTGCCAACTCTCATAGTACAAGCATCTATAATTGACTTAGGTATTTCTCTTGCTTCATTGACCCACACCCCAGTAAGTTCTAAAGATAATAGTTTCTTTACATCTTCAGGTCTATCAAGTGCAAGAAAGATAACTTCCATCTCAAGATCACCTGCTGTTATATTATGTGTATAAGGAACTGACCAAGCAAACTTACCCCAATCTTGTTCAGGAAACCAATCAAGCCAAGTCTTAATTGTTGTTGTTCTAAGTTGTGGATTTGTATTTCTNATGANTGCCCATCTNCTTTTNCTCTTACCTGACTTATCAGGTTCTTGCATCAAGGCTCTTCTAAANATTTCTATACTACAAGCAACTGACTTGCCACTACCAACTGGACCTCTTATGCCACGAAAAAAAGTATTATCTTTCATAAAACTTTTAAGGACATCTCCATCAGGCTTGTATTTAAACTGTATCAATCTTTGTGTTCTTTCCTACCCTTAATAACTTATCAACTGTTTCAGGTCCAATAGCAGCAATAACTTTATCTGCTTCTAAGTCTGTACAAAATTGTTCAGGGTGATGTTTGAGATGTACTCTCTTTACAACTAAACGAAGTATTCTTCTTTCTTCAGGTTTTAATGTGTGCAAAAATGTCATTACTTAAACCTAGCTAAAACTTCTAAACTTCTTCGTTTTTCTAGCAATCGCTTTTGGCTGTTTAGAAACTTGTTTTCCTCTTCGAGTTGCCTTACGCTTTTCAGCCGTAGTCTTGGCGTATTCACTGGCAGAAAGAGCCTTAATTGCCGCTTCAGGTAAATAACGTTCGCCAGTTGCTTTACTCCCTTGTGTACTAGGTTTACCTGATTTGGTTCTCCACTTTTGTCTTGTCCAAGCACGAAGCGACCTTTGTGATTTACTAAGTGACATTCTTTTGTTTCCTTAAAGTATCTTTACCTTTTTTAAAAATATTTACAACTGCTCTTTTTTTCATAACCTTTGCTCTTTGTTCTCCAACAGTTAGTATCTGAATCTTACGAGCATAAGGTTTCTTAATCCTCATAACCTTACGAACAGTTGCACGAGCATCAGCAGGTGTAGCAAATTTTATAGATACAGTATCTTTAGGGTTCTCATCTGTGTAAAGTCTGCGACCAGTTCCCTTTGGTTTCTTACCAGTACCTACTTTAGGATCAGCCATTACTTCCCAACTTTTTTCATGGCTTTCTTATGACTAGCTGTAAACGACATTCCTGCCATCATATCTTTTCTCATACTAGACATATGCTTTGCAGTATGATGTTTGGCATGACGTTTGAGTGCAGCCTTCTGTCTTTCAGTAAGTGCCTTCTTCATCTATATCCTCCACCTCTTGCTTTATATTGTTTAGCCAACATCTGTGCTTTTCTTGCAGACCATTGACCTGCTTTGCCACCTTTAGTTCCTGCTTTTATCCTTTGGAATAAAGCCTTTCTCATTGTTGGCTTGGTATAGTTACCTGCCTCATTGACTCGTGACTTTGCCATTACTTCATTTTTTTCTTTTTAGAAGCCATAATTTTTTTCTGCAAACTTGCAGGAAGTGTCTTTTGTTTCTTAGTAAGACCTCCGTTTGTTTTCTTTTTAGCTGTACCTTTTTTCATAGTATGATATGGCATTGCTCTCTCCTTTTCTAGTTGGTTAAGTTTATCCTTTAGACTTCTTTTTGGCTTTATTTCGTTTACTAATAGCTCTAGCTTTTGCTCTAGCATCAGCTTTACTTGAAGCACCCCATGCACGAAGCGATAGAAGTAATCTCGTAGGTTTACCTTTAGCATCTCTCTCTGGTCCTTTCATATTACCCATACGAGCAAGAAAACTTGCACGTCTTGGATTATCACCTGATTTTACTGGAGGTTTCAGTGTGCCACCTTTATATGAGGCACGACCCTTTGCATTTAGACCACCTTTAGGATTCTTGCCTTCTTTTCTTTGCCATGCAGGTGTCTTAGCCATAACGAGCCTTTTTGAATATTATTGTTCGTAAGGGTGGTTGTTGTAGTGTACTATGCAACTTTTTACCCCCCACCCCTATTGTCTTTACTCTATACACACAGCATAATCCTAAGCAGGTAGTCATGTCAAATCTATACTTACTTGTATGTTGCCACTAACTAAACTCATGGACTTCTCTATAGGCTTNTACCCTGCTCTGTCTAGTATATCTTTACTGGCTTCAAGTTGAACATACTCACTTTTAGCTGATTGACTTAGCTCTAACATCTTATGAGAGGCTTTCGTAGCATTCAATCCAATAGTTTCTCTAATCCTTTGTTGCATATACTCTTGTATATGTGGCAACCTCAAAGTCTTACTGGCTGTCACTCTTCCTGATTCACCACTTGAGTAACCTGCAATAATACTTGCTTCTTTAATACTGCAACCATTTGCTACATACGTATCAACTAACAGCCTTTGTCGTTTAGTCATTCTTATCTTATCCAACACGATAACACCCCCTTACCCCCCTCTTTTTAAAACACAAACAAAAACCTTGTCAAGGGTATTTATCAAACGCACACTCACACACAAATACACACAACCTCATGCCATACTGATTCAGAAACGCAACGATTTCCAGTCTAAGCTAATCATCAGTATCTAGGCAAGTGGTCGCTAAAGGAGCGACAAGGGTTGCCTAGCTACTGTGAATCGCATAAGACCCCAAACCGTTAACCGCTCGTTGCGTTTCTCGGAGTCTGTATGCCATGCAAAGGAGTATGATTCAAGAAAAGTCATTACAAACTAAATATGATACATATTTAGTTGTTCTTTACATAACACGCAAAGAACCAAACGTGATGTTTTTCGGGGAAGCAAACTACGCTCGAAAGCATATCATACCAGTAAAGAGTAACTGTTATGCTCTGTTTTCTATGCACCCAAGTATTGCATAACAGTTATCAGCTAAAGCTGACTAACGCTCTTGACTTGGTATGTGAACAACAATGTGATTTGCTTCCCCAAAAAACTGAAGTGAATCATCAACAATAACATTAACTAGACAACAAAGGAGAATAACATGTCTAAATCAACTAACGAAAGAATCTTTGACATTATGAGCTTAATAATTGACGAGATCAACACAGACCAACTTGACACACCTGACAGAAGAGTCAACGAAGTATCAGGAGAAATCAATCCTTACTACAATCGTGACGCTGTCTACTTTCTAGGTGGCATTATCAATCAAATAGCTTGGTCTATATCTTCAAAGAGTAAATATATCAACGATATCGAGCATAAGATGGCAACAGAAACAGAGAACAATCCAACTAATGCAGATACCGAAGCATTAGGAAGAGCCATGACAACAGCATCAGCATCTTACCAAAATGCTTTGTTCATATACGATCTCTTTGTCAACACATTCAATGCTCTAACTGGTTGGACATGGAATGATGGCAAACAAACTGAAGACTTTGGTCAGAAATGGTTTGCAGAATACAAAGACAATCTCAATGGCAACAAGTACAGTACAAAGTACTCAGCCAAAGACAGAGAAGATACAATCAAAAAAGCAGTTGCACAACAACTCAAGAAACTTTCAATTGTAGATTCAAAGTCTANCAAATAAACATCAGGCAGGGGTTCACAGCTCCTGCCTTTTTTTTTATGCTTCGGCTTCTTTTGACTCGCCAAAAGAAGCAAAACCGACTTCCATTTGAGAAACGGAAGCCAAACGACCTAACTATACAAACATCAAAGCTATAGATGAAAATTCCAGGCTCGTTCCTCGCTTGGAATTATTCACGACAAAATGCTAATACTATTTACACAGCAGTTGGAAGTGGCAACTCAAGTTAGTAGTAGCAAATCAAACATAAATACATTCATTATTTCAAATTGTAAAATGAAAGTGAGGTAATCAAATGATAAATGTAATGTGTATTATTGTAGGTACAATAACTGTAATGTTATCACTCATGTTCTGCTATGAGTATTCAGGTGGAGATGAATGGTTGTACCTATTTATATTAAGTTATACTTGTGGTCTATGTACTGCAGTATATGGAGTAACCAATATATGTGAAAGGAGAAAAAAATGAATCACATAACACAAATCAAAAGCATGAAACCAATCTTAAGTGACTATGACTTTCCAATAAATACTATATCAATGGCAGGTACATATGATGATGACTGCGAAACAAAACTAGTCAAGTGTCACGATCGTATGATGATTGTCAGGACAGATACAATGGAGTATCTAGGCAATCATTCTACTGCATACAGACCAGTAGAACACAAAGCTATCATTGATCCCATTTATGAGATGATGCAAAAAGTGTCAAAGGATTTTGTGCCACAAATAAGCATGATGCACAATGGTGCAATGATGAAAGCAACATTTACTTGTAAAGATATTACAATACAAGATCCACAGTTGCATAGTTACATTGCATTTCGTATCACAGTTCGCAACTCATACAATGGTGTATGGTCAGTGATGATTACTGCAGATGGTTTAAGATTGTGGTGCGATAATGGTTGCACTACTGCTGATAAGATTGCCAACTATACACAGAAACATAATGGTAAGTTCTATTACAACTTTGATCACATTGAACATTTGATTCAAGAGTTTACAAGTAATGAAGAGCGCTATCGTGATTGGTACAACACACCAGTTACACAAACTGATGCAACTGAAATGTTCAACAAACTTACTTACACACCAAGACCAACAGTTGATGGCAGGTATCGTAATGAAAGACAGTTTCAAGCTCTCATGGACAAATGGGCAGACTATCAAAATCAAATTGGCTGTAACAAATGGGGTTTGTACAATGCAGTAACTGACTGGATATCACACCCATTTGATGTCAAAGATAAACATAAAACTACTGTCGAAAGAAACAGTAAGTTGCTATCATATATGAACAGACCCAATTCAATGTTTCAATAATGGAGGTAAACATGAAACTTACATTTACAAAAAATGAAATACAGATGTGTACATTAATTGCACGAATAGTACACCCTGCAGATTATAAAGAACTATTTGATGAACTCAGTAAAGTATCAAAGCCTAAAACTTATTTGAAACCTGAAGTTTGGAAAAGAAAAATGCTTGTCAAAACAATGGAGTTATGGGAAGCAACAAACTTTAAAGCATCAAATATGATTGAAGATATTTTGCATGATGCAGAAATCAAACACATGAACTTCAAATGAAAAACACAGTTAAGTATCAATACAAATCTATTGTTGAAAGGCTAGTGTTCCTGCGTAGAATAAAAAAACTAACGCAGGAACAAATAGCTTTAGACATTGGTGTTGATACTAAACTGTTTGGAGAATGGGAACGCATGGTGCGTGAGCCTAGACTCTTTAACTTGCTTTGTTGGTGTGAAGCATTGCAAGTTTACTTAACTATAACTGCAACAGATGAGGAGTTTTAAATGGATAATGAAATAATAAGATTAGTAAAATTAGGTGCAGATAGAGCTAATTTATATGGTAAACTAGCTGCTATGTATCAGGTACAATCTTTGATTCAAAAAGAAATAAATGAATTAGAACGTAAACTAGATTCAGATGACAAGCAAAAGTAAACGTAAAGGTAACTACCACGAGAACTGGTTTGTAAAACTATTCAACTCATGGAAGTTACCTGCAAAAAAAGTTCCACTATCAGGTAGTCTTGGTGGTGANCATACTGGTGACATCAAACTAGTNATCAANGATAAAGAGTATGTTGTTGAAATAAAATACAGAGCAGTAGATAAATTTCCNAGTGTNTTCAAAGTGTTACAAGGAAAANATATTGCTATGTATAAACGTAAAACTGGTGATCCNAGATGGGTTGCCATTATTCCTGATAAAATATTTAAGGAGTTAATCAAATGAATTATCATTTAAATTGTGTTATATGTAAAAAAATNATAGAACCTGATCGTGATAAAGATGGTCATATTTACTGGCATGGTGGTCATAATCCTGCACCNATACATGATAGTGGATATTGTTGTGAAAGATGTAATAGAGAANNNGTTANACCNNCACGNNTNNCAGAAATTAAATTACAATTANATANTAAGAGAGGTNACAATGGCNAACTTACANAANAATNTATACCTTGAGTNNGAACAAAAGGTAGCAGAAATCAAAGGACTTGAAGANAANATCAGCGAGTCTGAAGATGTNGCTGAAGTCAAAAGNTTTNTNAACTACAATNTNAAACCNAANCTTCAGNANGAAAAAGANTGGTGTGATNNNTTTGCAGAACAATTCTACAATGAATATTGGCACNGANTNNTNGGAGANCTATCNGTGNCGAAACTAACNNNNGANTGGCAACCAAGCCAAGAAGTAATCAATCAATACAAGGAGGTAAACCATGATCGAGAAACNAAATACTTCAAACATTTCTATATTACAAACCAATACAGCAGAGGAGATTGGAATCAAGTCTATAGCCAATGGTGTCAAAGACAACTTGATCGCAAAAACTCTGGTCGAACAAGCAAGTACAGACCCAAACAAAGTAACCAAGTCGACAGTTTCTATCTTGGAGTCTATAATGAATTGCAAGATAACGGAACAGACTAACAATCAATATGTGTTTGCACGTTGGCAAATGCCTACAATATCAGAGTGTGCTTATCAACTCAAAGCTAACAAGCCTGCAGTAATGAAAGCATTGCGTGAGTGCATGACTGTAGCTGATCCCAAAGACATACATCAATGGCTCATTGAAGTCATGGTATGCACAGCTAAGCAAAGCCACCTGACACAGAAAGACCTAGCCTTCAAAGCCAAAGTCTATGCCAAAAAGTTTGAACATGTACCTGCAGACATAATGAANTATGCTTGTGAGAAAGTCATTATGAACTGCAAGTTCTTTCCAACTGTGGCAGAGTTCCATGAGTTCATTGAACCAATGCTGCACTATCGTAAGTCATTGGTCGAAGCAGTATCAAGCAAACTAATTTCAGCAATAGGAGAATAAAATGAAAATATCTGAAGCAACACAAGTAGCTATAGATAGAGCAATTATCTTACAAAAGATGAAAGGTAACAATACTTTCAAAGATCTATGGCTTGGTAATGGTTGGCTATCAAAAGATAAAAATGGCAAGATTACTTTTACACCAACAAAACAATTACCTTATTAGGAGTAACAAATGGAAGAAGAAAGATTTGAAGATGCACCTGAAGCATTACAAGAAAAAGATTATCAAAGGTACATACCTAAACCCTATATGAATTATTTCAAATCAGTTCAGTTTTATTCTGATCGAGATGAAAAAATTCAACCTAAAGGTGTGACTGCTGATTACAGAGGTTATGCGAAAGCATAATACACATCTGAGCAAGATTGGGAAAGTACTGGTGACGTGTCAGGGTCTTGCTCAGACCTAAATTAAATCAAGTAAGTGCTTGATAAATAAGAATAAATGTAGTATGCTGATAGCAAGATTGGAGGTCTTATGACAACAGAACTACGTCATGCAGCTATGCGTGAAGACTTCATCAGAGGTAGCGATATGGTATCTTTGATGCAAGGCAAATGGGAAGAACTATGGAAAATCAAAACTGGATTGTTAGGTCGTAAAGATTTGCAACATGAGTTNAATGTTCAGTTAGGTTCTTTCACAGAAATTTTTAACTTAAATTGGTTACAAAAATATTATGAGTATGACTTTGTGCCACAGTCTAAACATACAAAAATGTATGGCAGTATTAAATTACAAGGTACACTTGATGGTGAAGATCGTGACAAATACATTGGTGTAGAATGTAAACATACACATAGTCGTAATGATATGGACTATATGTTGGATTACTATATGCCACAGATGCAGTTCTATATGTACATATCAGGTCTGCCACAAATGATGTTCTCTGTTATCTTTGGCAACAAGCATGAGTGTGTAGTTGTCAGTGAGAACAAAGACTATCAAACAGATATGCTTGATAAAATCAAAGCGTTTTGGGAATATGTTGTACACAATAAAAAACCTGAAGATGTATTGGTCAAAGTCAAACAAAGCATCAAAGATAATGTAGCTATCAATGGCAAGGTCAAACGTGATGTGTCAAGAAGTAATAGCTTTGCACTGGCAAGTACAGAATATCTATTGTACGAAGATAATGCAAAAGCATTTGAGAACGCAAAGAAAGAACTAAAGGCAGAGATGAAAGACAATGAGTCAGAAATATATAACGACAAACTCAGTGTCAAAAGAGATAAGCGTGGGTCTATACGCATAACAAAAAAGGGATAAGCGACCCACTTACCCCTTTATAACTATCTGTGATTGGAGGTACACATGACAGATACAAATACTAATAACAAAAAAACAGTGCCAAGTAAAGCACACCCCAAAGTTACTGCAACTTTGAAACAAGCATTGCTTGAATTTCAAAAGCTTGCTGTGACTGCCAAGAAAGATGGCAAGAACCCACACTTCAGAAGTAACTACTCTACACTTGAGTCTGTTATATCTGCAGTAAATCAAGGGAATCAATTTGGTTTATTCTTTACCCAAGAGATTGACTATGTATACACAAGTCATATGGATACCAAATCAGAAGTAGTTGTTGTCACTACAGTACGTCATGTTGTTGATGATAGTACTTATGTGTCAAAGCTACCGATCATAATGTCACAAGCTAATTATGAGAACCCACANAAGATTGGCTCAGCTATTACATATGCCAAGCGATATACATTGCAGTCGGTGTATGGTCTGCCATCAGAAGATGATGATGGTAATGAAGCAAGNAAGCCTACAATCCAAATCANCAAACCAAAGATGAAAGGAGAAGATGATGGATTATGATAATACAGACAGAGGTAGTTTCTTNAAACCACGAGCAGATGAAAGTCTGCTTGTGCAAGGGAAACTCAATAGCGAGGGATCAGAGTATCGTATTGCTATTGTCAAAGCATCACTGCCTGATGGTGGTACAGCACGAGATGTCTATGTCAAAGTCGGTACTATGTACGAGAATGACAAGTCATTGAATNAGAAAGCACCTGANTTNAGTGGACCAGTNACTATGCCAANNCAAGATAAACGTAGGATTGCTTGTTGGAAAACAGTATCCAAAGATGGCAATACTAAGTTTCTATCTGCACGGATAGGTGACAGTACACCAAGAGTAGAAGAACCTGCAAGAGATCAAACTATTGTAGAACATGAATCAGTATTAGGAGGTGAAGATGTCGACGATATCCCGTTCTAAAAAAGATCAAATGATTAGTGAAGCATTAGCAAGAACCCATGACCCTAAAACGTCATGGGAAGCTGCTGAAAAAGTTGATACTAATAGATTAGAGTCATTAGTTTTAACTGTCGTTAGATTACATGGTGCTAATGGTGCAACACACGATCAAGTATTTAATTACTTAGAAGACACACAACTGTGGAAGAAGTACACAGTTATGATGCCAAGAGAAAGCAGTATCACACCAAGATATAAGCAACTTGAAAATAAAGGTCTGATCTATCGTGATGGTACTACAAGAAAAGGTGGCATGGGCAGAAGTCAACTTGTAATGTATTATAAGGAGAAATAGATGGATATTAATATTATTCAAAAAGATATAACAAGATATGTTAAACCTAAAGATACAAAACTTTCAAAAAAAACGCATAGTCAAAAAGAAAGGAGAATACAAGTTTATACTGGTTCAAAACTATGGCATCAAATTAATGATTATGCAAAAAAAGAAGGTGTTACTAGAAGTAGAATAATTAGAAAATTACTTGAGCATTTTTTTGATGAAATGGAAAAAAAGTCTTGATATAAGAGCCATACAGAGGGGGTAAACACCTCCTCTGGTATGATTACACCCAAGAATATCTACTAAGTCTGTATATTTCTCATACGTTCAATAAGACGATTGGCTCTATTTGGCACTTGTTTTGCCCACCTAGAATCCAACATTTGGTTAGCAGCTTCTATCCAATCACTAGAATCAACAGCTTTCTTCATCTTGTGAAAGCGAGATAGTCGAGGTCGACCAAGATTGAACATCATATTAGCAATAATCTTTTGTGCTTCATCAGGAAGATTATCAAAGTTAGGATAAAGATGACCACATTCAATAAGAGTTGTTTGTATATCCTGATCAAATAACTCATTGACTCTTTCGTCATCTATGTGTGTGCCAACTTCCAATCCATATTCAGGATCTGACTCACGGATAAGATGTCCAACACCACAAGTAGGTAAGCCAAGATGATCAAGATAGATTTCATTCTTAACACCTTCATCAGCTTTAAGTTCATCTATTAATTGTGTGTACACTGGTACTTTCATTTCAATCTCCTATTTTCTATTATACCACACATAGGACACTTCCATACATTCTTCAAGGCAGTAAGAATCATTGCAATCTTACAGCGTTCACATATAGGAGTTGTCACTTTGTAATCTTTTTATACTTTTCAAAGGTACGAAGTCCACCTAATCCAAGCATACCCATCAATACAGTCATTAATGATCCCATATCAAACTCAGGTAATGGTGGCATTGTGACACCAAACATAGCAGTAAAAAATATAACAAAGGGCGCTAAAACAAAATGCCATGCCAAAGCGATACCACACACCCAACCAATAAAAGGTCTCCATGAAGCTACAAACCAATGACC
>FUFK010051503.1_pt1 | contig 13698 bp, 17 predicted proteins | sample 1021851 | NCBI WGS metagenome assembly FUFK01 (sample SAMEA51879418, study PRJEB19060) | metagenome | reverse complement strand
TGCGTATAAAACAGCCGGATTTTGGTTTCCCTTGAAACCTGGGTTTATCATTACAATTCTTTTAACTCCCGCAACAATTGCTGGTATAGCATTCATAAGCACACTTGATGGATAAGATACAAGTGAACCAGGAACATAAATTGCCACAGACTCTAAAGGTAAATATTTATATTCAAGTTTATTTTTAAATTTATCTGTATACGAAATATTCTTAAATTTTTGCAAAGAATGGAATTTATAAATTCGACTATAAGCTGTGTCGATTGCTTTCCTAACTTTAGGATTTAATGACTTTATTAATTTAGTAATTTTTGTAGCACTGGGAATAATTGTAGTATTTCGATTAAATTTCTTTTCATATTTAATTAATGCTTTATCGCCATTCTTTTTAACGTCATTAATAATGTTAGTTACAGAGACTTTGTCAGATTTAATACTTTTCCTCCTTTTAAAAAGTAAATAATCCAAATTTTTATCAAAATTCCTAGTTTTACTATTTAATATTTTCATAATCATTCAATTTCGTTTTGATCCTCTAGCCGAGCTTCGATCGTTTCTGTTGTTAAAGCTATGTAAGCATTATTATTAAAAATAAGATTTATTTCATAATCATCATTATTTTTCAAATAATCAATTCCAATTAATTCTAAAACTAAATCTTTATTCGATTGATTGATATTTTTTGATCTTACTTTATCAACAAAATCAAATCGACAGATACTATTGATTTTCTTGCCTTCTTGATCAGTTTCAATTTTAGTTCTTTCAATTGATAACAAAAAAACCTTATTAGATGCCAGATACTTTATGTCTGTCACTTTAACTTTTGCGCCGGAACTACAAGCAGAAATCATTTGTAACCCTTCTTGATCACTCGCAATTATTTTTGCCAAATATTTACTCATTATTTCAATCTTTTAATTTTAACACCAATTTTTTGTAATTTATTTTCAATATTTTCATATCCTCTTTCTAAGTGATAGACTCTTCCAACAATACTTTTACCATTCGCCACCATTGCGGCTAATACTAGGGCAACGCTGGCTCTTAGATCACTAGACATTAATTCGGCACCAACAAATTTTGTATTACCCTCAATCAATGCTTTATTATTTTGAATATTTATTTTCGCACCTAATCTTTGCAACTCAGCAACATGCATAAATCTATTCTCAAAAATACTTTCGGTTATAGAACTTTTCCCGACACTCTTGCACATTAATACCATTAATTGAGCTTGAAGATCTGTTGGAATGCCTGGAAACTCTTTAGTTTTTATATTTTTAATTGGTTTAATTTTGTCGGGTCCTTTTATAAAAATTTTGTTATTCGAAATCTTAATCTTCGCTCCGACTTTTTTTAATAGTTCTATTTCAGTAGAAATTATTTTTGGGTCAAAATTTTTAATTTGTAGAATACCTTTACCAAGCGTTGCCGCTACACAAAAAGTTCCAGCCTCTATTCTATCAGCCATAACTGTATGAATAGTTTGATTGAGAGAATTAACTCCTATGATGGTGCAGGTTCTGCCAGACCATTTTATATTGGCTCCAGCTTTATTCAAAAATTGTGTTAAATCTTTAATTTCAGGTTCCACGGCACAATTTTTTAAAATTGTTTTGCCTCTAGCTAAACATGCAGCTATTATAGAATTTTCTGTAGCACCTACACTAATATTAGGAAACTTTATTTTTTTACCTTTAAGTCTTCCGTTTGATTTAGCTAAAATATATCCATCTCTTATTTCATATTCCATTCCTAATTGCTTTAATGCACTAAGATGATAATTTACAGGTCTTGCACCTATAAGACATCCACCGGGTAAAGATATTTTAGATTTATAAAATTTAGAAATTAATGGACCCAATACCAATATTGAACCTCTCATTGTTTTTACAAGTGAATAACTTGCAAAAGTTTTCATATTCTTTTTATTAATAATTTTTGCAGTTTTTCTGTCATTAGATAAAATTATTTTTGATCCAAGAGATTTTAATAAATTAAGCATGGTATCTATATCTCTTACTCTAGGTAAATTTTTTATAATTACTGGTTTGTCAAATAATAGGGTTGCTGCAAGAATTGGTAGAGATGCATTCTTACTGCCTGAAATTGAGACTACACCCTTGATTTTACAAGGACCATTGATCAGAAATTTATCCATAAATTACTTTTTTATTTTAGCAACCTGTATGGTGGTTTGTCCCTGATATTTGCCGTTTTTTGATTTATATGTTGTTTCTGGTTGGGTATCTGATTTAAAAAACAAAAATTGAGCAATACCCTCNTTTGAATAAATCTTTGCGGGATTAGGAGTTGTGTTGCTGAGCTCGATTACGATGTTTCCTTCAAACTCGTTTTCAATGGGGGTAACATTGCAGATTATTCCAGTTCGAGCATACGTGCTTTTTCCAACACATATACAAAGAACATCTTTCGGAATTCTAAAATATTCAATGGTCTTAGCCAAAACAAATGAATTTGGTGGAATAATACAATATGGTCCCTTTCGCTCAATAAAGTTTTCATCAGAAAAGTTTTTTGGATCTACTAACGAACTGTTGACATTTGTAAATATTCTATATTCATCAGAAATTCTGACATCGTAACCCATACTACTTAGCCCATATGATATCTTTCCCTCAGAAACCTGATGATCCAAAAAAGGGTCAATCATGTTATACTCTTTACACATTTTTTTAATCCAAGTGTCAGGTTTAATAGACATTGCTTTTATTTCTTTTTATTTTTTTTTGAAAAATTTTTCTTCTTTTTAAATTGTCACGTAGTGCTACAGCCTCTCTATTTTTCTTATCTTTTATTTTATCAATTTTTTCTTTCACTCTTTGTTGGGATTTGTAAGGAAATCTAAAGTTATTGGTTTAGATGCATCTAGAACTTTATCCTTATTATCATCTTTTTTAGGGCTTTCTTTTGCTAATCTTTTTGCTTTTTTTTCAGCAAGTTTTCTTTCTCTTTTCGCTTGCTTTTCCATGAGCTTGGCACTTTTAGTTGATTTATAATCGTAATGAATACCCATAAAATTTCCTTGGTTAGATATAAATCATATTAATCAAAAAATTAAGGCAATAATTTGGAAAAAATGCTCTATTATCAATAAAAAATAGAATTGATCCAAATGCTCCTATAGTTAAATGGCATAACGTGTCCATGGTAAGGATAAATTCCAAGTTCGATTCTTGGTGGGAGCACCACTAATTTTTATAAAAAGANTTTCTAAGAAAAATTGTAATCAAGANTAAACTAAAAAANGCTAAAATTGGAATATATATTTCAGGNNAAAANACTATATCTGTAATTTTAGGAACTTGTGAATTTTGNTCTATTACTTTTTCCAAACCACTACCTAAAGAAACAGCTAAAAAAATTTGAGGTATAATTCCTATTAATGATGCGAAAAAAAAATTTTTTACTCGAACATCAAAAATTGTAGGCAAAATACAACTTAGTTGCCAAGGTATTCCTCCAATGAATCTATATATTAAAAGATAATAAAATTCAGACTTTTTAAATTTTCTCTCTAGATTTTGATATTTATTTAAAAATTTATCTCTAATTAAATTTTTTAAAAAATAGTTTCCAAAAATATAAAGAAATGTTGCACCAACACTCATACCTATGACCACAATTATAGTGCCCAACCATTTGCCAAAAATAAATCCTCCTAGTAATGCAATTGGAGAACCAAAACCTAAAAATGGAAAAACCCATAATATTGTGAAAATTAAAAAAATTATGGATATTAAAAACAAATTAGAATTTTTTAATTTTAAAAAATACAATCTGTTTTCTTTAATGAACTCATAAGAAGTTATTTCTTGGATACTAAATTTAGAAAAAAACAATAACACAAATATAGTAAGTAAAACTAAGTATGATAAACCTATTATTATTTTAGTTTTCTTAGCTTTTTCCATCATGGTTCATGTTATTTATAAATCTTCTATTTGCTATTTATATATTTAATTATTATAAAGGGCGAAATTTTATATAAATTTAACCACTTTATGAAAAGAACATATCAACCTTCTAGGAAGAAAAGAAGCCGAACCCATGGTTTTAGATCAAAAATGAAAACTAAGGGAGGTAGAAAACTTTTAAAAAGAAGAAGAGCTAGAGGAAGAAAAAATTTAACAGTATCCTCCACTGTTAGAAGAAAAAGAAAATAAAGCCAGCTCAATGAAAAGCAAAATTGTTGCTCTTTCAAAGAATGAAGACTTTAAAACTTTGCTCAAAAAGAAAAAAGTATCAAACAGATATGTAACAATTTTTTTTGGTAATATTGATAAAAAAAATAATCAAAAACTTAATATTTCTTTTGTAACCAAGAAAAAGATAGGAAATGCTGTAAAGAGAAACAAAATAAAGAGGAGGCTTAGAAATATTATGAATGATGCTGTTAAAGAAATATCTCTAAAATATCACTATTCATATCTTGTTATTGCTAAGTCAACTATGCTAANTANTGAATTTAAAATTATAAAAGAAACCTTATTTCAGGATTTTAAAAAAATTAAATAATGAANATTNTTACAATTATATTNATTAAATTTATTCAGGGTTACAAATACCTAATAAGTCCATTACTAGGTAACTCTTGTAGGTACTTTCCATCTTGTTCCGATTATAGCATTGAGGCATTAAAAACTTATGGTTTTTTTAAGGGTGGATATTTAAGTTTAAAAAGAATTCTTTCATGCCACCCTTTTAAAGAAGGTGGAATTGATCCTGTAAAAAAAGAAATAAAAGTTAAAAAATAATGGACTCNAAAAATACAATAGCAGCTATAGCTTTATCATCTGCTGTAATTGTTTTATGGGCATTATTCTTTGTTCCAGAAAAATCAACAGTGGATCAAAATATTGTTGAAAAAGAAAAAATTGAACAAAGCGGTGATGCACCAAGTTTAGANCAAAAGGAAACACAAATTACAATTTCACGAGATGATGCATTAAAACAAAGTGATAGAATTAAATTTGAAAATGATAATATTATAGGTTCGATATCATTAAAAGGTGCATCAATAGATGATTTAACTTTCAAAAATTATAAAGTAACCCTTGATAATGAACAAAGAGTAACTTTATTAGGACCTCGAAATATTAAGGAGGGATATCTAATAGATAGTGGTTTTGTTACTTCTGATAAAAATGTTGATGTTCCTAACTCAGATACAATTTGGTCAATAGAAGGTAATAACAAACTCACAGTCGGGTCTCCAATAAAACTATCATGGTCCAACGAACAGGGCCTAAAATTTGAAAAAAAAATATCGTTAGATGAGAAATATCTTTTTACTGTNAAACAAAAGATNATTAATGAGAGTAATAATAAATATGATTTTTACTCATATGGACAAATAATAAGAAATGAAATTCCGGAAATAATTGATTTTTTAATTCTTCATGAAGGACTCATTGCAACTTTGGATGATGANTTAATAGAGGAGGATTATGATGATATTCANGAAAAGAAGTTTACTAAANTAGCTAATAAAGGGTGGTTAGGGATAAGTGATAAATATTGGATTACTTCCTTAATACCACCAAAAGATAAAGAGTTTAAAACAACATTCGACTATAAAAATAAATTTAGAGCAAATTTTATTTCTACAGATCCTTTGGCATTAAATGAAAAAAGTTCAATTGAAGAAGAATTACAAATTATCGTTGCNGCAAAAAGAGTGGATGTGATAGACGGATATGCTGAAAAACTCAACATAGATAAATTTGATTTAGTTATTGATTGGGGATTTTTATACTTCATAACCAAGCCTCTATTTTATGGAATTGATTATTTCTTTAAACTACTTGGAAACTATGGTTTGGCAATTATAGCTATCACTATTTGTATTCGTTTAGTTTTTTTCCCATTAGCTAACTTTTCATTTAAAAGCATGGCAAAAATGAAAGTTCTTCAACCAGAAATGGTTCGCCTAAAAGAGTTGCATAAAAATGATAAAATGAAACTTCAACAAGAAATGATGGCTCTTTACAAAAANGAAAAAGTAAACCCAATGTCAGGTTGTTTGCCAATTCTTGTTCAAATACCTGTATTTTTTGCATTATATAAAGTTTTGTTTGTCACTATTGAAATGAGACAAATGCCATTCTATGGATGGATTCATGATTTAAGTGAGAGAGATCCTACAAGTATATTTAATATTTTTGGTTTGTTGCCTTACGACGTTCCAAGTTTCTTGGTTATTGGGGCTTGGCCAGTAGCAATGGGAGTTTCAATGTGGGTGCAACAAAAATTAAATCCCGCACCTACTGATCCAATGCAGGCTAAAATTTTTGCTTTCTTCCCGCTTTTCTTAACTGTAATACTCGCACCATTCCCAAGTGGGTTAGTTATTTACTGGACTGTTAATAATATTTTAACAATGGCTCAGCAAGTATTTATTATGAGAAGAACAACAGTCAAAACGACAACCTAAATTTTAATTTAAATAAATTAATGGACTTAAAAAAAATTCTTCCTGAAAACGGACCTCCAATAAACGAGGTTAATAAATATATAGAAAAATATAAAAATGACTTGATAGTCATTAAATATGGAGGAAATGTTTTAATTGATAGAAATATCTTTGATAATTTTATTACTGATTTAAGTATCTTAAATAAATTAGGTCTTTCAGTTATTGTAGTTCATGGTGGAGGTCCAAGGATCAAGAGAGAATTAGATAAATCTAATATTCAATCAAAATTTATAAGAGGGTTAAGAGTCACTGATGAAAAAATTATAAACATTGTTGAGTCAGTCTTAATAGATTTTAACAATGATATTGTAAGCTCTTTGAACAAAAAAAATACAAAAGCGGTCTCCATCCACACTAAAAAAGATAATATTATTGAGGTCGTACCAGAGGCAAAAGAACTAGGTTTTGTTGGTCTACCAAATAAGATTAATAACGATATTTTATTGGATATAATTCGACAAAATAAAATACCGATTATTTCACCANTAGGCTTAGATAANAANAATCAAACACATAATATTAATGGTGATACNGCGGCAATGGCTGTAGCCAAATCTGTCAAATCAAGGAGATTNCTATTGATGACAAATGTTGATGGTGTTTTAAATAAAGAAAAAAAACTTATAGATGAAATATCCTCATCCGAAATATTAGAGATGGTAAAAGANGAGACAATTACTGAAGGAATGATACCNAAAATAAATGCTTGTCTAGATGCTGTTAATAATGGAGTTACAGCAGCAGGTATAATTAATGGTACAAAACAGCATTCTTGTTTATGGGAAATTTTCTCAGACAAGGGATCAGGTACATTAATAAGAAAATGAACTTAAAAGAAAAAAAATATCTGCTACTTGATCTTGATGGTGTTTGTTATGGAAAGCACAATAACTATTCTTTAGAGCGTGTATTTGGTCAAGTTTCAAAGAGGATGACTCAATTTATATCTGAAAAACTTAAAATTGATAAAGATAAAGCTAAAGAATTACAAACAAATTATTTCTATAAATATAATACATCATTAAGAGGATTAATGGTCCATAATGGAATATCACCAGATGAATTTTTATCTTACGTCCATGAAATTGATTTATCATTTATGAAAGAAGATAAAATTATGAGAAATGAGCTTAAACAATTAGATATGGAAAAATTTATCTTCACCAATGGTAGTGCTGAACATGCTGCTAATATTTTAACTCACTTGGGTGTGTATGATTTGTTTGGAAGAGATAAGGTTTTTGATATTAAAGACGCTGGTTATGTACCTAAACCAGAAGCAGAAACCTTCGACTTAATGGTAAAAAAATTTGGTATAAATCCAAAAGAGACTATTTACATTGAAGATATAGCTAAAAATTTAAGTATAGGTCACGAACGAGGTTGTACAACTGTTTGGTTAATTAATGATGAGCATTTTGGAAAAATGGATGCAGACAAAGATTTTATTTCACACAAAATTGAAAATCTGTCTTTATTTCTAAAAGAAATAAGGCTATTAAAAAGTAATTAATTATGTCTTTAGAAAAAATAATCAATGATGCTTGGGAAAATAAAGATCAGGTAAACCAAAATTCTGATCAAAATTTAAAAGATGCTATTAACCAAGTTATTGCTGATTTAGATAGTGGTAAATCAAGAGTTGCTGAGAAAATAAATGGAGAATGGGTAACTCATCAGCACCTTAAGAAAGCTATAATGTTAAGTTTTAGAATTTACCCAATGGAAAATTTAAATGGTCCTTATAGTAGTTGGTACGATAAATCACATTTATTGAAAGGTAAAACTGCAGGATGGACCAAAGCTGATCATGAAAAAGCAGGTTTTAGAATGGTTCCGAACTCACCAGTAAGAAAAGGTTCATTTGTCGGAAAAAACGCTGTTCTTATGCCATGTTATGTAAACATTGGAGCNTATATTGACGAAGGAACGATGATNGATACTTTTGCAAGAGCTGGTAGTTGTTGTCAGATAGGTAAGAATTGCCATATTTCTGCAGGTTCGGGTGTTGGTGGAGTTCTAGAGCCCGCGCAAGCTTTACCAACAATCATAGAGGATAATGTATTTCTTGGAGCGATGTCAGAGGTAGTTGAAGGCGTAATTGTTGGAGAAGGTTCAGTTTTAAGTATGGGTATGTATATCGGTCAATCAACAAAAATAGTTGANAGGAAAACTGGGAAAATTACTTATGGTAAAATACCACCTTATTCAGTTGTAGTTCCAGGCTCATTGCCTGATAAAAATAATTCTTCTGCACCCTCCTTGTATTGTGCAGTAATAATTAAACAAGTTGATGAAAAAACAAGATCTAAAACTTCTATTAACGACCTCTTAAGAGACTAAAAATGAAAACTTTAAATGAGTTAAAATTAGCTAAAGAGCTAATCAGATTTCCTTCCATCACCCCAGTTGATGCTGGAGTAATGAAATTTTTAGAAAAAAAATTAAAAAAATTAGGTTTCAAAACAAAAATATTGGAATTTAAAGAAAGAGGATTTCAGCCTGTGAAAAACTTGTATGCAAGATTAGGATCTAAGAAACCGAATTTTATGTTTGCAGGACATGTTGATATTGTCCCTCCAGGAAACATTAAGGATTGGACAGTAAATCCATTTAANCCATCTATCAAAAAAGGCCATTTAATTGGGAGAGGTGCAAATGATATGAAAAGCTCTGTTGCAGCTTTTGTGTCTGCTGTAAGCACTTTTTTATCAAAAAATAGAAAATTCAACGGNTCAATAAGTTTACTTATTACAGGAGATGAAGAAGGTGATGCAGTAAATGGCACCAAAAAAGTTGTAGATTATTTAAAAAAAAGGAAAGAGAAAATTAACTTTTGTCTTGTTGGTGAACCAACAAATCCAAATAAATTAGGTGAAATGATAAAGATTGGACGTAGGGGTAGTTTAACTGGTAAATTAAATATTTTTGGTCAGCAAGGCCATGTTGCATATCCTCATAGAGCTAATAATCCCTCAACTATAATTGTAAAAATTTTAAAAGAATTAAAAGATATTAAATTTGATAGAGGATCAAAAAACTTCCAACCTACAAACTTAGAGGTTACAAAAATAAATATAAATAATAACGCTGATAATGTTATCCCGGCTATGGCTGAGGCAACATTTAATATAAGGTTTAATAATAAACATTCGTCAAATTCTATTAAAAATAGACTTAATAAAATTTTTAAAAAAATAACCAAGAAAAATAAATCAAAATTTAAAATTGATTATAGAGTTTCAGGTGAGGCATTTCTAACAAAGCCAAATGAAACAACGCACATGATACAAAATATCATAAAAAAAGTGACCAAAATTAAACCAAAGCTATCTACTACAGGTGGAACCTCAGATTTAAGATTCATAAGAAAAATATCACCTGGATTAGAATTTGGGCTTGTTGGAAAAACAATGCATAAAGTTGATGAAGCCGTATCTTTAAAAGATTTGAAAAATCTTAAGAAAATTTATGAAAACATTTTAATAAATTATTTTAAATGAAAACAGCGATCATAAATTCTGACTCCTATGAGAAACATAACACTGGCGATGGTCATCCTGAGCAGCCTAAAAGAGTAATTGCTATAAAAGAAAAGTTAAAAAAAAGAAAAGACCTAATCTGGGATAAGCCAGATAATGTTCCTGATGATATATTGTCTATGACACATTCAAAAGACTATATAAATAATTTAAAAGATTCTTTTCCTCAAAAAGGCCTTAAGTNTCTAGANGGCGATACTGTTGTATCNCCNGAAAGTAAAAAAGCAGTTTTTGATGCTGCAGGCTCAACAATNAGAGCAATAGATGGAATAGAGAGTAATCAATTTAAAAATGCATTCTGTTTGGCTAGACCACCTGGGCACCATGCTGAAAAAAATAAAGCTATGGGATTTTGTTGTATATCAAACGCGGGAGTAGCAACAAACTATTTAGTGTCAAAATATAAATACAAAAGAATTGCCTGTGTAGATTTTGACGTGCACTGGGGTAATGGAAATTATGATGTCATGCGTAATAATAAAAATTCATTATATATTTCTACGCANCAATATCCNTTTTATCCTGGGGGTGGAACAGATAAAGATAAAGGAGACTTTAATAATTCATTGAATATCCCTTTGCCCGCTGGGACGAACTCCGAAGAATACTTTAATGCATTTGATAGGGTGTTAGAAAGATTAGTTCAATATAAACCAGATTTTCTCATATTTTCAGCAGGTTTTGATGCACATAAAGATGATCCATTAGCTCAATTTCAACTTAGTTCAAAAGATTTTTATGAAATTACTAAAAGAACACTAGCGGCTACTAATAAGTTTACCGCAGGTAAAGTTGTTTCTATACTTGAAGGTGGATATGATTTAAATGCTTTAGCAGAAAGCGCTAACGAACATGTTAATGCATTGGTAGAATTCAATTGATAAATATCTAGCCCATCATAAATCGACTTCATGAAACTATACAAAATAAGAAAATCAAAAATTGATAATAAAGGTCGTGGACTTTATGCTACTAAAAATATCAAAGAAGGTACAAAAATTATTAATTACTTAGGAAAAATAATTACAAATAAAGAAGTTGAAGAGTCAGATAAATATGACAATAAAAAACCTATTTATCTATTTACTCTAAATAAAAAATATACCTTAGATGGTGATTTCTCATTTAATATNGCTGGATTGGTAAATCATAGTTGTGATGCGAACGCACGTTATGATGGTAAGGGTTTAAAAATTTGGATAACAGCTGATAGAGATATTAAAAAGGGCGAAGAGATAACTTGTGATTATGGTTTTAGTTTTGATAAAGAAGATTACAAGCAATTTCCTTGTAAATGTAAATCAAAAAATTGTTGTGGTTTTATAATTCGTGAGGAAAGTAGATGGCGAATAAATCGTAAATTTGCGATGAGTAATAAAAAAAAATTAATAAATAACTCTCGTTAAATAGAGACCTTGAGGTGGTGCAGGTGGAGCACATAATTCTCTTTTTTTAGACTGCATTACATTTACAAATCTTTTTAATGTCCATTTTTCTTCCCCAACATATTTTAAACAACCAACCATAGACCGAACTTGTTGTTGTAAGAAAGATTGAGATCTGAATTCTATTTCAATCTTATTTTTTGTAGATCTAATTTTTACAGATTTCATAGTCTTTATTGGACTTTTAGCCCTACAACTCGATTTTCTAAAAGTACTGAAATCTTTAGTACCAATCAATTTTCTTGCAGCACCTTTCATCAATTTTAAATCAAGATCTTTTATAATATGCCAGCCTCTATTTTTATCTAAAACTGGTCCACTAATCCGATTAATAATCACATAATTATAAACTCTCATTTTAGCTGAAAATCTAGCATGAAAATTATTACCTCTTTTTGTAATTTTAAGTATTGCTATTCCATCTTTATTTAAAAAATGATTGATTGATTTTAAAAACCTATCAATTTTGATAATCTTATTTTTACAATCAAAATGTGCTGACTGCTCTTTGGCATGTACACCAACATCTAATCTTCCAGCCCCATATATTATGATTTTTTCATTTAAAAGTTTTGAAATTTTCTCTTGTAATAACCCCTGGACAGTTTTTCCTTTTTTTTGAATTTGCCACCCCCTAAAATTAGTGCCCTCATATTCAATTAATATTTGATACCTAAACATTTGATAACTTTGAGCCCTTTTTAATTTGAGAGCCCAACATGAATTCGCTAATTTTTTGTGGTCTTTTTCCTTGTCTTTGAATTTCGAGAATCTTAATAGATTGGTTTTTATTACATGCTACCTCCAGCTGATTTGAAATTATTTCTCCAACTTGACCTATGCCATTACCAATTTCGGCTTTCAAAATTTTATATCTTTCGCCATTAAAACTAAAAGAAGCNCCTGGGGAGGGAAATAATCCATTTATTTTTCCAATTATTTTAGAGGCATCCTCGTCCCAATCAATCCTTGACTCCTCCTTATCAATTTTTTTTGCGTAAGTAGCTTTTGAATGATCTTGATCAATAAACTTCGCCTTATCTTCAAGTATATCATCCACATTATCTAAAATTTTTTCAGCAGCTAAAGCGGATAGTTTTTCTGAAATTTCTTGAGCATTTTGGTTTTGATCTATTTTGATTTTATAAATATTACTAACTGGTCCGCTATCCAATTCTTTTTTGATCTTCATAATACTTATGCCNGTTTCAGGATCTAAATTCATAATTGATCTCTGGATNGGCGCTGCGCCTCGCCAACTAGGAAGAATTGAGGCGTGAATATTNACAAAACCTTTTTTNGTTAAGTTTAAAAAATTTTCAGGAATNATTTGTCCATATGCACACACTATTGCAAGATCAGCATTTAANTCTTTTAAAAATTCATACTCTTCTTGATTATCCTTAAGTGTCTTAGGTGTTCTATAATCTATATTTAAAGTTTCAGAGATACCCTGAATTGGACTCTTGTTAATTTTTTGTCCTCTATGAGATTTTTGAGGTGGTTGAGTAAAAACCACAGAAATATTGTAACCATTTTGATAAAGAGATTTTAAGATAGGAACACAAAATATAGGTGTACCCATAAAGATAATCTTATTTGCCATCTTTAAACTACTATTCTGTCCGGATTTTTTTTAATTTTTGAAATTTTTTTTATAATAAAATCTTTCTTTAATTTTGATAAATGGTCAATAATTAATTTTCCATCTAAATGATTTATTTCATGTTGAATACAAGTAGATAAAAGTCCATCACATTTAAGATTTTTCTTCTCTCCCTTTTTGTCAATATATTCCACCTCACAAATTTTTGGCCTCTCAATTTCAATAAAAGTTTCAGGTATTGATAGACAACCCTCTTCGTACACCGATGTCTCTTTGCTTAAGTTTTTTATAACAGGATTGATTAATGCAATTGGTTGATTTTCTTCATCCTTATTTGAAACGTCAACAACTAAAACTCTTTTTAGTATACCTACTTGAACTGCAGCAAGACCAATTCCATTGGAGTGGTACATTGTTTCAAATAAGTCCTCAATTAATTTTTTTTCATTTATTCCAACTTTTTCAATTGGATCAGAAATTTTTTTTAATATTTCATCTGGAACAGTAACAATTTCTTTAAGCATAATAAATAATTAAACTAATTTTTAAACTTTTAAAGGAAGAACTTTAAGCAATATCTTATTTCTCATCCAATCAATATTA
>FUFK010044867.1_pt1 | contig 13698 bp, 15 predicted proteins | sample 1021851 | NCBI WGS metagenome assembly FUFK01 (sample SAMEA51879418, study PRJEB19060) | metagenome | reverse complement strand
ATTTGATAATTCATAAACTCTTTTACACGCAAAGCTTGTTGCTCTTTGTCTGGAGTTGGTAGGCCAATGATCTGTGTTCTAACAGGGCCTTGTGATGGTAATAATTCTTTGTAAGCTAATGATTGAAACTGTGTAACAGCTTCTGCTAACACAGGGTGTGTTGCACCTGAAGCTCCTTGAAACGGCTCTGTTCTATTTTCGTATTTGAAACCAAGTAAGTCAAGTCCATCAGTGTAAGATTTCTCCCACTCTTTTCTAGACATCTTATAGTCTATGTAATTATTTTTTAATTCTGATCCTAGTGGATTTAAAACATCGTCAGGTAAAATATCTGCAAGATTATCAAAGTGAGAATCTGTGCCAGGTATGTTAATTGCACCTGGTTCAAAGTCAATCGTTGCACCGCCATCTTCTTCGGGTGTAACTTCAACGGGTTGTTGTTCTTTAATTTCTTCCTTTACCTCGACCTCTTCGCCCGGAACTTTAACCTCGGTACGAGTGTTAGGAAGTCCTTTATCTATATCTGCCATTTAAACTCCTGTAATTATCTACCACGTTTTACTAAAAAATCCAAGCCCTGTGAAGTAGGTCCTTTTTTTGGAGGCGGGCCTGAATCTACACCAGCCATTTTAGCTATACCACCCCCTGCTAAACGATTAAAAAAATTAAGAATACCAGATGATGGTTTAACCGTTTGACCCGTTTCAAAATCTGTGTCTCTTGTTAAATTATATATATCTCTGTCTGTTTTCTGTCCTTCGCTCATTTCAGATTCAGGTAATGCTATTGATTCTGAATCGTCTCTAATAGCTGGAATGTTTAATTGTATCATGTTTGACAAAGTTTTATCTACAGCAAATTTTTTAGCATCTGGTGATAGGTTTGGGTAATTTTTGTTTACAGCAAAGGCTACGTTATCTTTCATCCTGTTAAATATTTTACGTTGTTTATTAACTGCTGCAATAGGTATTGCAATACCAGAACCAAGTGTTGCTATTCCAGCTCCGCCTAGCACTGGGAGCCCAAAACGTGGCACATTTTTATATAGCGCTTGCCCTAAATATTTTTTACCTAATGGAAATCTTAAGACTTTTTTTGCAAGTTCTTTAATTCCTTGTGATTTTTTTAAAAGACCTAAATCTCTAGCAGCGACTTTTGAAAAACCTGAAATAGCTGTTGCGGCTTCTGGAGTTAAATTACCAGTTACGATTGCTGTCAAGGCCGCAGCAGGAGTTTCAAAGAAACCAAGTGATCTTAAAAATCTAGCTTTGTTTAATAAAATATCTCCACCTATACCAGTAGCGGCACCAGCAGCTGTCTTAAATGGATTTTCTTTTGCATAATCAAATAAACTAAATTCTTCTTTTGGTTTTTGAAAACCAGCGTCCGTCATAGTGTTTGCTGCAGAAGCATACCTAACTCTATCATCAGTAGGTCCTTCAGCAACTCTTCGAATAATTTTGTTAAAAATATTTCTAATTTTTTGTTTTGGAGTTTTTCTAACTTTTTCAAGAAGCTCATCTTGATTGGTTACTCCAAACCCTTTATAAATATTTTCTTGTATGGTTTTAGTTATATCTTTTGAATCGTAAATTGTTTTTACATCTTTAGGTATATTAACAGAGTATCCTGTTTTCTTAGCATCATCTATAATAGTTTTGTAGGCCGTAGGGTTTGCTTCTTTTAATTGTTTTATGTTGCCAACAGTCTTGTTTGGATCTCCTCCCTCAACAAAAGTTATGGCTCTTACTTTAGGTAAGTTTTTAGGTATACTGGCATTTATGTCAGCTACTATTTTATTAGCAGACTGATTATACATTTTAACATCTTTTGGAGTTGCAGTTCCATTAACCATTTTTTCTCTAATGTCTAAAAGTTTTCTATCTAATTTTTTTGCTTTAAGTAAATTTGTATTATCTATGGTTTTGTTTCCTGTTTTAGTTAAGGTTTGTTGAAAGGCAGCATATCCTTCGCCACCTGTTTTGAAAGCTGTGCTTAAATTAAAAACTTCATCTGTTTCTAAGCCAATACCTTTTGCTGTGAGACCAGTCTCCTTCAAAAAAGGTTTTATCTTTTTTGTAGTGTCTCTTCTTTTTTTATCAAAAACATTTATATCTTCTCCTATTGTCTTAGCTACGCCTTTTTCTCTCGTTACTCTAACTTTGCTCCATAAAGGATTATTAAAAGGATCTTTGTTTGCTTCTTTTCCAATTATGTTAAATCCTTTTGTAGCATTAATTTTAGGTAAGTCTTTAGGTTTAATGTAAGACTTCTTACCTCCGTACGCTTCTCTTAAATCATATAAAGCAGCACCTGCATTTTGAACATCAGTTTTTAATAATTTTGAAACATACTTAACCATGTTATCTTCTAAGATACTGCCATCACCAAGAGCTTGCACAACTTTTCCATTATTAGCTAATTTTAAAATACGTTGTTTTTGCTTGTCTTGCATTTTTAAAAAAAACTTTTTGTAAAACTTTTCGCCTTTTTCTTTTCTAATAATTGAACCTACTTCTTGAATGGAATCAAAGCCTAGATCTCTAGCTATTGCAGATAGTGATGGGATGGGGGTTTTAGTTTTAATTGAGTTATCTACGATAGTCATAACTTTTTTAACTCTGTCTGCTTGAACTTCTTTTGTTCTACCTGTGCCTTCAAGTCTTTTAAATTTATCTTCTACATCAGGTAAAACATTAATTAACCCTGACACTCTATTTTTGTTTATAGTTGTATCAAGTTTAAATTTTTTTAATCCTTCAACAATTTCGTCGCTAGACTTACCTTTGTTAGCTTGTTTAATAATATAGTTTCTAGCTTTTTCATTACTGTAGAGCTTTCCAAATCTAGCTGTAAGAGTTGTGCCCGGTGATATTAAAGATCTAACTTTATTAAATAAAACTCTGTTTTCTCTTTGTCCAATGCCATAATTTATTTGTCCTTTCTGAACACCTGTTCTATCAAAATCTAATTTATTAAAATCTTTTTTAGATAGATTATCTTTTAATATTTTTATTTGGTCTTTTGTTAATTTAATACCTGATCCTGCTGCACCAGCGTAGCTTCCTGGTTCATCGACTAAACCTCTCTTTGGTTTGTCAATCATCTCCTTAACTTCTTTTGGATTCTCTAGTGCACCTTTTACTTTTTCATTAGTACAAATCGGTGCAAACTGTGGCGCTGTAGGTGTGCATGCTGCCGTTGATGTAAACGGTGTAGCATACTGGATGTCACAAAATGCTTTTTATCTTTATGATGGTTCAATTAAAAAAATACCATGTAGTGTGCAAGATTTTGTATTTGAAGATTTTTCTATCACACAACAACCAGAAACGTACGTTGGTGTAAATTCAGAATTTAATGAGGTAACTTGGTACTATGCTTCCACAAATGCCACGCAAATAGATAGATCAGTCACATACAATTACTTAGAGAGAACTTGGTATACATCAACGTTATCAAGAACCACTTGGACCGACTACGGTGTTTATCAGAGACCATATGCAACAAAGTATGAGACAGGCACAACGGGGAGTACTCCTACAGTATTAGGTGTCACCGCTGGAGCATCTTTATTGTATGAGCATGAACAGGGTGTAAACGACGATCAATCTGCTATGACAGCGTTTATTACATCAGGTGATTTTGACATACAAGATGGACAACAAATATTATCTATATCTAAAGGTATACCTGATTTTAAAAATCAAGCTGGATCTGCTACAATGACCATGGGTTTTAAATCTTATCCATCAGAAACAGGCATTACAATTGATCGATCTGTAGATACAACAACTAAATTTTTTAATTTACGTGGCAGAGGTAGACAAGCTAATGTAAAAATAACAAGTAATACTTTAGATTCAGACTGGCGTTATGGTACGTTACGTGTGGATGTAAAACCAGATGGAGGTAGATAATGGCTAAAATTAGCACGACAAGATTACCAGATGCGCCTGCTGAGTATGAACCAATACAGTTTGATACTCTAATACGTATCTTAGAACAAATAACTCAACAATTAAATTTTGGTTTTCAACAAGATTTAAAAGATGAGTCAACAGCAAGGACTTTCTTCCTTGGCTGATTTTTTTAAATTATTCTCTAAGACTGCAACAGGGTCTAATACAGCTGTATATACAGTTCCTACAGCTAATGAGGGAGCGGTGCCACCTGTGTTACCCACCACAGCTATTGTAAAAAGCATTAGATTAGCTAATGTTTCTGGAGGTGCAGTTACAACTACAGTAACGGTATTAGATTATGATGCTAGTTCACCCTTAGAAATAGAGCTTTTTAAAAGCAGTTTAGCTGATGGTGCTACTCAAGAGGTATTGTCTCAACCATTAACATTAGAACAACAAGATGCTATCAAAATTGTTGGTAATGGTGTAAAAATAGCAGTAAGTTTAATGGAGATTACATAATGTCAATTGGTAAAAAAGTACAAGATGCAGAACAAATAGGCACTGAGATTGTAGATGGTAAAGAATTACCTGTTCTAAAACCTGAAGTGTATGTAAAAATTTATTGTAAGAATTGTGGTAATGAAGTTGATTCTGAAGAGGAGGCCACTGGTGTTTGTAACAACTGTGGTAATCCTTGGGCTTCAACTAAAGCCAAGGACGTTACCATTCGAGTTGTCAAATTACCTGATGTAAAAGGCGAAACAAAAGAATAACTAATCTTCACACTGACAGTTTTCACAACGATGTTGTTCAGCACTGTTAATGTGTCTTTCTAAATCTCTTTCTGCTGCCATAAGTCTTTCGTGATATCTACTCACCTTATCAGCAAGGTTAGCTATAGCGCTCAAATATTCTTGTTCTGTCATATTATCTCCTGTTGATTGTTAATTTTGGTGAGAACCTAATGTAAACATATTTTTTCGAACTTCAACAGAACTTTTTAAAATTGTTTTCTTGACAACTACGTTGCCTCTGAATAAGCGACCTGTAAATACTCTATCTTTGTTACCCAACCTGTTGGTATTGCTATTACTCCACCACCATGATTATCATCTTTATCTGTGCACCAAGAACGCATAATTACAATCTTTTGCTTACTTTTCATTACCATGTATCCTACTTCTTGACACACGGCCAACGGAGCATTAAGTATGTCTTTTATAGGCAACCAGCCTGTTTCCATATCACGGGCGTCTAACCACGTCACACGGACCATAGGCACCTTTGTAATATCAAAGCTCATTTCTAGTTGCACATTAATAGAAATTTGCCTATAATTATACGATTAATTAGGCTTAATCTTCAAGGCCAGCCTCCTTGCCCAAACAAGTCATGAATTGCTAGGAGTACATGTTTAAAAAGTTTTTTAGAAAAGTAAGAGATGTTGCCAAAAAAGCGGCACCTATTGCAGGAATTGCAGCTTTAGCTATGGGAGCACCAGCTCTAATGAGCGCTTTTGGTGGACCAGCGGCGGCAGCAGGAGCAGGCGGCGGAGGAGGATTTCTTTCAGGTATAGGTAGTTTACTAAAATCAGGAATAGGAAAGTTTGCAGCAACTCAAGCAAATCCAGCTTCAGGATTTATTTCTCAAACTCCAGGATCTGGTATTTTAGGCTTATTACAAAAAGGAGCAGGTGCAGCTAAAGGTATAGCTGGTAGTTTTGTTAGCCCAGAGGGAAAAGCTACGCCTTTGGGTAGTATTGCATCCACTGTGTTACCAGCACTTGCAGGTTATTATGCTTACAGCAAAGACAAGCCTGAACCAGTTGATACAAATCCTATGTCAGAGGTTGACAAAAGATATGGATCACAATTTGGTACAGGGCAATACACAGATACTTTAGTAAAGAAAACACAATATAATCCTGCTGACGGTAAATTTTATGATCAAATATCACCTGATGGTATATATTCTAACTACACACCTGATGCAGAAAAAGGTTTAAAACCACTCGCTATGGGTGGCATTATAGGTTTAACAAAAGGTGGTAATGCAGATTACCCACGCAAACAAGGAATGATTAATGGACCAGGTGGTCCAAAAGATGATATGATTCCAGCTATGTTAAGTAATGGTGAGTTTGTATTTACAGCAAAAGCTGTAGACAATGCAGGAGGACCAAGAGCTATGTATAATTTGATGAACTCTCTTGATCCTGAATCATCAAAAGGTAGAGGAGGTAGATAATGGCTGAAGCTCAAACATCGATTCAGTACGCAAGAGAAGCTCCTTTTCTAGAGGATTACAGAAGACGATTATTAGAATCTGCTTTTAAAAAAGCTGATAGCCCTACACCAGTTGCAAGACGTGGTATTGCTGACTTTGATACAAGAGAAGCTGCTGCTTTTGATTTTGGTGCAAGGCAAATGGGTATCGATCCTGCTACTGGAATGAGCACAGGTGATCCAGTCTATCAACAATATTTAGATACAGGCATGGCAACACTTGGACAAGGTATTGCACCTTTACAGTCTGCTATGCAACAATACGATCCATCTACTTCAAACACTGCTGGATTTATGAATCAGTATCAAAAAAATGTAACAGATGCTGCTTTGAAACAAATGAACGAAGAGTTTGCTAAACAGCAAGCTAATTTAGCGGGTCAAGCAACTAGAGCTGGTGCTTTTGGTGGTAGTCGATTTGGTGTTGCACAAGCTGAACTTGGTAAAAATTTAGCTAATTTAACATCGCAAAGAATATTTCAAGATTTATCACAAAACTTTCAACAAGCTCAAAATCAAGCAATAAATACTTTTAATCAAGCAAGACAAAGAGAACTTGCAGGCGCTGCACAACTAGGTCAACTTGGTACACAACAAGCAAATTTAGGTGCACAAGCAGTAGGTTTAGGTCAACAAGGTATATCTTCTTTACTAAACTTAGGTCAAATTAGAAGACAAAGACAACAAGCATTAGCTGACGAACAATTTAGATTTGATCAAGAAGCTGGAAGAGAACCTTTTCAAAGACTTGGTTTCTTATCAGATATTCTTTCTCGTACTCCAAGTGTACAACAAAGAATTACACAAAATCCAGCGCCGTACACTAATCCTTTACTGGGTGCGATAGGCATGGGCATTACAGGATTACAAGCTTACGGCGGAATGACAGGTAATTAAAATGGCTAATGGTATTGGCGATTTACAAGACCTGTACGATTTTGATTCTTTTGGAGGCACTGTTACATCTCCAGGACAATCAGAAGAGATGGATAAGTTTATTGATAAACAAGGCCGTGCTGATCAAATAGAAGAAAACAATGACAAAAATGAAAAGTTAGTTGGAGGTATACCGCTAAAAGATACACTTGTCACATCACCTGAAGTAACAAAAGCTCTTCTAAATATACATGATAGTTATAATACAAATTATTCAGCTAGTGATTTTTCCGATGTAGATTTTCTTGGCGAAGATACAAGAGCTGCTATGCAAGAAGCAGGTCAAATAGACAAAGATGAATTAGATGCTTTTCTGGATGAATATATACCTGGTACTAAAACAGAAGATATTAATGAATTATTTCCAAAAGAAGATTTTAAATTTGAAAAGAGATTAGCTTTAGCAAAACTAGGGTTGAATTTGATGCAACCTACAATGGGTGGATCTATTGGTGCAGTTATTGCAAACGCTGGTAAAGAACTTACAACAGACCTTGCAAGTATACAAGCTGCAAAAAGAAAAGGTGAGAGAGAAAGAAGAGCAGCAATATTTAATGCTGAAAAAGAAGAACAAGCTGCAAGATTAAATCTTGCTACGCAAGTATTTTTACAGAATGAACAAAATGAATTTAATATGCAAAAAGAAATATTTTCTACAAATGCAAGCATGGCCGAAAAATATGCAAAGGCATTAAATGAAAATAATAAGAACAGACAAGAAGTTTTAAAAGAAGAAATGAAGAACAGATACAAAACTGATGTAGATGATTTTATGTTTTTAGATGATAATGGTGAGTTAGTTGGACCTTTGTACGGTGTAGTTCAAGATAATAAAATATTTGTACCTCATCCTACAGCTATTGATGATGATGGTTATCCAGTCATGGTAAATTATAAATCATTGGGATATAGTGAACCAACAACGACTGATGTAACATCTGATGCATCAACAAAAGGTGATGGTATTACAAGTGCAAACAAATTTATTGATCTTAAAAATGAAGTAGACAACTACGATAGAGTTATTGACATGGCTCTTAAACGTACAAAAGAGTCTAACTTTAAATCCGCAATTTGCTGGATTTACAGGTGCTTTCTTAAGTTTTGTTCAAGATAAATTACAAATTGTAAAAGATTTTAGAACAGGATTTTTTGATGATGATGCAAGAAGTAGATTAAACAAAGCAGTTACAGAAGGTAAATTTGCAGGAAGTCTAAATACAAAAAGTGAAAACTTACTTTTACCAACAGACTTAATAGATGGTGAGGGAGGTGCTGCAAAGTTTTTAATTAATGGTGAAGAAGTACAAATACTTGATGATGCAAGTGCAGAAGCTTTGAGTGATGCTGCAACGATTGCATATCAAATTATGCAAGATGATATTGAAGCATTAGAACAAGCTAGAAAAGACGGTAAAGATACGATTACCCTTGCAGGTGGCATAGAACTTGGTGGTCAAGAGGCTGATGATTTATTTGGCTTACTACAATATCAAAAAGATTTACCACTTAACGAAGCTGCTTCTACTGCAATTATTTATGCGCTAGCAAGAGCACGTAAAGCTTCAGGAAGATTGAACAAAGATGATATTGAGAGAGCTGCTGCAACGCTAAACTTATATGGTGAATCATCTAAAGGTGTTATTACAAAATTAGATTTTGTTATTGATGAGTTAAAAGATGCTGCCGCTAGTCAGATAAGCACGTCTATACTTTTATACGGAAGCACAGGTAAACCACAGGATCAAGCTTTAGTTAGAAAATATATTCTACAAAGAATAAGAAGTGGTAAAGCACTACCATTAGTATTTAGAAATCAAAACGAATTAATTGATCTTGGCTTTACAGAAGGTCAAGTAAAAGAAATATTGGAAGGCTACACAACGTTTAGAGAATATCAATTACCTGAACCAGGACAAGCGCCACAAATAAACCCAGATTTAACAGACGGATAATATGTCAACAGTAAGAAAAACATTAGATTTAAGTAAATACGGACTACCAGAACCAATTATTTTTGACGTTCCAGAACAAGCAATGGGTAATGATGGTCAAATGTATGGTTCAGAATACTATCCAAGAAATAAAAATGAAGTACAACAGTATAGTAGATTTTTGATGGAGGCTGCTAATACACAGCTAGGCACAGACTATGGAGACATGCCACCAGCTTTAATAAATTACATGATACAGTTTACACCTACAGAGGCAGTTCTTGCAGCGAAGAAACTACAAGAAGCAAAAGCATTAGCAAAACAAAGGCAAGCAGATCCAATAGGTTTTGATTCTGCAGTCGGTGCGTACAAAGCCAAGAAGGGTGATTTAAAATTCAATAACAGTTTGACTACTTTATTACCTGGCGGTGATCCTTATACTTTAAGTGATTTTGGTGATGACATAGGTTTAGGATTTAGAAGTTTATTGCCAGAAGATCCAAGACAATTAACAAGAAACACTGCCATAGTTGCTCTTGATTCTTATTTAGTTAGTAAAATACTTGAAGCACAAAAAGGTGGTAATCAAAGACGTAAGTTTGGTATGTTAAATAAATTTTATCAATTTTTAGGCAAAGTCGGTGAAGGTAGATGGGGTAATGCAAAAACAATGGCAACAGTAGGAGCAACTGCTGGTCCAGCATCATACGCTGCTGACAGTGCGTACACCATGTTAAATCAATTATACGCTTACACTCAAGGTATAGAGGCAGATTCTATTAGTGAAATGCAAAGAGGTGCACTACGTGATGCAGAGTTAGAGATACTCATAGGCATGGGTGCAGCTGGGCTAGGACCTATTGCAAGAGGTATTAAAAAATATGCAATTGATTACCCTTCAGGGTTCACGGGTCAAGGATCAAAAGAAGCGATTGAAAAAGCTGCTAGACAAGGCATAGACCTGCCAAGAATTGCAGCCAGTGAAGCTGGTTGGATAAAAGGTTATTCAAAAGTTATCGGTGTATTTCCTGGAGCAGGTGGACCGATAAGACAAACACAAGCAACAGCTAGGGTACAAATAAACGATAGAATACAACAAATCATGAGCACGTTAGCTCCTGGTATGACAGCTCTTCGTGGATTTCAATTTGCTGGTAAAGAAGCATTTGATGCCTTTTCTAAAAACGTTTCTAAGTTTAGAGCAACTAATGCAATACTTTACAACAGCTTTTTTAAACAAGCAGAAAAAATTGATGAAGCATTCATACCTACTGGAACATTAAAGAAGTGGGTTAACAGTTTAGAAAATACTTTGAAGGGTGGTGACATACCACTTGGTACACAAGTAAATAACAATTGGATTCAAGATACAGGGCAGTTGTTTGAATTACTAAAAGTAGGAGATCCAACGGCTAGTATGAAACTGCTCACGGCTCTCGGTTCATTGCCAGAACATATAACTTTAAAACAATTTAGACAATTACAAGCGCAACTTAATGGTGCTATCAGAGGATTTGGTGGTAGAGGTGCTGACGGTGCGATGGGCACAGCTGGTATAGATCCTCAAGGAACACTTGCTTATCTGAAAGACAACCTTGAACATGGTTTAAATGATTACAAGAATTGGAAAAAATTATCTGGTCCTAATGAAGTTATAGCACAAAGTTCTATTAGAGCCTTAGAAGATGCAAACAAATTCTACATGAACAACATAGATATATTTGGATTTGGTGCAGGACAGAGAAGTATTGGTAAAGCATCACAAGAAGTAAATAAAAATATATTTGCACCTGGCGCACCTTTTAAACCAGGCAGCTTACAACCAGATCAAATTTTTAACAAAGTAATGACAAATGATATTGCTCTATCACCAATGGCTATAAAAGAATTAAGAGCACAACTTGGTCAAGAAAACTTTGGTAAGATGGTTGGCACTTATCTAAACAAAATCATAGGACAAAATACAGAGATAGTAGAAACACCATTTAAGAGAGTTAAAGGTGTTACTCCTGCTATGGGTGTTGACACAAAGATACCTGGTGGTGCTACTACAAATGTTCCTGATGTAACTGGTGCAACTCATACAAGTGAGTTTGTTCCAATAATAAATGTTGAAAGATTAAAATCACAACTAGGTATGGGAGCAGCTGATGCTACAGTGCAAGATAGAACAAACAGAGAAGCTGTGGTTGCAATGTTTGAAGCCATGGGACAAAACGGTGAACAAGCTTTTAAAAATTTAGAAGAGACTTTAGATATAGCATCCTTAGTAAACACGTTTGATATTAGCGATGTGTCTGACTTTGTAAAACGTCGTGGTGTTTTAGGTGGTGTTAAATCTTTAGCGAATGCCTTTGTAATTGGTGGAGTTGTATCAAGCCCACTTGCAACAGCTGGTTTGATTTTAACAACGAACAGATTTTCAAAATTAATTGCAAACCCTGCTAGACTAAATGATGTTAAAAAAGTTATGCAAGATAGAGTGCCAAAAGCATTAAGTAGAAAAGCATTAATAAATACAATAAGAGCTACAGATTCTTACTTTACAGTTTTTGATGACGAGGGTGCTATTACAGAACTAGAGGGTGTTACGCTTGAAGGTGGCGTTCCTATGGTTCAAAGACAACCTGGTGCATCTGCTATGAATGATGATTTGCGAACTGCAAATTATTTTAGCAACTTAATTAAAAAAGCAAACGCAGGTGAAATAAACGGCGGACTAGAAGATTTAACAGACATAGAGTTATTAGACTATGTAATACTATCTACGATGAATGCACCTACAATGGGTACGTCTACAATGACAAGACCTGTTATGGACAGACAAGGAGACATATTAGATTACAGAACTGTTGAAGCTGCTGGATTTAATTACAATGATTCGAGCGGTATTATGAGTAATGAAGGCATGATGAGTAATTTAAATACACCTTCAGTTAGCTCGGTGTTTGGTTTTGAAGATCCAGCAATAGAACAAATGATTGAAGACAGAGCAATGGCTCCAGGGCAAAATCCTTTCTTAGTTGATGTAGAGAGAGTAACAGGTCCAAGAGTTAGAGGTCCACAAGATTTGGATAGATTTGCTGCCCAACCAACAGTTGGCAACAGAAGTTTAAATAGAGGACAAAGAGAAGCTTTATTGGATGATGATTTAGATAGAGCAATCTTAGAGGGTAGAAACTAATGCCACACGGAGGATATCACGGCACTGTCATTTCTGGTGGAAAAGTCATTCAACAAGGTGGCACGGGACCTAATGCAGGGAGACCTCCAAGAAAAAAAACAAACACTCAAATTAAAGAAGTTACAGGCGGTGATGCAAGAAGTAATTACATTGCCAATCAAGGATTTCGTGCACAACAAAAACAACAAAATCAATTACAAAATATTATAGATACGAGAAATAAAGCTAGAACAAACGCAATAGGTGGCGTTGTTGATCCTAACATGTTTAAAAATCAGGCTGCTAGATTACCAGGTGAAAGCCCAGAGCAGTATCAAAAATTTATGAGTGAAGTACAGGGTTTAAACCCTGAAGCTTTTAATAAAGCTTTTCCAGTATCTAGTGGTAATATGGTTAAACAATTATCAAGATTTTTACCTGGTATGAACATGTTGCAAGGTATTATGTCTTTTATAAATAAAGATAAAGTCCCGACAGAAAAAACTACTACGAGTAAAACACCTATCGAAGAAAAAAACGAAGTTGTAACTCAAACACAAGCATTTAGAAATATACCTGAAAATATACATGAAGGTTTACAGTCTTTAGCTATGCAACCAGACTTTTCACAACCTGCACCATTTGAAGAAGTATTTAGAATACCTGGTGTAAGGGGATCAATTATGACTGGTAATCCAACAGGTGGTGGTGTGCCAGTGCAAATGCTAGGTCAGTTTAGAGATATGTATGGAGGCATGAATGAACCACCTTATTCAAATGTCTTCATGAATTATGCAGATGGTGGTATAGCGAGTTTATATGATTGAGATAAATCTTAGAAACGCCGTTTGGTTCGGTATAATTCTCGTGTCCGCAGGTATGTCCTACGGTATGGTTTCCCAGAAACTNTCGGCTCTAGAATCAAAGCAACAGCTATTAGAAAAGGCAATAATGCAAGACATACCAGAGATAAAAGAACGAGTAATACGACTCGAAATATTGTTGGAACAAGCATTAGTCGAATANAATTTTCTTNGGATCTTCNCCCATAACTTTNCTNGCTANATCNATNTTATTNTTNAANGCTTTAACAATCTTNTCATCNATNGTNCCTTCAGCNATNANATCAANATAAGTNACNTTATCTTNTTGNCCTATCCTGTGTGCNCNNTCNTCNGANTGCATGCGNACNTCTAAACTGTAGTCATTAGANTAATACACAACAGTGTGACTNCNAGTAAGAGTAAGGCCATANCCNCCTGTCTTTGGGNTTTCCGACAAAAAATCGGAGGTCGCTATCAGCAACCATAAAATCATCAACAATAGACTGACGTATACTATCTTTAGTGTCGCCATAATAGCTAGCAACACTCGTCTTACCGTATTCATTTGCTATCTCCTTTTCTATGGTTTGTATATCATGACGGTACACGGCCCATATAATTACCTTACCGTCTGTTTCCTCCAACACT
>FUFK010038808.1_pt1 | contig 13700 bp, 9 predicted proteins | sample 1021851 | NCBI WGS metagenome assembly FUFK01 (sample SAMEA51879418, study PRJEB19060) | metagenome | reverse complement strand
TTTTTAGATAAGCTCAACGGTATTTTTGCATTTACTATTTATGACTCCCTAGAGGATGAATATTTTGTGGCAAGAGATCACATAGGTATTATCCCATTATACATCGGCTGGGATAAAAATGCTGTTTTCTATGTTTCATCTGAATTAAAAGCTCTTGAAGGACAATGTGAAAAAATCGAATTGTTTCCCCCAGGCCAATTTTTGACCAGTTCAAAAAACAAATTTGAAAAATGGTATTCAAGAGATTGGGAAGATTTTGATAATGTAAAAGATGCTGAAACAAGCATAGATAATCTCAGAGATTCATTGGAAAATGCTGTTAAAAGACAATTAATGTCTGACGTCCCTTATGGTGTTCTACTTTCAGGTGGGTTAGATTCCTCAATTACGTCTGCGATCGCAAAAAAATATTCNGAAAAGAGAATTGAGAGNGATGACAAACAAAGAGCNTGGTGGCCTCAACTGCANTCTTTTTCGGTAGGATTAGAGGGNTCACCNGATNTNGCTGCNGCAAGAAAAGTTGCTNATCACATTGGTACAGTTCATCANGAGATAATATTTACAATTCAGGAAGGTCTTGATGCTATAAANGATGTTATTTATAATTTAGAAACCTATGATATNACTACTGTNAGAGCTTCAACCCCTATGTACTTAATGGCTAGNGTAATTAAGTCTATGGGAATTAAAATGGTTCTTTCNGGAGAAGGTGCTGATGAGTTATTCGGTGGTTACTTATATTTTCACAAAGCACCAAGCTCGAAAGATTTTCANGATGAAACAGTAAGGAAATTAAAGAAATTGCATATGTACGATTGTTTAAGAGCAAACAAAAGTTTAGCTGCTTGGGGGGTTGAAGGAAGGGTTCCTTTTCTTGACAAGGAATTTATTGATGTTGCCATGTCATTAAACCCTAAAGATAAAATGATTAACGGCGAGAGAATGGAAAAATGGGTTTTACGAAAAGCTTTTGAAGATTATCTTCCAGATGATATTTTATGGAGACAAAAAGAACAATTTAGTGATGGTGTTGGATATAGTTGGATTGATACCTTAAAAGAAGTTGTAGAGGAAAGGATTTCTGATCAAGAGATGGCAGATGCAAAAATTAAATTCCCAATAAAGACCCCAACAACAAAGGAGGAATATTATTACAGAATTCTATTTTCTAGTCATTTCCCATCTAATACAGCAGCTATGTCAGTACCACAGGAACCTTCTGTTGCATGTAGCACTAAAATAGCACTNGAATGGGACGAAGCATTTAAATTAGTTAATGAACCCTCAGGAAGAGCAATTTCCAAGGTTCATCAAGATGCTTATTAACATTAAATTTTAGGCTAAAAATTGTTAATAACTTGTCCTTTATATNTNCCGATTTTTAATCTGTTGGAGCTTGTTTTTTTTGTATATTTGAATGTAATATTTTTCTAGTTCAATTTCATTTGTTTTTTGACTAGAATATAACTAACTATTTTACAATCAATTATGAGTGAAAATCAAGCTAAATATTCAGCGGATAGTATACAGGCGCTGGAGGGGATGGAGCATGTCAGAATGCGTCCTTCAATGTATATTGGAGATGTAGGTTCTAGAGGTCTTCATCATCTTGTTTATGAAGTTGTAGATAATTCTATTGATGAAGCTATGGCTGGACACTGTGATAGAATTTCTGTTACAATTAATGAAGACAATTCTGTAACAACAGAAGATAATGGTAGAGGTATTCCGGTTGGAATGCATAAAAAAGAAGGTGTTTCTGCATTAGAGGTTGTTATGACAAAGATTGGAGCTGGAGGAAAATTTGACAAAGATTCCTATAAAGTTTCAGGTGGACTACACGGAGTTGGTGTAAGTTGTGTAAATGCTCTTTCNGAAAAACTTGTTGCNACTGTACATCGTGATGGNAANATTTGGGAACANGAATACCAAAGAGGAAAATCTGTNGAGCCAGTAAAAGAAGTNGGCACATCNGACAAAACAGGAACAATAGTTACTTTTTTNCCTGATAAGACAATATTTCAAGANGTTAACACATATAGCTACGACATATTAGCAACTAGACTTAGGGANTTNTCTTTTTTAAATAAAGGAATAACGATAACAATAACAGACAAGAGGAATAAAGACAAAGATGGAAATGATGTTCATGAAGAATTTTATTCAAAGGATGGGTTAGTGGAATTCATCAAATTCTTAGATGATACAAGGGAGCCAATAATGAAAGATGTTATTGCCTTTGAGGGTGAAAAAAATGGTGTTCCTGTTGAGGTAGCTATGATTTACAATACCTCATACTCTGAAAATTTACATTCGTATGTTAATAATATTAACACACATGAGGGTGGAACTCATTTAAGTGGTTTTAGAAGAGGATTAACACACACTCTAAAAAAATATTCTGAGACATCAGGCATGTTAGACAAATTAAAATTTGAAATTTCAGGAGATGATTTTAGAGAAGGTTTGACTGCTATAATATCTGTTAAAGTAGCCGAACCTCAATTTGAGGGTCAAACTAAAACAAAACTTGGGAATAAAGAAGTTTCAGCTTGTGTAAGTCAGGCCGTTTCTGAAATGCTCAGAGATTATCTGGANGAGCACCCTGAGGATGCAAAAACAATTGTTCAGAAGGTTATTTTAGCTGCTCAGGCAAGACACGCAGCTCAAAAGGCTCGTGAGATGGTTCAGAGAAAATCGGTCATGAGTATTGGAGGTCTTCCAGGAAAACTTTCAGACTGTTCAGAGCAAGATCCTGCTAAATGTGAGGTTTTCTTAGTTGAGGGTGACTCAGCAGGTGGTACCGCCAAACAAGGAAGAGATAGAGCTTTTCAGGCAATATTACCACTTAGGGGTAAGATACTCAACGTTGAAAAAGCTATGCAGCACAAAGTTTTTGAAAATGAGGAAATAAGAAATATTTTCACTGCTCTTGGTGTTACTATTGGAACTGAAGAGGATAGTAAGGCACTTAATATAGAAAAATTAAGATATCATAAAGTTGTAATTATGTGTGATGCCGATATTGATGGTAGTCATATTTCAACATTAATTTTAACATTTTTCTTTAGATATATGAAGGAATTAGTGGAAAATGGTCATGTGTATATTGCTACACCTCCACTTTATCTTGTGAAAAAAGGTGCAAAAAAAGAATATGCATGGAATAATGATCAACGAGATAGTATTATGATGAAGTTTGGAGATGGATGTAAGGTTCAAAGATATAAAGGGCTAGGTGAGATGAATGCTGCTCAATTATGGGAAACTACTATGAACCCAGAATTTAGAACTTTAAGAAGAGTTGATATTGAAAATGGTGTTGAAGCTGATAGAATTTTTTCAATGTTAATGGGTGATGATGTCCCTCCAAGAAGAGAATTTATTGAAAACAATGCAATCTATGCTAATATAGATGCTTAAAATAATTTTATGAAAGTTACTGTAGTTGGAGCTGGAGCGGTAGGTGCAAGCTGCGCAGAATATATAGCAATTAAGAATTTTGCATCACAAGTTGTAATATTAGATATTAAAGATGGTTTTGCAGAGGGAAAAGCTATGGATTTAATGCAAACCGCTTCTTTGAATAATTTTGATACTAAGATTGTCGGAACTACTAATGATTATTCTAAAACTGCTGACAGTGATATTTGTGTTATAACATCTGGTATTCCAAGAAAACCTGGAATGACCAGAGAGGAACTAATTGGAATTAATGCGGGAATTGTTAAGGAGGTTAGTGCCAAACTACTGGAAAAATCACCTAATACCATCATAATAGTAGTAAGTAATCCTATGGATACGATGACTTATTTAGTTCATAAAACAACTGGTATACAAAAAAATAGAATTATTGGTATGGGTGGAGCTTTAGACTCTGCTAGATTTAAATATAGACTTGCAGAGGCACTTGATGCTCCAATAAGTGATGTAGATGGTATGGTGATTGGAGGTCATAGTGATAAGGGAATGGTTCCTCTTATTTCAAAAGCTACAAGAAATAGCATAAAGGTTTCTAACTTTCTTTCAGCTGAAAGATTAGATAAAGTTAGAGAAGATACTAAAGTTGGTGGAGCAACATTAACCAAATTATTGGGAACGTCAGCATGGTATGCTCCCGGTGCAGCGGTAAGTTCTCTAGTTCAATCTATTGCTTGTAATCATATGAAAATATTTCCTTGTTCAGCTCTTCTTGACGGCGAGTACGGACTTAATGATTTATGTATTGGTGTACCTGTTATATTAGGTAGAAATGGTATTGAAAAAATAATTGAATTAGACCTTGATTCAGCTGATTTAAATCATTTAACCGAAAGTGCTGAAGGTGTCTCAAAGACAAATTCTCTTTTAGGTTTATAAATTACCTACAAAATTCTTGAATCAATTAATGGTGTAATCTGTTGTCAGTTAATATCTGAAATTATATATTTGCACCACTTTTTTATAAAGACTATGTTATGCAAAATAAAGGATTAGTTAAGTTATTCGCACTGCTTTTTGGGCTAGTAAGTGTATTCCAGTTATCATTTACATTCAAATCTAATCAGATAGAAAACAAAGCAAATGAATTCGCTATTACCAAGATTAGTGGAGAAGAAATTGATTTTGATAAAAAAAGAAATCAAGAAAAAATAAACTATTTAGATTCTTTATCAAATATCCCTGTTTTTAACATTGGAATTGCTGAATATACTTATGACGAAGTGAAAGATAGAGCAATGAACCTTGGATTAGATTTAAAGGGTGGAATTAATGTAATTCTTCAAATTTCGGTTAAAGACATTTTACAAAACTTATCTAACAATAGTAAAGATCCAATTTTTAATAAAGCTCTTCTTGATGCTGAAGAAATGCAAAAAAATAGTCAAAATACTTATCTAGAAGATTTCTTTATTGCTTTTGATAACATTAAAGGAGATACCAAACTAGCTTCTCCAGATATATTTGCTAATAGAACCCTTAGTGAAGAAATTAATTTTGATATGTCTGATGACGAAGTTCAGCCAATCTTAAAAACAAAAATTGATGAATCAGTTACTTCAGCATTTGAAGTTCTGAGAAAAAGAATAGACAAGTTTGGAGTTACACAGCCAAATATTCAAAGACTTGGAAATTCTGGTAGAATTTTAGTTGAACTTCCAGGAGCAAAAGATGTTGAAAGAGTAAAAGGTTTATTACAAAGTACTGCACAATTAGAATTTTGGGATGCATTTAAAGGTGAAGAGTTTTTATCATTTATGATTCAAGCAAATGAAATAATCAAATCTAAAACTTCAAATAAAACAGCAGATAAAACTGAATTAAGTGAAGTTGAAGAGTTATTAGGATCTGATAACGATTCTATTGCTATTGAAAAGAACCCAATTTTAGATCTTATTAAAGGTCAAGGTTACCAGGGTGGACCAATAATAGCTCAGTTTGATTCAAAAAACACAAACATAATTTCTGAATATCTTTCAGACCCTGATGTAAAATCTTTACTTCAGCCTTCTCAAAGATATGTTAAATTTTTATGGGGAATCCCTCAGATGTCTGAAGAAGGAGAGGAAATAGTTGCTTTATATGCACTTAAGGGAAACAGAGAAAACACACCTCAATTAAGTGGGTCTGTAATAACTGATGCAAGACAATCATACTCTGTTGACGGTGTTACTCCTACTGTCAGTATGCAAATGAATACTAAAGGTGCAAAAATATGGGAAGAAATGACAGGAAATGCTTACAGTCAAAGCTCGCAGATTGCGATAGTTTTAGATGATATTGTTTATTCCGCTCCTGGAGTAACCAGTGGGCCAATTTCTGGTGGAAATAGTGAGATTTCTGGTGCATTTGATTTAAATGAAGCTATCGATTTAGCTAATGTTTTAAGAGCTGGTAAGTTGCCAGCATCTGCTGACATTGTTCAAGCTGATGAGGTTGGTCCTTCTCTGGGACAAGAAGCCATTGAATCGGGTACAAATTCATTTATGATTGCACTTGTCCTTGTGTTGGTTTGGATGATGTTCTATTATGGAAAAGTTGGTTTATATTCTAATATTGCATTAGTACTTAATATTGTATTAATTTTTGGAATTTTATCTGGTTTGGGTGCTGTATTGACACTTCCTGGAATTGCAGGTATAGTTTTAACAATTGGTATAGCGGTAGATGCTAATGTTCTAATTTATGAGAGGGTTAGAGAAGAGCTGTATAGAGGTAAAAAGGAAAAACCAGCGATTTCTGACGGATATCAAAATGCATTATCATCTATATTAGATGCTAATATTACAACTGGTCTGACAGCATTAATTCTTTATACATTTGGTACTGGACCAATTAAAGGTTTTGCAACTACTCTTTTAATTGGTATTATAACCTCATTATTCACAGCAATCTTTATTTCAAGGCTGCTAATTAACTGGGATGTAAACAGAGGATCAAGGCTTAGTTTTTCAACTCCANTAACCAAAGGTTTATTCAGAAATTTAAATATTGATTTCTTGAGCAGGAGAAAACTTACATATTTGATTTCCGGTGTACTTATAGCTTCTGGAATATTTTCTCTATTCACTACTGGGTTAGACGAGGGTATTGATTTTGTTGGAGGTAGAACATACACTGTTAGATTTGCAAATGATGTAAATACTGAAGAAATCAAAAAATCTACTGATTTAGTTTTCGGAAGTTCTGAAATAAAGACCATAGGTAGTCCAAATCAGCTTAAAATTTCTACAAAATATAAAGTTGACGAAAATTCAGCTGCTGCTGACGAAGAAGTACAATCAAAACTTTTTGAATCCTTAGAAGATTATCTTCCTGATGGATATACTTATAACCAGTTTTTAGATGCTGAAAATAATGTTGGAAAAATGATGTCTGGAAAGGTAAGTCCGACCATAGCTGATGATATTAAACAATCATCATTTTGGGCTATTTTAGGATCGTTAATCGTTGTTTTTCTTTACATATTAGTTAGGTTCAAGAAATGGCAATTCTCACTTGGTGCAGTAGCTGCTGTATTCCATGATGTGCTAATCGTTCTGGGTATTTTCTCACTTACTTATAAGTTTATGCCTTTTAGTATGGAAATAGACCAAGCATTTATTGCAGCTATCCTTACAGTAATTGGTTACTCATTGAATGATACAGTAGTGGTGTTTGATAGAATTAGAGAATTTTTAAAAGAACACTCCACATGGGAATTTGAAAAAACCGTAAACTCAGCCCTAAATAGTACTTTATCAAGAACGTTGAATACTTCTTTTACAACATTGGTTGTATTATTAGCCATGTTTACATTCGGAGCTGATTCGCTTAGAGGACTTTTATTTGCTCTTATTGTTGGAGTTTTAGTTGGAACTTACTCATCTGTATTTGTTGCTACTCCTATAATGAAAGATACACTTAAAAAATACAGAGATTAATATCTCTCATTTTAAGTATTTATTATCCACATAAAAGGTTCCAAAAGGAATTAATGAAGCAGAAGAAATTATAAAAAAATCTTTATACCCCCATTTATATTTAAATTTCCCTGCTATTGAAAAAAATATGTAGGCTATAAATAATATTCCGTGTGGCATTCCTAAAAGTTTTACGTAGCTTGGATCATTAAATAAATACTTAATTGGTACAGCTATAAAAAGTAGTAGTATGTAAGACACACCTTCTAATAAGGCAGTTATTCTAAATAACTTATTCATCAAGATTTAGCAGTTTTTTTAAACATTAGATAAAGACCAATTAAAATAAACGGAATGCTAAGGGTTTGACCGGTGTTCATTCCAAATATCCAATCCTCTCTACCGTCAACTTGAGCTTGTTTAAAGAACTCAACTATAAACCTACTTACCCATAAAAGAACAAAGAAAAGCCCAAACAAATATCCGGTTTTTTTAATTTTTTCAGTTCTCCAATATATATGAGCTACAATAAAAAATATAATAATATAACTGAAGGCCTCATAAAGTTGTGCTGGATGTCGTGCAAAATCTTCTCCAAGTTTTGAGAACACAACTCCAAATGAACTTTCAGTTTCCTTTCCAACGATTTCTGAATTAAAGAAATTACCAATTCTTATGAAAGCACCTCCAATAGCAACAGGAATTAAAATCCTGTCAAGAATCCAAAGCACAGATTTTTTTAATATTCTAGAGTTATATAAATACATAGCTGTAATAATACCTATTGCTGCGCCATGGCTTGCTAATCCTCTGAAACCTGTAAACTCAAAAGTTGGATTAAATCTGAATGGAAGAAATACACTGAAAAAATCTTGATCAAAGAGTTCTATTTGATAAAATATAACATGCCCCAATCTAGCCCCAATCATTGTTCCTAAAATGGTATAAACAAAAAGTGAGTCAAGCTTTTCCATGGATAAGCCTTCTTTCTTATAAATAATTTGCATTATATAAAAGCCTAAAATGAAAGCCAACATCCACATTAGACTGTAATAATAAATTGTAAACTTTCCGAAGATTGTAATACCTTCAGATGTTGGATCCCAAACAAATTGTAATATTTCCATAATTATTTTCTTTTAAATTTATCAGGCACAGGATCATATCCAGATGTTCCCCATGGATGACATCTTAAAATTCTTCGAACTGCAAGATATGACCCAAAAAATAATCCNTGCTTTCTCAATGCTTCAATTGAATAGTGAGAACATGTAGGTTGATGTCTACAGGTTGCAGGAAAATATGGAGATATAGCTTTTTGGTAAAACCTAATCATCAAAATAAATGGATAAGTCAAATATTTCATTTGCTAATCAATTGTGTATGACGAATTTTTATCAGAGTCGTTAATAGAAATACCTTTTTTGTTTAACATATCTCTGATTTTATCGCTAAGAGAAAAATCTTTATTTTTTCTGGCGTCATTCCTTAATTCCAAAATAATATCAATAACATCATCTAGTTTGTCATTACCTTTTTGTAAAGCATTTGTTTTCTTAAGCCCCATAACATCAAAAACAAAGGAATTCATCGTCTCAGAAAATATTTTATAACCTTTCTCAGAAATCTTTGCACTCCCAGCTTTTATTTTATTAATAAATTTTACAGCTTCAAATATATTTGCGATTAATATAGGTGTGTTGAAATCATCATTCATCGCATCATAGCAGCCTTTTATCCATTTTTCAACATCAAAATCGGTTGTTTTGTCACTGTAGCTTTTAAAATTTTCAAGAATATTAATTGCATCAATGATTTTGTTGAATCCTTTTTCTGATGCAAGTAATGCGTCATCACTTAAATCTAAAACACTTCTGTAATGAGCCTGTAACATGAAAAATTTTACAGTGGGTTCTGAAAAAGTTTTAGATAGTAACGGAGATCCTGAAGAAAAAATTTCATCAGGAAGAATATTGTTTTCTGTCGATTTTGACATTTTTTGACCATTCAAGGTTAACATGTTTGCATGGACCCAGTAGTTTGCTGCGTTTGTCCCAAAACATACGTTTGACTGAGCTATTTCACATTCATGATGAGGAAATTTTAAATCGATTCCACCCCCATGAATATCAAATATGTCTCCTAAATATTTATTACTCATCGCAGTACATTCAATGTGCCACCCTGGGAATCCTTCACTCCAAGGAGAGTCCCATTTCATAATGTGTTTTGGTTCAGCTTTTTTCCATAAAGCAAAGTCTTGTGGATTCTTCTTATCTGATTGTCCGTCTAACGATCTTGTATTATGAATCAAATCTTCCAAATTTCTTTTACTTAAAATCCCGTAATTATTAGACTTATTGTATTCAAAAACATCAAAATAAACTGACCCATTTACTTCATAACCAATACCTTCATCAATAATCTTTTGAATTAATTTGATTTGATCAAGAATATGGCCAGTCGCAGTTGGCTCAATACTAGGAGGAAGTAAGTTGAATTTTCTAACAGTTTCGTGAAAATCATATGTGTATTTTTGGACCACTTCCATAGGTTCCAAATTTTCAAGTCTTGCTTTTTTGCTGATTCTATCCTCCCCCTGATCTTCGTCATTTTCTAAATGACCAACATCAGTTATATTACGAACATATCTAACTTTGTATCCCAAATGGGTTAGATACCTGTAAATTATATCAAATGACGTGAAAGTTCTTAGGTTTCCTAAATGTACATTGCTGTATACCGTTGGCCCGCAAACATACATACCAACATGNTTATCTATAACAGATGAAAATATTTCTTTTTTTCCAGAAATACTGTTATAAATCTTTAAATTTTTAACAACNGATTGCATGTAATAAAATTACATTTTAAATTCCATTGAAAGAAGTATCTAATTGAATATATTTTAGGAATTCGTCTTTGGTATTGCTGTCGTATTTAAATTTGCCACCAAATTCACTTGTAACTGTGCTGGAATTAACATCTTTAATACCTCTTGAATTTACACACAAGTGTTTTGCATCAATTACACAAGCAACATCATCAGTTCCAAGAGCTTCTTGGAGCTCTTTGACTATTTGTTTAGTCAGTCTTTCTTGGACCTGAGGTCTTTTTGCATAGTATTCAACAATTCTATTCATTTTTGACAATCCAATTACATTACCGCTAGAAATATATGCGATATGTGCTTTACCAACAATAGGTAAAAAATGATGTTCACAAGTAGAATAAAGCGTGATATCTTTCTCTACAAGCATTTCACTGTAATTGTACTTGTTGTCGAATGTAGAAGCCTTAGGCTTATTTTTAGGATTNAGACCATAAAANAGCTCATTNACATANGATTTTGCTATTCTTTTTGGNGTNCCTCTTAAACTATCATCAGTTAAATCTAAACCTAAAGTCAACATGATTTCTTTTACATGCTCTTGAATTATAGAGATTTTCTCTTCATCACTTTTATCAAACGCGTCATCTCTAATTGGGGTAAAATCTGAAGTGGAGATGTGATCATCGCCAATCTCTTCATCTGTAAGTACTATTTTGTCATTAATCCTCATAACTAAGTTTTTTAAATATAAATCTTAAATAAACAATTATCATGCCTAATATAAAGAAGATTTTTTAAGAAAAAAATATTCATAAAAAATATCGAGAATTCTAATTAAAAAAAATAAATTAAATTAGCCATTTACAGATTTGATTAATGAAGCTTAAGTATTTCGCATTATTACCACTATTTTTTTCATTTTCGTTTATTTTTTCTCAATCTGATAAACATAATCCATGGATTATTGAATTAGGNGAANGNGTTACTNATCCCTTNACTAATCAGGAGATTAGATTTATTAAAAGTGCTCTTGGCGAGGAAGCCTATTATAGAATCATTAATATCAAGGCATTAGAACAAAATATAAAAGATATTTTAAGGAATCGTGTTCAAATTCTGACCAAAAGATATTTTCCNTCTGAAAAATTNCCAAAATTAAGTTCNATANCGAATTCTAATTCATCTCAAATATTTAACAAGTATAATTTTAATCCTTTATTTTATGATTTTGATTTTGAATCATTCNAATCTCAAGTCTANAGGGTGGATGGAACAGATTACATAATCAATATAATTCCAAAAAGATTAAAATGATGAACAAGGTTAAAACATTTATTTGGATTTTGTTTCTCTTTTCAACTGGACTATTTTCTCAAGAAATTTTAATTAGNGATGGAGGTACAGTTAATACTTGTTCAGGTACTTTTTACGATTCTGGTGGTCCTTCTGGGGTATATGGTGCAAATGAAGATTTTACAATAACAATTTGCCCCGAAAACGATGCACAAGTAATCGAATTAGACTTTCAATCATTTACAACACAACCTGTACAAAATGGGAATGGTGATGGTTTAATAATATATAATGGAGATAGTACATCGGCTGAGGAATTTGGAATGTTTTCAGGAACAAGTGCATCTTCTAGTCCAGGTTTTATTGTAGCTGATAATCCAAGTGGATGTTTAACCATTCAATTCTTTAGTAATGGTGCTGCACAAGCGAGTGGATGGGAAGCAACAATTAGTTGCTTTGAACCATGTCAAGACGTAACAGCTGCTATTGACTCTAGTCCTGGAGTNAATATTGATGGATCAATTGAGGTAGATCTAGATCAGACTATTGATTTTACAGGAATTGGAGGGTTCTCTAGCGGTAATGCAAATAACGCAACATATGAATGGAATCTTGATGATGGAACTATATTGTTTGGAGAGAATGTTCAACATTCATACTCAACTGCAGGCTTATACAACGTTACTCTTCTAATAACTGATTATAATGATTGTACATCAAATATTGCTGAAGTTCAGGTCATTGCTGGGGCTACCACACCTGGAAATCCTTACGTGAGTGCTGGTGATGATATAAACCTTGAGTGTCCTGAATTAGTTCAGTTAAGCGCAGATTTTTTAGAAATAGGTGAAACCGATTTGTATGAAGTTGTTGAAATAGCTTTTGTCCCACCGTTTCCTTTTCAAGGTTTATCAAATTCAGTGAATACAAATATTGATGATGCGTGGGACTCACCTCAAGCTTTGCCCTTTGATTTCTGTTTTTTTGGAAATCTTGAGCAGCAATTTCAAGTTGGATCAAACGGATTGGTNAGATTTGATGTTAATGCTGGTGATTCAACCAATGGATGGGCTTTTTCTAATGGTGATAACATACCAACAAACAGTCCAGATGCAATTGGTGAGGGGAATATTTTTTCCCCAGTTCATGATATAAATCCTGCATCTTCAGACGGAGAAGAAATAAGATGGGAAATAATTGGTGAGTATCCAAATCGAGTACTTGCGGTTAGCTTTTATAATGTTGAAATGTACAGTTGTGGTGATTTATTAGCTACACATATGATCGTGATGTATGAAACAACTAATGTGATAGATATCTACATACAAAATAAACCGACCTGTAATTCTTGGCAAGGAGGAGTAGCAGCTGTTGGTATCCAAAATGACTCAGGTACCCAAGGCTATGTGCCACCTGGTAGAAATAGTTCTGACAGTCCTTGGACTACGCAAGAGGAGGCGTGGAGATTTACCCCTGTTGGAGAAAGTATAATTGAATTTGAGTGGCTGGATTTAAATGGGGATGTAATATCTACTGAACCAGATTTTGAAGTATTGCCGACGGAAACAACTTCCTATACTGCAAAGGTCACATATACAACTTGTACTGGAAATCCAATAGTTGTTGAAGATGAAATAATTATTAATGTTGAAGAACCGCCATTTAATGTTGAATCAGTTGTTGAATATGAGGAGGATGGATCAACAATTATAATAGAGGAAGATGTTATAGAATTATGTAGTGATGTCTTACCCGTACTTATTAATAGTCAATATGAATCAGAGACTGCTTCATACGAATGGTATTTAGATGGTCAAATTCTTGGAGTAAACGATTCCTTTTTAAACATTACATCTGCTCAAACCGGGATATATACTGTCGAAGTTTATGATCAGGATTGTATAGTTTCTGATGTAATTAGAATAAATTTTGGAGATCCTAATGATTCTTCTTTTGAGTTAACGGCTACNTGTGATGGNGCNACAGCTACGGTTACTGGTTTGCCTGGAGGTTCATTTGCTTTTGCAGAGTCACCAGCTGATGGGGCGGTGATTGATCCTGATACAGGTACGATTACCGGTGGATCCTATGGCTCAACTTACAATATCGAGTATACGACTAATGATGCTTGTCCGTCAACATCCACATTAGAGGTGACTGCGCTTGATGAGGACGATTCTTCTTTTGAGTTA
>FUFK010719283.1_pt1 | contig 13701 bp, 15 predicted proteins | sample 1021851 | NCBI WGS metagenome assembly FUFK01 (sample SAMEA51879418, study PRJEB19060) | metagenome | reverse complement strand
GTGCACCCATTCGTTCTTGGCTTTGATTCCCCCGGCCGAGTTCTTGCCGAGGAAGTCCTGGAACGAGCCGAAGCACACGATCGGACGGCTCATATCGACATCGTCCTCGGACAGACCGCCGCGTGACACGAACTGCCATCCTTCGAAATCGATGTGGGTCTTGAGGTCTTCCTCCCAGGCATTCTGCACCGCCGGCTTGAAGGTCAGGACGAGCACCTTCTTCCATCCCATGCGCTTGGCGAGCTGGTATGAGGCGAAGGTCTTCCCGAAGCGCATCTTGGCGTTCCAGAGGAAGTGCGGCGTCTCGTTCGCCCCCTCATCCTTGAAGCTGGAGAAGTATCTGGCCGTCTTCTCGACCGCGGCGGTCTGCTCCGGACGCATCTTGAAATCTTGCGTGCGGTTGTCATCATTGTCGATGCCCTCGCGCACGGCCAAGATGGCGGCGAGAACGTCATCGACTTCGCACTCGAACCATTCGCCAGCCGGATTGCGGAAACCCCTCTTCCGCAGGTAACGATGGATATCGTGGTCGGTGAACGAGCCACCATCGCTCCATACAGCGCTTTCCTCGAGTAAAATCTCGTAGGGCAATTCACCGGGCCGCTTCGTCGGATATTGCTGCGCGACGCGTCCTTCCACATCGCGTGCTGTGAAGCCGACCTTGAGCAGGCCGTCGTATGACGGGTTCTTGTCCCGATACGCATAGATCTTGGGTTCAATGTCGGGCTTGGGAGGGAAGAAGGTGTCAGGCATCGATCAGGTCCACTTCGAGCGGCCGGACCATTGACTCGATAAAAGAAATCTCTTCGTCGTCTAGGCCATACTTGTCGTAGAGCTCGTCATCGGTCCAGACCTTGTCCCACTTCTGTGTAGGAACGAAGGTGTAGACTTTCCGCGTTGTGTCCTGTGAGGGCTTGTGGAGAAGGATCAGGAGACGGGTCAGCTTACAGGAAAGGTAAGACAGAGCACTATTCGCTTCTTCCTTCGTGTCGAAGGGGCCGATGGCGAGATATGTCTCCGATGATATCGATTCAGGTTCACCAAGAAACGGTGTGCTGATGATCCGGTGCGGGTATGTATCCTTGTTCCCCGTTCCAGGTGCGGCTCTGCCTGTATAGATTTTCCATTTGTCGATGTATTGCTTGCCCGAGGTCACTTCGCTCCTTTTCACGAAGCCCGATCCGCCATTCTGGTAGATCTTTAGATCGTCCTTTTGGGACTTTCGGCCGCGACCCTTGAAAGTCGTCGATAGGCCGAAGGGCTTTCGTGAGCTTACCAGCGCATCGAAGCGCTTTTCCTGAGGAATAGACAGGTGGGTATCCTGTCCCGTTTCCACTTGAACCACCTTTTTGAGAATCGAAAGACCGTCATTAAAGCGGATGAAGACATCTGCCCCATCCTCGAGCAGTTTCCTTCTCACAGGCTCTGCCGACACCCCGTTGAGATGGGTCGTAACTTCGCAGTCACCTGGATTATCGCGATCCCACAGGAAGATGCAGATGCCGCCCTTAAGCCCGACGCCCGGGAAGACGTCGGACGCACTCAGGTAATCGTCGATCTTCCGAATCCGAGTGTCCGAGAGCATCGTTTCGCGGAAGTCGTCCAGACCCTTTCCTCCCGCAAACCAACGTGCGGGAATAATCATGGACAGGTATCGCGGATTGAGCTTCTTCGCCTGCTCCACGAACTTCTGGTAGATCGGCGCTGCACTCGTTCCAAACCCGGAGTCGGCGAGCTGATACGGGGGATTGCCGACGATGACATCGAACTTCATGTTGAAAATCCCTTCCGGATGATCAGTGTGTATTAACTGGTAGGCGTGAGTCTCGAATTCAGCTCCGCGATCGAAGGCTTCCTTGCTCGCGCCACAGAACTTGCAGCGACCATCTTCCCAGGAATGGTCGACTTTCTCGAACTTGATGTTCCCATCAGGGGCATCGAATTGGGTGCAGACCGAGTAAGGACCGTCCGCGTTCTTCGAGCAGTAGACTGAACGGCGCGCCAGCAGTGACGTCAGTTCCGTGATCGCGATGCCGAACAACTGGTTCTTGAAAATGTGGTTGATGCGCTCCTGCTCATCCGGGAACTCGTCCTTCAAGCCTTCGATCAGCCTCTTGGCTATCTCGCGCAGAAATACGCCCGACTTGCTGACAGGATCGAGGAATGTGGCGCTGCTGTCCGACCAAAGGTTTTCCGGCAACTGATCGAGGATCTCGTTCGCTAGTTCCGGCGGCGTGAACACCTCATCGTTGCTCAAGTTCGCCAAGCAGCTCAGGACGTCGGGATTGTAATTGATCTCAAGCATGCTCAGCCTCGGCCAGCTTCAGGTAATGGGTCAGAGGGAAGTCACGGACGGGCTTCGGGATGAAGGCCTCCTCCCCGAGATCGGAGAACAAGCTTGGTCCTTCCATCGGCTGATAGACGAGGAGATGGGCTAGCGAGTAATCGCGGCGCTTCACAAGGCTACCATTGACGGGCGACCACTCGGAGAAGACGATCGGCGCGGGCTTCCTCCCCACGGTCTTCATGGTCAGCGCATCGCCACAGATGATGTTGCGGTCGAGGACATACCTTGCGGAGACTCGGCACTCAGCGCGGCAGGCTTCGCCGAAGAGCCGTGTATAGACCCCGTCGAAATGTTCGAACAGGCGCTCACGGCATTCAGCGGCATTGTCCTCCAGCAGATCGACTCCGTAAATCGAGCCAAGCGCGACGATGGCATAGCGCTCGAATTCAAGCTGCCCTTTACCGTAGCGTTTCTCTACGATGACGAGCTTCCGCCGGAGCACCTCGATCAGGAAATTACCGGATCCGCAGGCCGGCTCAAGGAACCGACTATCGATACGCTCGGTCTCGGGCTTCACCAAGTCGAGCATCGCATTCACTTCCCGCTCGGAGGTGAACACTTCGCCGTGGTCGGTAACTCGCTGGCGGGTCTTGATGAGCGCGGCGGCCATTAGTCCGCCTTTCCTGACTTGCTTCTCGCCAGTGTTTGAGCACCACCCTTGCGGCCGGCTTCCTCGATGGCCTGAGGAATCTGCAACAGCTCGACGCCGAGCGCCTGCATGCATTGCATGAAGAAGACAGCAGTGAAACGACCGCGGCTGACCTTGTTGCGAAGGTTAAGCTCGTTGTCTTCGATACCATACTCTTGGAGACGCTCGGCAAGGCCAGCGTAGGACACGCCACGCCGCATCATTTCGGCGCGCAGAATGTTCTTCACCATCTCTTCCCAGACCTTTTGTTCGATCGGCATCGCGTCACATCCCTTTGAGGTTTACGCTACCTTTTAGGATTGAACGGACGGGTATGCCAAGGGGTTGTAGTCATTTTGCGTGATCAGCATCATCACAAACGATGATATTTTTGATAGACATTGCGCAAACATCACCATATATGATGATGCAAAACATCATATACCGTGGCGCAGCAGTTCTTTTTCTCCCCTCTGGCCGCGAGCCTGACGACGGAAGAAGTATGGTCGCTGACCGAGGATGAGGCGCACGCCAAGTTCAAGGCGATCCGGTGGCCCGATGGCATCCCGACCTGCCCGGCATGTGGTTGCAAGGAGTCTTGGACCTTGTTCGAGGACCGGAAATGGAAGTGCAGGGGGATGGTTAGCGACCCTGAAACCGGTGTGGAGAGCCACTGTTATCTCCAGTATATCGCAAGACACACACTGCCCTGATGGCTGTTCGTGAGCGTCCCGCGCATGGAAGTGATCACGCAGGGAAAGTCAGGGCCATCCACGTTGCCAAGGAAGGGGACGCGATCCCCTTCATCCGGAGCGTGGTCAAGCCAGGCACAACGATCCATGCGGATTACAGCACGCAATATGATCGGCTGAATCTTTTCTTCCCCATGGAGCGGGTGAACCACAGCAAGATCTACAAGGAGGGAAATGCCTGCACGAACTGGGCGAAAGCTTCTTCTCCAGGGTAAGGGCCGCTACGAATGGCGTCTACAATTCGTGGCGCCGGAAATACGTCGGCTTGTATGGCACTGAAATAACGTGGCAGAAAAAATTGTCGGCTCCCGAACGGGGATCAGGTCGATCTAGCCCTCGCTGCGTTGCTACAGCTGGGGCGGTCACCGCTCACTGGCTATCGGCAGCGCCATGAGACGGCCGTTCCTTTCTGATGCCTATTCGCGAGGCGAAGACGCGGCAGAAGCGTATGCAGGGATTTATAGTGGAACTGCGCAAGACTTCCGAGAAGCAGGAAGCCGGTTGGTGGTCATCCTGAAGAGGTGTCAGGCAGACAACCAGTCAGATGAACCCCGCCAACCCCCGCATAGTTCGGTCCGAGATTCAGAGCGCTCACGATGCCGCGATCGAGATGACCTAGGATGCGAGCCCATCCGTTCAGGGCTTCGGCAACGAGACTGATCATCGTGCACAAGGCACCAGCATCCCGCAGAATCAGCGAATCGGAATTGCGATATCGGGACGAATAGGCTGGCACGTCTGCGATCAGCTGCACGAACCATCCATCCTGCGGCAGTCCAAGGTCGTCTAGAAAACGAACGGCTTGGTTTCTGGCAGCTGGGATGTCGGGAATCGCTATCAAGACATTGTCTTCCGGTGAATACAATCCTGCTGGGTGCTCGTCCGATAGCGGAATTAGACAGGCTCCTATTCCATGAACGCCCCCGGCTGACGGCGAACTTCTGCTTTCCCAGAAGCCGAATCGGCCGTCGTTGCGCTGCTCTCTCAATTCCATGGCGAGATGGAGAACCCTGCCGACAAGTTCTGGCTCGATCCGCCCACCGGACCGTGATCGGCGCGCTCTCAGAACATCGAAGAACGCGCTTTGTGACTGACAGGTCGGGGCACCGAATTTATGGACTATTTGGCCTTGCGGCCAACATGGCCCACCAACGCGGGACCCGGACTTCGGCAGAGGTTCGTCATCAATAAGCCGGACCACCGAGTTCTCTCGTTACTTCGATATGCTTCACGCATCCCCTGCAGTTCCCGCATGCGACGGTTCCCGTATGACAGGAGTGGGCCCAGGCAAGAACGCCAGGGTCGATGTTGCTCTTTCTGACCAGTTCGGAGGTGGACATCGCAAGTGCGGGCGCGGTCACTTGCAGGCCACCCTCCTGAGCGCTGAGGAGTGCATTGAGGGAATCGATAAATTCTTGCCGGCCATCTGCGTGGATCTGATCGCTTGCCACCGAGCCGATCATCAATTTTTCCATTCCTAATGCCACGCAGCGCATTCCCGCTAGAGTGACGAGCAACTGGTTTCGAAAGGGCCACCAATCGGACGCGGGAGCAGCATTAAGGGCTGGTGATCGCGCCATGTCCCCGGAGCCCAGATTTCCGCAAGGCGCCGTTATCACTTCATGCTCGATTTTCAGGTCGGCACAGACTTGTCGGGAAGCTTCGACTTCAGCCTTCGCTGCACGCTGTCCGTAATCAATGGTGAATGCGATCTTCGGCCTTTTCCAAGCTGCAACGGCTATCGAGTCCATACCTCCAGACAACAACAGCGCGCTCACGGAAGCGACCAGACTGCTTGGTAGACGGCAGTCACGAAGTCATCGGCGATGACGCACCCGGAGCCTTCGGACATCTTGAGGTCCTCCGGCCTAACGTTCTGTGCCAGCGCGACGACTGGAATGTTTCGGGATACCGCATAACCGATCTCGAAAATGGTTCCGGCATCGCCGCCGTTGAGTATCGCCAGCACGGCGTCGCAGTGATCGAGGCCCTCTAGATCTGCTTTGGCCACTTCATGCGCTGGCCCGCGGCCGACGTCATGGAGCGGAGAAAATACTTCGACGTTCATATCCAGCAGGCATTTCCTTGCCTCCTCGACCATCCAGATTTCGCCCAGGTTGAAGAACGGCGCCGCGAGATAGATCCGCCCCCTACCGGGAACTACGGGGACGAAACCCGTCGCCTCGAGTTGCTCTTTGGAAGGAATTGGAAGGGAGCGAGTTGCAGCGTAGACGCTGACCGCTTTCGAGGAGAGCAGTGCGGCCTCGTCTGGTGGTGAGTGGTCGAGCGCCCAGAATTTGAGAAATGCCGCAGAGAAGACGTCACCCGACCCGATTTTCCAGACATGCTCGCTACGAAACGCGGGGATGATCTTCCGTTCGTTACCCCAGCCGACCAACGCGCCCCTTCCGCCCATCTTCAGAACCACCACGTCAGCATGGTGGTCTGCGAGCAACGCACTGACGATAGCCTCCGGATCGTTCTTGCCAGTCAGTTTTCGGCCCTCGAAGCGGTTGACGACGAGCGCGAGCTCGTCCGCACTCGACCCGTTCGCATGAAAGGGTTGTGGGTCGAATGCCGATTGGGGGTCGTATACCGCCCGCTTCGCGGTCACCTTTGCCTCGCCTTCGAGCATGCCGAAGCGAAGGACGACATCGTCCTCAGCCGTGATGCTTCCTTTCTGGGGTATGGCATCGGGTCGCGGCGTGATGCGTGGATCAGCCAAGGAATGCATATAGTCGAATTCGATCGCGTCGCTTACGACTGGGCCCTCGATCGAAGCGCCAGTGATGAATTCGAGATTTTCGAGACCGTCCTGAATCGCTGTCGGTCTGAATGCCAGCAATCGCAGGTCGGGAACGGCGTCCGAGAGCGCCATCGCTGCTCGCCCCGCCGAACCGAACACCTCGTTCCACGGCGGTTCGATGCACCGTTCAACATACNCCCCGCCGACAATGGTCGTCATTTGCGCGTGATCCGCACTATGACTTGACCGCCGCTGATCGAAAGAACCTCAGCGTCGTAGTCATGCCCCGCATCGATGCATCTGGAGATGGCCAGGGCTCCGCGATGAGTTAGCGAACCGGCAACGCCAGCCGGGGCTATGAGCTGGAGAGTGCGACGGGGTGCAGATCCCGTGAGGCTGACGTCTAAGTGATCGCCGACGGACAAGGTCCTGATTACATTCGGCTGCGGGCTGTTGACAGGAGCAGTCTCATTGATGTCGCAAGCATCGTTCGCAGACCCTCCTCCACCACCGCCGCCGCCACCACCTGCGACGGAAGAGCCTCCGCTCGAGCTGTCATTGTGGCCGCCGCCGCCGCTTCCAGACATTTTGGTCTCCTCGCCAGTTGCCCGGCCATCAATCACCTACGCCGAAAGAATTGGCAACGCCTGGAGGCCTTGTTTCTACGGTTCGCTCACGGTCAATGAAGCACAAGATCGAGTTCACCTTGTTGGGCGCTCGATTTCTGCGGACCCTTGTGAGGTCTTTTCGCCTTGCTTGCGGACCGAAAGGCCATCCAGATCACCGAATCGAGGATCGAGGCCTTTGCACCAATATCGCGTGCGAAGTTCACGAAGGCATCTTCGATTATTCGATAATGCCGTTCCACATTCAATTTGGAACTGAAGAGACCCAGCTCTCGGCCTGCGCGTAGGAGATGCACGTCTAGTATGGCGACATCATCGCTTCCTCGCCAGTTTCGAACGATCCATGAAGCCGTCTTCGGGCCCACGCCTTTCAGGGAACAGAGCGCATCGCGAAAATCTCTGTCGCCTTGCTCGACGTCGATAGCGGGCAATTGCGCTAACGCCTGAGATAGATACCGCGCCTTTTGCGCGGCGAAGCGATACCTGACTTGTCGACCGTTGACGTCCAGCGGGCGAGTGAGAAGTTTCTCCACTTCGCTGGCACTCTCCAAGCGGCCCGGGGCGGATCGCCATGTGCGGCGTAGACGATCATAGGCAGCTAAGCCGACCTCGGCCGGAATACCGTGGCCTCCCAGCATGCAAGCCATGAGCTCCTCTTCGAGCGATCGACCCAGACGGTAGTGGTCGGGCTCGTCCATCTCCCACATCCAGCTCTGCGCGGCCCAGAATGCCGGCGTCATCATGCAGCAGGCATCTCCCCATTCGAGATTAGTCCTGTGCAATCGCTTTGACGCTGTCGGAAGGCGCAGTGTCACGACTTGCCCCTGATGAAGGTGATGAACCGACTGGCAATCTACGTGTATTGAATGCATATATGCATTCTATTATGCATGGGAAATGACTGCAAGTCCCGACCTACTGCGAGATGTTGAGAGAAAGCGTTCTGCGGAACGCCTTACGCAGACGGCCTTGGCGGACCGGTTGGAGATTTCGCAGGCGCATTACAGCAAGGTCGTTGGGGGCATTGTTCCCCTCAGCTCGGACCTTGCAGCGAGAATGGCCGAATGGCTTGGTTCCGACGCGATTTCGCCAGCCGTCTCGAGAAAGTTTGACGAGATTGACGAACTCGCCAGGTCGATCCGAGCCGATGCTCGTCGACTTTCTCAGTTGATTAAAGCCACCGGCGGCTGAATACCGGGATCGCCATCGTCGAAGCGCGACGAGCGGCGTGCGCTATGGCAACGTCATCCTAGGCGTGGATGGCCAGCCTGCGACTTGTCTGTCTATCTTGGGCTTAGTCGGTCTCATTTCGTGTGACTGGATGCACACCACCGAAGACGCCCCGGCTTGTTAGCCCGTTTTCTTCGCCGCTCCCGTGTTTTTCTTCCGGCGCCTTATGAGCGGGTTCCAGCTCTCGCCGTCGTATTGCCCGTCGGACCACATACAGGTCAGCGTCTGACTGGGCGCATTGTAGGGAAAGAAAAGCAGCATAGCCCTGTTTCCGTATCCTAGCTTGCGGCTCGCGAATTTGCCCTCATCCCAACCGTCCTCCTGCGAGCGAAGGAGCGCTTCGCCAATTTCGCCGGCTTTCTCGAGAAATGCATCGGCGTGTTCGGCATGCGGACCTTCCCTGAGGATCGACCCCGCGAAGGGCAGCTGATCCTCAGTGAGGTTGATATGCACTTTCGCATCGATCTTTGCCGCCGAAGCTGCTTTTTGAATGGCTTCTCGGCCGTCTTCCCATCCACCGACGAAAATGAACGCGATTTCGCGTTTTCGAAGGAAATCTTGCACAGGCTGCAGGGCGAGCGGCCTTTGCTCATTCAAGTCAGACCGTTCTTCTTCTGCCACACCGAAAAGCGAGCCGATGGTATTGGACCATTGGTTTCCTGTGCCGCAGAAATCATCGATTATTATCACTGGGTCTTCGCGACCCTCCCTTTCCAGCTCGTCCGGGGAGCCAAAAAATCGAAGGTCCTTTCCTGCATCTGCGGCGTAATACTGCACGATCTGGGAACTATCGTTCCCACTGTTCAGCGATATCACTGAGGCCGAGGCAAAATTCTCGTTCTCCGCAATGAACGTTTTTATGGCATCGACGACATCGCTCCGTTCGACGAGCCTTGCATGCTTGAGTAGCTCGAGAGCGCAATCGATTTCGTCGTCGCCTCCGAACTGGTCGAGCCAGCTGTAGGTTCTTTCCTTCAACGAGATTGGTGTCAGATCTTCATCAAGAAGCTCGTGCACCTCCGCCACCGTTTCCTGGACCACAGCGAAGCGCTCGACGAACGCATTGATGCCCTTCTCGACGTCCGTCATCATCAGACGGTTCTGGCGTGGCCGGATTATGCGCGGCTTATCTCGATAGAAACCAGCTTCTCTTAGTTGGAGCTTGAGGTCGCGAAGGGTTCTTGGGGACTGCTTGGTCTCTTCCAGCATCCATTCCGGAACGTTGATATAGTATTCTTCCGCGACGACCGTCTCGGTGGCCAGAAGGACCTCCTTCGCCAAGTCCTTCGGTGCCATGATGTAGCCCTTGGCGGATGCCGAAACAAAGGAACTGCTCCACGCCTCCTTGTGGATCCCGATTTCGTTGAAGGTCCTGGGCTCACCCCCGGTTGGAAATATCCATGCGTGCCGCAGCTCTTTCTGAGATGGGGATTCGAGTCTGCGAATTGCAATCAGTTGGTCGGCATTTCGAAACCGGAATGAATCTTCGGGCTCCTTGAGCGCCTTCAGGATGTCCCTCGTTTTCCGGACGATCTTGCCATGCAGTTCCTTGGCGTTTCCAGCATTGTCCAAGGTTTTTATGAGCTGGTCGAACCGTTCTGATTGAGCATCGCCCTCCGAGACGGGCTGCCCCGGCAGGAAGGCGAAGGAACGAACGAAGAGCTCCCGCTCGCGAAGTCGGCGAAGAAGATCAACGGCGACCTCAAAGGCCTGTTTCTTATCGTCTTCCGCGACATCATCTTCTGACAGACCGAGCTGGGTGAGTAGCGTGGGTGGATTTGCCAGGACGAGTTGGTCGTCGAGGACGTCGTATATGAAGCCGACGACTTTCTTGTATCCCACCAGAACATACAGCTGATCAATCAGCAGCTTCACCATGGCCTCGAGTGCTGCCACTTTTGGATGCCGATAGAGCTTCGAATAAAGCATCATGCGACCGAGCAGCAGTTCGTCGATCACCGAGACCCCACTCCACGGGAATCCGAACATGAAAACGTCGCCCGTTCCCTGGGGCACGTGTCTGGCTATCGCGCTGGGAAGCTGTGTCTCGGTTCTTCTTTCTACAGTTAGTTTCTGCACAAGACGCGACATGTCGATGATCGCAGGGATGCCGGCCGTCTTTGGATCTCGGACCATGTAATCGAGCTTGTCGGCGTCGTATGGACCGGAGACGAGTTCGTGAAGAAGCGGAACGCGCGTCGAAACGATCCGACCAAGGATCGTGTTCGCCACTCTTTCGGTGAATGCCTGCGGATTAGATTTCCATGCCGTAGCATTCCCGCCCGCATTCCCGTTGTCTTTCGCTACCGCCTGCAACAGTTCCCTGAACGCGTCCGAGAGGACCACCTTTGCTGCCACGAGCTCGCTTATCGAGACTTTCTCGCCGTATTTCTTCCGCTCTCGCTGGATCTCCAGCAGCATCTTGCCTTCAAGACGCAATGCATATTCTGAAACATGGGAAAGGACGGGATGCCCGATATCATGCATGAGAGCAGCGATGCGCAGCATCTGCGTGTCATCGTCATTGATGACTATTTCGCCGTATTTTGTTGCCCCGGCACGATTGATGGCGGAAATTAGCTGTTGCACTTGGTGAAGGACACCAAGGCTGTGCTCGAAGCGTGAATGGTCGGCACCAGGATAAACCCAGTGCGCAACACCCAGTTGCCGGAGATGCCGGAGCCGCTGTAAGAGTGGACTGTCGAGGATGACCACCTCGAGTGGCCTCAGCGAGATGGTCCCCCAGACGGCATCGTGAACTTGCTTGGCTTGGGCCCCTATGGATTGAGCATTCTCAAGCCGCTGAACATACGGGGTGAGATAACGGTCGCAAATGTCCTTTGCGACCTCGTCCAATACGCCGGTCACGCTTATCCTTCGATCGAACCTAGGTGCTTTTTCGCCAGATCGAGAAGAACATCGCGTGGGACCGTATTGCCATCCAAGACCGAGTCTGCGGTGTTGAGACCTTTGAATTTCATATCCATGTGCACGAAACGCGGATTATTCAAAGCAACAGACCTGGTATCGCGTATGTCCAGAATGGCGTCGCGCAGGCACGAACTATCATCGTAAGTCGGATCGGCTGCGATGACGAAGTCAGGCACCAAGCCGAGGTGCTCTGCGTTTTCCAGGAGATCGTCATATGCTTCGGCGAAGCTGCGGTCGAGCGCCGGATCATCGAGGTTGAGCTTTTCGCGGCCGCTCACGCACATCGCCGCCATGAGCCCGTCGACGAATTGGGTGGCGCTGACGATCTGCATGTCTGACCTTTCCATACCGTTCATGATTTGACCCGCTGGACGGAGCGTTCCTCACCTACATGTGTTGCTCGGATTCGCAAAGCCGCGGAAGAGTTTCAGCCACAACCATAGAAGCAATGTTTGAATTTTTGTTCCTGATAGCTGCTTCCAATCGTTTGCGGAATCATATATTGAGTTGCGCTCAAACCTCAATCAAAACATTGGAATGCTCGGTGCCTAGGCCTTCGAAAATGCTCAATGGCTTCTACCCGAAGGAGGCTTCGAAGATCACCGGACTATCGGTCCACATGCTTAACTATCTCGCCAGGCACGGTTATCTTCTTCCGGCGTATGGGGCGCAGGGTCGCGGGAAAGTTCGCTATTATTCCTATCGCGACTTGGTCATAGCCCGGATCGTCTCACGCCTTCTGGCTGCCGGCCTCGAGATCAGCAGGCTGAAAGAGGGTATCGCAAACCTCGTAAATGACCCTCATTTGGCCGAGGGAAGGGCAAATGACAGTCTTCATTACCTCGCTACGGACGGCGCCTCGCTCTACTTCATCGAAGGTGATGGATGCGTTCGTGATCTGACACAGAGCGGACAGCTGGCTTTTGCCTTTCTGCTCGATCTCCAACACGCGCGAGATGAAGTGCTGACCGAGCTTTCCGGGGAGCAATTGAAGAATTTCTCTCTGAAGGTTCAGGAGTTGCGACCGGCCGCGTGACTTGTCCGACAGGTGCAGCATTTCCAGCCGCAGCGACCTATTCCGAGATCTATCGTGGCGAGATTTTGGCTTACCTGTCCGGTCGGAGCCTAGCCAGTCCCGCAATCATCTGGTCGAGCATGTCGGTTTCCAGCCGATAGGTCACGATCCGTCCCTTCTTTTCTGACGAGATCAAGCCTGCAGCACGGAGGACGCTGAGGTGGGCCGAGGTGTTGGTTGGCATAACTCCGACATGCTCGGCAATGTCCGTCGACGACATGCCGTCCGGTCTTTCCGCAAGGGCCTGGATTATCCTGAGACGAGTCTCATGGCCCATTGCGCTCAGCCGGTTCGACAGTTCCACTTTTTCCATTCTCCTATCTCTAGCGAAGCACTGTATTACCGACAAGTTAATTCAATGCTCCAATGATGGTTGCAGTATTGTATAATAGTGCTATATGACGCTGATGATGAGGTCGGACTAGCCGCTCCTCAGACGAAGGAGCGATGTCCATGACCTTCACCATCGATGCGAATTTCGAACCACCGAATCCGGTCGAACTGGCGGCGGCCTGGCAACTCGATCCCCTTGATGACGAGAGGGGCGATTACCTCGTCATGGACCGTGTCGATATCGTCCGGATCGCGTGCGTAGCTGCCGAAACTGGTGCACGGTTCCAGCGCGATGGCATTTCGCAGTGTCCCATGGACTGGATGCTCTCGCCATCCGAGCTGTTCGACGGGCTCCCCCCGATCGAAGCCTGCAAGCACAAGGATGCCTGTTCGCGCGCTATTCTCGTTCATGGCCTCGGACTTCCTGCCGACGTCCGTCCTGCTACCCTCAGTTCGATCATGTCGAAGAATGGGCTCGTTTCGGACGCGCTCGAGAAGGGATGGCTGCCATGATCCGCGCCGAAACTCAGGGTCTCGAAGGGAAGCGCGCACCGTCCCTTTGCAGCATGCATTCGCCGGATAAGGGCCACACCCGTGTCCTGAGGAAGATCGACATTCATCCCGGCGTCACGCGCCGCGGCAATCTCGATGGGCACACGACCACTGCTCTTGTGGTCGATGTCGAAACAACCGGCCTCGACCCTTCTAGCGATGTCATCATCGAACTCGCTATGAGACGCTTCCGCTATGATGAAGACGGCGTCATCGTGGAAATCGGTCAGGGTTGGACTTGGCGCGAGGATCCCGGATTTCCGCTCTCGCCCGAGATCGTCGCGCTTACAGGCCTGACGGATGCGGACCTCGCATCGCAGTTCATCGATGACGATGTCGTTCACAAGATCATCGACGAGACCGATCTGGTCATCGCCCACAACGCGGGTTTCGACCGGCCCATGCTCGAAAATCGTTTTCCCGATATGCCCGGGCGACCCTGGGCCTGTTCCTGCGAGCAGATCGACTGGCGGGGGGCTTC
>FUFK010047299.1_pt1 | contig 13707 bp, 10 predicted proteins | sample 1021851 | NCBI WGS metagenome assembly FUFK01 (sample SAMEA51879418, study PRJEB19060) | metagenome | reverse complement strand
AGTAACTCTAAAATAGAAATTATGCAATATGTACTAGTTTTAACACTTTTGTTTTTTTCAGGGTACAGCTCGGCAGAAGTTGATATCTTCTCAGTATTCAGAGAAACAGACGGCTCCACTAATTGGCAATATGTTGCTAATACCTCAAGTGGGCTATTAATCATTGCACTGTTAATTGCTTTGATAAAAATAACATTTACCCAAAGGAAAATAAGTCGGTTTAATAAGTATTTAATTGATATCAAGAAAGATCTTGAAAAAAGAGTCTCTGAACGAACAGCTACACTAAAAGAATCCAACGAAAAGTTGTCAGAAACTAACAACGCGCTGGAAAGTGAAGTAAAAAAGCATTTAACTACCNCAAGGCANTTAAAAAAATCTGAGGCATATATAGCAGAGGTTCTATCCTCAATGCCACTGATGTTAATTGGACTCGATAAAAAGAATCGTATTACACAGTGGAATCCGAAAGCTGAGGAGATTTCTGGGATTTCGAACAAAAATGCGATGGGCGAATATTTATGGGATGCCTATCCTGATATCACGGTAAGCCCAGAGAAAATAGCAGAAGCACAAAAGAAACAAACTACAGTATCAATCAAGTATAGTCAAAAAGGTCAATATCACTTTGATATCTTGATATATCCCCTTCGTGAAAGCTCAAAAACTGGAGTCGTTCTGCTAATTGACGACATAACACTCCGGGTAAATTCTGAAACTCAATTGATACAAAAAGATAAAATGTCTCTTATGGGAGAATTAGCTTCAATAATGGCACATGATGTCAATATACCCATTAGTGAGATGCTTAAATCGATAAAGATGGCAAGGTCGCAACTCGCACAAGATAATTACGAAAAATCAGAGATCATGGAAGAGCTCGATAATAGTCTAATCGGCGCTCAACAAGCGAGAGTGGTAATAGAAAACCTCATTAATTTTTCAAGTGATGGTAGTCAGCCAAAGGCAAATGAAAATATTTTAGAAGTAATAGATCAAAGCTTAGAGCTGGCATCAGACGTGCTGGCTATTAACTCCGGCGTTAACTTCCATGATGTGCTGATAGAGAAAGATTACAGTAAGGACTTACCTCAGATCGCCTGTTATGCTGTCGAATTAAAGCAAGTGTTCTTAAGTATTTTGCGAAATGCTTGCCTTTTTATGGGTAAAGTTGACACCAATGAGTACATACCAAAAATTAATATATCNGTTTCCTCTTTTTATGAAGATATTTGGATCAAAATAAAACATAATGGANCNCCAATGAATGATCANGAGCAGCAATATTTGTTTGACTCTTTCGAGTCTCCAGCAAANTCTANTGCAAACAAAAATCCATCAAAAATGGATAGCGCTCAACGACTGTCATTCTCATATTTTATAATCGCNGANCAGCATCAGGGGCAACTCGCCGTTTTATGTGACGAAAATAAAAATACTGTCTTTAGTATAAGACTTCCAAAAAGCTAAAATTAATTAAAAGATCTTAACGTTGACAAAGGCGGTGACGAGATTGCCGATTTGCAAGAAATAATTCCAAATATTGCTATTATGGCCATCCCTAATAATGGCCCAAAACCCCATATCCAAGGATGGAGCTTAAATGAAAAGTCAAAAACTGTGCTCGACAATACTCCTACTGCGATTTCCGCGCCAAGAGCACCTAGAAGACCTGAAACAAGTCCTAATGCAAGAAACTCTATTAGTTGGACCACAACTACATCCCTGCGAGCGCATCCAAAAGTTCTCAGCACAGCACTCTCACGCATTCGCTCACTAATCGATAAATGGACTGACGTGATCAGTACCATAATTCCGCAGAATAAAATCAACACGGTCATTGCCTCGAGAGCTCTCGTTACTTGATTTATTGTTTTCTTTATTGTTTCAAATACTTTATCAAGCTCAATGACTTGAATGGTAGGATACTCACGCAAAATTTCACTGATAATTCTTTTATTTTCAATAGGTATATACATACTTGTCATAGATGTTCTGGGGAAACCCTCTAACGCCCCCTCAGGGAATAAAAAATAAAAATTTGGTGTCATCTTTTCCCAATCAAGTATTCTCGTGTTACTAACCTCTGCATCAAAACTCAAACCTCCAACACTAAAAGTAATAACATCACCCAACTTTAGACCAAGCTCACCTGCAAGATCATGCTCAACAGACACAGGAGCAACATCTCCTTTCAGCGAAGCTGTACTCTCTGAATTATCTACTTTCCACCAACTTCCACTTGACACTTCGTTACCGGCTGGCAAATCTTCACTCCAGCTCAGATTTAACTCTCGGTCATAAGCTCTATGTGCCTCTCTTTGATCCTCAGTAATAAACTCATTATTAATAGATGTTATTCTAGCTCTCGTCATTGAGTACCATCCGGCACTTGAAACTTTACTTTTAGCTACATAATCATCAATTTCTTTAATATCATCTTCATTTACATTAATGAAAAAGTGATTGGGTAAATCATCATCAATTTGCAGTTGCCACTCGTCCAACAGTGAATTGCGGATAATCGCAAGAACGAGAAATAAGAAAATGGCCGATGAAAATCCGATTAATTGAATCAAGTTATGACTCTTTCTTCTCCATAGATTAGATAATCCTATTCTAAAAAATCCTCCCGTTGATTTACCCATGGCTAGCGCAATTCTGAAAAGGGAACCACCAACCAGCGCTGCCATCATAGAAATAGATAACACTCCCAACGTCATTGCAAATGTAATGCTGACATTTTTACTATATAAAAAGAGTAAGACCATAATCACACACAATCCCACAATCAATCGCACCATAATGCTAGTTGATTGACCCATTCCATCATCCTTTAGAATCGATATTGGAGGCTGTTTCGGGAGATGCCAAAGTGCCGGGAGAATAAAACCAATTACACACGCAATACCAGTGAATATACTTATAAGGAAGCTTTGTAATCCGGGATTGGGTAGCATAGTGGGTAGCCATTCTCGAGCTATATCAATCAAGAATAAGTGAAATATATATCCCAAAAATAAACCTATAAAGGATCCAACAAAACCAAGAAAAAGACTTTGATTGACATAAAGCTTTCGAACCCTCGACTCCGTCAAACCCCAACTCTTTAAAAGAGCTACCTGTGTTTTTTGTTTCGTTGCAAAAAGATGACTTGCCATCGCTAGCGCTACCGCTGCTAAAACGATACCTATACTGCCCGCAAGCAGCAAAAATACTCTCCCTCTATCGATAGTCGAGGAAATATTTTCTTGAGCTTCCTCTGGTTTAATCAGTTGATCATGGGGACTCATTTTTTCTGTTACCCAACTAACATAACTATTGATATCTGATTCTTTAGATGATGCAACAAGCAGATTATGTGTAACTCGACTACCTGGCTGAACTACATTTGTTGATTCTACATCAGCAAAATTCATAAGAATTCTCGAGCCCAATATAGAAAATGATGGACCCTCTGGCTCCTCGATTAAAATTTTAGTTATCGTTAAAGAGGATTCACCAATATCAATTTGAGAGCCAATTTCGACATTTAAGATTGGTAATAACCTTGATTCTACCCATATTTCGCCTAATTTTGGACCGGATGTAAACTCTTCCATTTGTTTAACATCGTATGTAAATGGAAGTTGAGAGGTTAGAATGCTACCTCTTAAAGGATAATTACTCTCAACAGCCTTAATATATGCGAGGTGCATATTTTCATTAAAAAAAACAACAGAAGCGAAAGAAAGTGTCCTACTTACATCAATATTACGATTAACTGCATATTCAATCCAAACTTGCGGAATAGGCTTGCTACTTTTGACAATGAAGTCACTTCCCAATAATTCTTTTGATTCATTTACTATTGCTTTTTCAATCCGCTCAGCAAAAATAGAGACAGCCGCAACAACTGCGACAGAAAGACATAATGAAATAAAAATTGTTTTAAGCTCTCCAGCACGCAAGGCTCTGAGAAGTATTTTTAATGAAAGCATAGTCTATCTTNTAATACTATTTATTAGGCACAGCCTTACCGTCAGATAAATTAAGCGTTTTATCACAACTGCTCGCAAGTCGCATGTCATGTGTTACTAAAATTAGTGTCGTCTTTTGACTCTTGTTAAGTTCAAAAAGTAAATTTGACAATTTAGCTCCAGTCTTTTGATCTAAATTACCAGTCGGTTCATCTGCAAATAAAATTTTTGGTTGGCATGCAAAAGCTCTTGCAACTGCAACTCGCTGTTGCTCACCACCCGAGAGTTGCTGAGGATAATGACGTGCCCTATTTTTTAATCCAACCATTTCAAGATAATCGNTTGCAAGGCTAGCGGTATTTGGAACATCTTTTATTTCAAGNGGTAGTGATACATTTTCGATTGCTGTAAGCCCAGGCAACAAATGAAACGACTGAAATACAAAACCGACATATTTTGAACGATACTTTGCTCTTTCCTCCTCACTCATCGATACAATATTTTTATTGTTTATAACCACATCTCCAGAGGTAGGCGTGTCCAGCCCGGCTAAAATTCCAAGAAGTGTAGATTTACCTGANCCAGATGGCCCCACAATTGCGAGACTTTCAGATTCCATAATGCTCAAATTTATATCAGATAGAATGTTCAGTGTTCCTTCAGGAGACTGGACTGACTTACTTAGATTGGAAGCAATAATCATAAAGTTTTCAAATAATGTTAAAATAAGTGGTGCACAAAAAGTATATACCCATTAGTCCAAACTTTTTTAATTTTAAGGAAAATAATTGCCCAAGATTAAACTAATACTTTTTCTATTTTCGTTACTTCCGTCATTAACCTACGGATCAACGATATTAGTTTTAGGAGATAGTTTTAGTGCCGGATACGGTATGAAAACAGAGGAAGGATGGGTCCATCTGCTATCCCAAGAGCTTGAACCTGAATACAGAGTTATAAATGCAAGCATCAGTGGCGATACGACTCAAGGCGGACTATCAAGGTTACCTCGGTTAATAGAGTTAAAGAATCCAGATTACGTGATAATCGAGCTTGGTGGGAATGATGGATTGAGAGGGCAATCTTTGAGATCAATGCAAAACAACTTAGATCAAATGATTAACCTTTGTATTGAGAAAGACATCGTTCCTATTTTATTCAAAATGCGTATCCCACCAAACTATGGCAAACGATATGCGACAGCATTTGAAAAGGTATTCACAGACCTAACTCTTAAACACAATACTAATGCAATCTCTTTTGACTTTGAGAGCCTTATATCTGTCCCTGATTACATCCAACCAGACGGCATTCATCCAACAGCAAAAGCGCAAGACATGATAAAAGATGTGGTNAAAGCATCGATAATTCATTTAATAAATTAATAATTTTCGATTACAAAGCTTTTTTAAATATCTTTGCTTGAGATATGATTCCGCCCAAAAGTATCAATAAACATCCAAAAATCTCGAGTCCACTCAAATTCTGGTTCAAAATTAACCACCCNCCAAGGGCGGCAAAAATTGCTTCCGTACTTAATATCAAAGCCGAGTGTGAAGGCGGCGCTTTCCTTTGAGCAAGCACCTGAAACGAAAATCCTAAACATGAAGATAAAATTGCAACAAACAGGAGGGAGTATGTTGCTCGCGCCAAGTCATTAATTGACCATGACTCATAGAGAAGCATCAATACACCACTTATCACGGCAACTGTAACGAACTGTATTGTCATCACCCGAACAATAGAAACAAGTCTTGCGATTCTACTTATTATAAGCACATGTGATGCCCATAAAACAGAACTTGCCAACATTAATAAATCACCGAATAAGAATTCTTCAGGGTTTATATTTGCAAGCAAATAGAATCCCATTAATGCTACAACTATCCCAATGAGTGTTAATAAATCAGTTTTAATAGAGAGGAACAACCCGAGTAAAGGAACAAAAATTATGTAGAGGCTCGTAACAAAGCCTGCTCGAGCAACGGTAGTGTACTGAAGCCCAATTTGTTGAAATAACATTCCAATTACCATAATGATTCCTAGAATTATTGAGTAATAATCCAAAGAACTATCATGCAATTTTGACTCATTTTTCATGCCAAACTTGAATAAAACCAAGAAAATGATGCTCGCTATTAGAAATCGGAAAAACACAAAAGTGATTGGCCCGATAAACTCAAGCCCAAGTGTCTGAAAAACAAAGGCAAAACCCCAGATAACTGCAGTTGTAATTAGCAATAAATCTGCTTTAAGGATCTCTTTAAAATCTAACAACTCTGGAGTCCTAGTGTGGTTTGCAAAATCGAACTAATAACTGCAAAGATTCAAAATTCCGATACAAATTGACGTCAAGCTCGTAAATGCAAAAGATTTGGTCTGCCTCTAGATTTTCCCAAAAAGCCAAATCGGCGTTGAAATAAATAGCAGGTATGATTAAAGAACGGTTGTCCATTGGTGAAAGATCCAATCGAATATGTTTTTGACCTACGGTTTTTTTATTACACACATGAAAATACCCCTCAAAACTTGGTCGGGGAAATCCTTCTCCCCAAGGGCCAGAATCTTTCAACAACTTTGCCATTTCAAGATTCATATATTCGCTGGGCAGATTTCCATCTGTCGATAATTTCTTTCCTGCTATTCTTGATCCAAACATTTCATGGAAAATTTCAATGAGATAATTTTGAAATATTTCAAATCCATCTTCTCTGATAGTAAGACCTGCAGCTTTTGCATGACCACCGAATTTTATTATTAACTCCTCATTTTTTTCTGATATCTTTTCTAATGCGTCTCTAATGTGGAATCCATTGATAGACCGAGCTGAGCCTTTTACATCTCCTGATTCTGATAAGGTGAAAACGACTACTGGCCTATCAAAAATTTCTTTCATACGAGAGGCAATCAATCCTATTATTCCTTCATGCCAATCTTTTTTAAATAAACAGATAACTTCTGGAAGTTCTAATTTTTGATCATATATTAATGCTTCAACTTCATGATTGGCCTCTTTCTCCATCTCTTGCTGAAGGGTTTTCCTGCGATGATTTAATTGTTCCAGCTCAGCTGCAATAGTTTTTGTAACCTCTGAATTTTCAGAAACTAAGCATTTGATGCCCAGAGATATATCATCTAATCTTCCTGCAGCATTAAGGTAAGGCCCTATTCGATACCCTATATCTTCTGAAGAGATAAGTTTTATCTTTAAACCAGTTAAATCCACCAATTTTTTGATACCCTGTCTACATTTATCATTTTGAATTCGCTGAATTCCCTGATAAATTAAGCATCGGTTTACCTTATCCAAAGGCACAACATCACAAATTGTTCCAAGGGCAACTAAATCAAGATAGTTTGCTAGAAATGGCTCTTCAATATTATTTTCTTCAAACCAGTTCTTCTCTCGTAAAAACGTTCGGAATCCTGCAATAAAAAAGAAAGCGACGCCTACACCTGCCAAATTTTTCGCCGGAAAATTACAATTTTTCTGATTTGGATTGATAATTGCGACAGCTTGCGGGAGCAACTCTGGGGCAATATGATGATCTGTAATGATGCAATCAATATTATTTAATCGAGCATACTGCACACCAGATATACTCGATATTCCGTTATCAACGGTAATTATTAAATCAGTCTTATTGTTGATTGCCAGATCAACTACGCCCTCAGTCAGTCCATAACCCAATTTAAAACGGTCAGGTACAAGAAACTTGATATTTTTAAAACCCATCTCAGATAGAGCAAGCATCATCAAAGCAGTACTTGATGCGCCATCACAGTCAAAATCTCCAATTACCATCACAATTTCATCGTTCATCAAAGCAGAGAAAAGTCGATTCATGGCCGCATCGATATTTTTTAACAGTTTGGGATTTGGGAGTATTTTTAAACTTTTATTTAAATCTTCGGCTCGAGTGATTCCTCGAGAAAGAAAAATTCTCTCTAAAATTTCATTGTCGAGATTTAGGCTACCAAGTAATTTTTGATCATAAACCCTTTTATGTATCTCTACAGTCATATGAATCCGTAGTTTACCTTTTGAACATTCAACCACTTAGATAAAGCTTCATTAGTCTCACGCGGCTTTTCTTGCTGAATCCAGTGCCCACAATCTAAAGTAACAATATCTAAGTTTTTCACGGACTCTGACATATCTACTTTCGGCACCATGTCGTATTTGCCATATATCATCAGTGTATTTATCTCAATTGTTTGGGGAACTCCCTCCATTAGCCTCCAGTTTCTGCTAATATTCCTATACCAATTACAAGGAGCTTCAAATCCACCTCTGGAAAATACATCAACAAAAACCTTAAGCTCTTCATCACTCATGGCAAGCTTGCCGACATTGTAATCAAGATCTCCAGATTTAATGATGTTGTAACTATCATCTTTTTTTTCATCATCCAACCAATGCTCAGTTCGATATAAGTTTCGTAATACTCTCTCAGGATTTTTATTAAATGAAGAAACAGCCAAGTTTGGTTTCTTATTGAAGTGGACCATATAAAAGTCCTCTCCTAGCACCTTTTCCCAAAATTCGATTGGGTCGGATAAATCACGTGGGCGGAATGGCACAGATAGATTAATTAATCCATATACCTTGTTTTTGTGCAGTAATGCATAATGCCAAAGCAACCATGCACCCCAATCATGCCCCACAAAAAAAGCTCTCTCTAATCCATAATGATCGAGTAGCCCATTAAGGTCTTCGGACAGATTAACAGCATTATATGAGTCCACTTCTGTTGGTTTACTTGAATTACCATATCCTCTTAGGTTTGGTACGATACAATGAAATCCCATCTCAACCAGAATAGGTATTTGATAGCGCCAGCTGAATGCTAACTCAGGCCAACCGTGACACAAAACTATGGGTATGCCGCCCTTNCCAGCTTCGTAAACTTCAAGTTTTATTCCATTTGTTGGAACCAGTGCCTTAGTACAAATATCGAAAAATTTCATAGATAAAAGACTCTGGGGAATACTTAATCCTAGAGGTAACCAGCCTGTTTGCCTATATACCAACTTANCAAGCCTAAAGCAGCNACTACNACCCAAATCAAAATTAGTAATCTCAATGGTCTGAAAGGTGCCCTATTCACACTGTTAAAACCGGAGCTCAAGTATGCGTCCACTCTCTTTTGATCTTCCTTTGATAATTTTGTGTCGTCAAACATACTAATCCTCTGTAATTCTCCTAATAATAAGACTCTAGATTATGCAAAAAGCTTCTTAGATATAAAGCTTTCAACTCTATTCTGACAATTATCTACAATTGAATAATACTCTTCATCTAATAATATAGATTTAAGATGCTCAGGTAATTCTGGGGTAAGAAGATTTGTATATTTCGAAACATCAGGAAACTTAGCAGGATGAGCAGTAGATAAAGTAACTATAGGAGTCCCCACATCATCCTCATATGCCATGGATGCAGAAACACCGATAGCTGTGTGAGGGTCTAATAAGTAATTATTTTTTTTATAGAAGGACTTTATGGTAGAGACTATTTCTCTGTCATCACATCGATAACTCCAAAAGTTGTCTCTTATTGAAAGGATACTGCGCTCACTTAGCTGTATAGATGAGTTTGTTACTTTCTCCATCAACTCTCTTATTTTTGAAGAGTCTCTTTCGAATGCATCAAACAAAAGACGTTCAAAATTACTCGAAATCATGATATCCATACTCGGGGCAAGGCTTGCATTTACCTCCCTAGGCGAATGATCATTGTTATTGATGCATCGGTGCAAGATGTCATTTGAATTCGTCGCAACTATGAGCTTTTTGATTGGTAATCCCATACCAAGAGCTATATAACCAGCAAAGACATCCCCAAAATTGCCAGTTGGAACAGAAAAAATAATTCCTTCTTTTGGGCAATTAATCCGTAAATATGACCAAAAATAATAAACAATTTGAGCTAATATCCTTGCAAAATTTATCGAATTGACTGCAATTAATCGACGCTCTCCTCTCAAAAATTCTTGTTCAGAAAAACTTTTTTTCACGATTGCCTGACAATCATCAAAATTTCCACTAATAGCAATATTATGTATGTTGGACTTATTAATTGTTGTCATTTGCCGTCTTTGAACGTCTGAAACGCGATTATGAGGATGCAGAATAAATACATCAATGTTCCTACAATCTTTGCATCCCTCAATTGCAGCTGATCCAGTGTCACCAGAGGTAGCCCCAAGAACAACTAATTTTTCATTTTTAGACCCAACAATATGGTCCAGCAAATTACCCAAAAACTGTAAAGCGAAATCCTTAAAAGCAAGCGTTGGTCCATGAAAGAGCTCCAAAATCCAGTTTTTTTCATCGAATTGTTTTAATGGAGCAATAGATGTGTCCCTAAATTTAGCATATGACTTATCTAATATTTTTTGAAATGAAATCTCGTCAATATTATCCTCTACAAACGGATACATCACCTTAAAAGCGAGCTCCTCATAAGTTAAACTANACCAAGAAGTTATCAGATCCTCAGAAAATTGAGGCAGATACTCTGGGACGTAAAGACCCCCATCAGTCGCTAAACCAGTCATCACGGCTTCCTCGAAAGAGCAGGGCTCTGAAATTCCTCTTGTACTAATAAATCTCAAGATTGCTATATCTCATTTGTGATAAATTTAGTGGAAATTAGTTATCTAAATACTCTACTCGTAATATTACAAACTCATCCGATACACTATCCAGTTCTGTAATTTTCCTTAATACAGGCGATAAGTTGCTTTGAGTCGTTTTACTCGAGAGTAAAACGATATCTACACGATTAGAGTCGTCTTCCACATCTCTTTGAATGATCGATTCAATACTCAAAGCTGAATCAGCCATAATTTTCGTTATCTTGGACAATACACCGGTTTNATTTACGACCGTAAAACGAACGTAGAAACCACATTCAACTAAATCAATATCGAGCATTTTGCGTTGACAAAGCTTCTCTACAGGAAATCCAAGAGAGGAGTAGGCATTCTTATCCGATTTTGCTACCTCAACTATATCCGCAATGACAGATGATGCTGTTGGGGTGCTCCCAGCACCAGGCCCATAGTAAAGTGTCGTATCGACCGCGTCACCATTAATCATAACAGCATTTGATACACCATTAACACTGGACAAAATAGAGCTGTCCGGAATTAATGCAGGGTGAACTCTCGCCTCTATCTGCTCACCGTGATCCCTACAAATGCCAATATGTTTCAAGGTAAAACCTAATTCTTTCGCGAAATAGACGTCCTTTAGGGGAATTTCGGTTATTCCCTCAGTGAACAAATGATCGAGTGGTAAATGCATACCAAAGCTCATTGAGGTGAGAATNGAGAGTTTTTGGGAGGCNTCAATCCCTTCGATNTCAAANGTTGGATCTGCCTCGGCATAACCCCTTTTTTGAGCTTCTTCTAAAACTGATTCAAAACTCCTNCCTTTCGATGACATCTCTGACAAAATAAAATTAGTCGTCCCGTTTATNATACCNGCCAACCAATTGATTTTGTTAGCTACTAGNCCTTCCCTAATACTTTTTAGAATCGGTATACCACCTGCCACNGATGCCTCAAAAGCAACAATGACATTTGCTTCATAAGCNGCTTGCAAAATACTCGTACCATGCTCGGCGATTAGTGCTTTGTTCGCAGTCACTACATGTTTTCNATTTGATATNGCTAACATGANTAATTCTAANGCTGANCTCGTNCCNCCNATCAGTTCGACTANNAGATCNATGTCAGAATCTCTNGCGACCTCNAATATATCNTTTGAAAATTGGATATTCTCAACGTTNCATCCATGGTTAGTGTTTCTAGTTGCAACATGAGTNACNTGGATTAAACACGAACTTTTTTCTCTAATAATATCTGNATTATTCTGTAAAACGCTNAAAACGCCAGANCCAACNGTACCGAGACCACATATGCCTATATTTAATTGTCTCATACAAAGCCTCTAGCAACCCAAAGGGTTGATTCAAACAAAATTATGACAATAAATCTATTTATCCAGCGTTTTAATTATATTAACTTTTAAGNCCCATTATTTTTGTCAAAGCTTCAGCAGTCCGATAACCGGGCACTAGACTGCCATCTTCAAGGATAATGGCGGGTGTTCCACTAATACCTAACTCTAGGCCAAGTCTATATTGTTCAGCCACAGCATTCGTTCCACACTCAAGAAATGGTTTATCATCACCATTTTTATAATCAGTAAGTGATTCTTTAGGATCATCGGAACACCACGCAGAGAGGGCTTTCTGATATGACTTTGAATCTAAACCTGCNCTTGGAAAGGCAAGATACCTTACTTCTACGCCTGATGCATTTAAGCTGGGAACTTCTTTATGAAGTTTTCTGCAAAAACCACAGTCAATGTCGGTAAACACACTAATCACTGCTTTGGTCTTATTATTTGCTCTGAAAATAATCAANTCATCTTTATTTATCTTGCTCATTGCGATCTTCCTAACTTGACTATACTTCGATTCTTTCACATTTGAAAAATCACCATCACCGATAAGGTAAACATCGCCATCAAGTAAAAACTTTCCGTCAGACGAAACATAAAAGTTTGAATCATTGCCAATTTGAAGTTCGAAAAATCCTGGAATGTCTGAGGGGCCAAGTATCTTATATTCGAGGTCTGATCGGGCAGACTTTAACTTGTTAATAATCTCTTGATCATTTGCTGGNACAGAACANCTNATCAAAACACCCATANAGNATNAAAGAAAAATTTTGAAAGGGTTATTCAACATACATTGGGAGCTTTAAATAGTTGACGAAGATAGTTAACCGTGGCTTGAACTCTAGTCGAAAGATTAAAAAGTGCTAAATAGCATCCGAACCTGTTTCGCCAGTTCTAATCCTGATCACCTCTTCCAAAGTCGATATAAAAATCTTGCCATCACCAATTTTACCGGTAGAGGCTGATTTGATAATTACCTCCACAACACTCTCCTCCATTTGGGTTGGCACCGCAATTTCAAGTTTGACTTTAGGGAGAAAATCAACAACATACTCAGCACCACGATACAATTCAGTATGCCCTTTTTGTCTTCCAAACCCTTTAACTTCAGTAACGGTCATCCCTTGAATACCGATCTCGGCAAGTGCCTCTCTGACGTCATCNAGCTTGAAAGGTTTTATAACAGCAGTAATTAATTTCATAAAAATAAACTCTAAATTTGTTNTNNTAGGATACTCTTTTCGTACCGAAAAATCAGCAGATAATTAGGACAATGTCAAAAATTAGAAAAAAAAATCCGGGGACAAGCCCCGGATAAAGTATATGCGAAGGGGTCGCTGAATTATTTAGCCGTGAATTCAGGGTATGCATCCATCCCAGTTTCACCAACATCAACTCCTGTCTCTTCCTCTTCAGGGGATACTCGAATGCCCATTGTCGCTTTAAGTATCGACCAAACGATATAACTCGCTACGAATACCCAAACGAAAATGGTTAATGCACCAATTATCTGACCCGAGAATGAAGCGCCATCATTTGTCAAAGGCACTAGGAGAAGTCCAAGTAGGCCGACTGTTCCGTGAACAGAGATAGCGCCTACTGGATCGTCAATTTTCATTTTGTCCAATGCAACAATACTAAAGACTACCAATACACCACCAGCGGCACCGAACAATGTCGCTAGCAAAGGCGTAGGTGTCGATGGCTCGGCTGTTATTGCCACCAATCCAGCAAGCGCACCGTTGAGCGCCATCGTTAGATCGGCCTTACC
>FUFK010042367.1_pt1 | contig 13710 bp, 19 predicted proteins | sample 1021851 | NCBI WGS metagenome assembly FUFK01 (sample SAMEA51879418, study PRJEB19060) | metagenome | reverse complement strand
AATCCATCTTTTGACCGCTCCGCTCTTGCTGCTATTAAGCAGTGGAAGTTTGAGCCTGCTAAGGTTCAAGGTCGTTCTGTTCCAAGTCGCCTAAGACAATCATTTTCTTTTGAGAATAGCATCTAAAACCATATAAATACTTTCACAAAGGAGTTATTACTATGGATATTTCTTGGATGCCAAAAAACATGCAAAAGAAATTTGCGGGCAAAGGACTCGGCGATATCGTTAAAGAATCTATTGACACCGTTAGCGGTGGTCGCATCAAACAATGTGGTGGATGTAAAAAACGTCAAGCGTTGTTAAATAAAATGTTGAAATTTGATGATGTGATTGAAGATAAAATGCAAGAGGAAGGTCTTGAAAACGAAGACTGCTTACCTTGTGCCAAGAAAAGAATCGCTGCCATGAAACTTGCAGGGATGAAAGAAGAAGAAATCGCAAAGATGGAGGAAGAACTTGACCGACGCATCAAAGAAGAAGAGGGTGTTGGTAGCGGGGATTGATTACTCGCTAAACGGTCCTTGTATCTGCGTCTATCAGGGTGATGGTGATTTTACTTTTAAACAATGCTCTTTTTACTTTTTAACAAATACAAAATCACTGGCACAAGTTTATTCATATCGCTTCTACGGGGAACTCTTCAACGAGTTCAATCACGAATGCCAACGATACAACTCAATCTCAGATTGGGCGGTTGACAAAGTTATTGGTTGTGACTTTGTTGGCTTGGAAGGCTATGCCTACGGTGCGTCTGGCAGGGCTATCTTTCAGATCGCAGAAAACTGCGGACTTCTCAAATACAAACTTTGGGAAGCCGGTATTGCAGTTGATGTCATCCCTCCGACGAAGGTAAAGAAAGATGCCACCGGAAAAGGAAACGCAGACAAGCGTAAGATGGTGGATGCGTTTGAGTTAGACACCGGAGTGAATCTACAAAAACTTATNACGCCAAAACGGNNGAACATAGGCTCNCCCGTTTCGGACATTGCTGANGCNTNTTNTATTTGTAAGGCTGCNACCGAGGCTTACGCAAAAATTCAAACCAGATAAGAAACCCCACGACTAATACTGCAAGAAATACCAGTCGGGGGCTAAGAGTTTTTTTGAGTCTTCAAACTCCTGTAAGGTTTGTAATCCCAAGTTATCCCCCGCACCGATCATATTCGTATCATTGGCTGGTGCAGATGCCGAGTCCAAAGTGTGAATAATTTCTGGTTGACCGTCAATACCAATATCAACAAATGGTTGCTTGACACTCTTAACGCTTGCACATCCCGCTAACAACATAATCAAAAGATATCTCATCGTGGCACTCTCACCTTTGGTGTTTCCGTTCGCTCTAAATGCTCACGAAGTTTTTTACGTCTTTCTCTTTTTTCAAGAAGAACAGGCTTTTGGGCTTCCTTTAACAATCTATCGTGCATACGCTCTGTGCGTTCGGTAAAACCAAACTTATAGCCAGCGAGTCCGCCGATAGCCAAGCCCAAGAAAAAGATACAGATTCTTTTAAGAATCACACACTCATGTTTACATTCTGGCATTATTTTCCTCTCACGGCAGTGCCGAAGTAGAATCCTACAATAGTAACAAGGATTTGTCTATTCTCTTCTGTATACAAATATCCCTCTACTGGGGTATACGTTCTCACACTATCAGTTCCGAACAAACCGAGCAAGTCCCAAGGCTTGTAGACGGTCATTTCATGCTCAACCACGGTGGTAACTCCGTCGCTGTAGGCGATGATAAATGGTGCGATGATTGTGCCAAACATGATGCACAACACGATGAACCGCCGAACCAGTTTACCCGCGTCAATTGACACACGACCCACGGCAGCATCGGCATGTTCGTTTTCTTTTTCGGCAACACCCATCGCCATCTTGAATCGTTCTTGATCCTGTGCGCGACGTTCTGCCATTGCTTTGAATAAGAATCCTGTCGCTGAACCTGTGAGCAGCGAAAGGAAATCAGGTGATAAAAATTCCATTACTTCCTCCTGTTGTGTTTCAAACGAGAATCGTTTGTCCTACGACGAAGAATCGCTCTTTCACCTGTATCAGTGTTTTGAATCACGACCGGACTAGTCGGATTCCTCAACGAATATGATTTGATCGCATCAACCACGGGAGAGTCATCTTCTTCTTCAATAAATTGTGACCATTGAGAATACCTTGCTTTGCCCTCTTCCATTCTTTTGAAAATTTCAGGAGGGACTTCAAAGACTTTACCTTTGTATTTTTTTAGTTCTTTTTTGTTCTTTTTAAATAAGAGTGAGTCAACACCGGCGACGGTATTAAACTGACCTTTTGTATTAGAAAATTGACCACCCGATGGGACAGGAGCAACGTTCGCCTCCTCATACACAACAATCCAACCAGTTTTTGTGTATTCTGGTAATTCGCTTCTGAGAACTAAGATTGCTTTNTTTTGATCGTTGCTGTAAACAACTGATTGATCAGGACGTTTTGCGTTTTTCAAACTTAAAACTTGTTGTCTAATCGCTGGTTCAATGTCGCCTTCAAAACCTATTTGTTCAGAATCAATTGATGAGTTGTCGTATGTCAAAGGGATCGGATACAGAGTCGGATAATTTGACGCATATGAAAATTCTTCAAACAGACCGGCATCACCAACATAGTTGTCGTAAGCATCATCAAGGCGTTTGTTTTCCATGAGTGACTTGTTAAAAGCGTCCGGATCTAAAGGACTTTTTCTAGCGTCCTCAAATTTAAGTAATCTCATTTTCATTTCGTCATATGAAATCATGCTAAACCCCTTAACAATTTAACTATATTTTGATCTAATGGAATACCACTAATATCTATGCCATCAAAGTTTTCCTCTGGGCAGTAGTTTAAATAAGTTAAAAATGTTTTGAGGATTGGATAGTGACGCTTATCAATTTTATTAAAAAGCATTCTCGTCGCTGGGGTTATGTTAAAAACATTGTAAAAAGTTATGATNTGATTTAAAATTAATCTTTCACGCAAAACACCGCTGGTGTGATAGCGGTTGAACAACCTTTTAATGTATTTGATGCGATTGAAATCTTCTTGAAACTCTTCAACGTTTTTACATGAAGGGTTATTGTAATTTTTCATAGCAAAGTTGACGATATTATCGTCATTCAATTCAAAGTAGTTCATTACATCATGTTTACAGCGACCTTGACCCCTGTTCCTTCGTTTGAAAAAGTGAACATAACATCTGTGGCTGGTAAAGTTTTTTCGTATGGAATCATATCAACATTACCAAGTTCCCGTGCTGCAAAATCATCAGTGGGATCTCTGTCGGCATCGTCACCGAGGGGGTGTCCGCCAAAAGTNAAGGCAGTTGTNTATGATTCTTCATTCTGAGCAGCCATTCTAATTGCAGCCGGATCAATGTGGTAAGACAATCCTGTAGAGTTCAACTTTGCTCTTGCCTTTGTAATCGCACCGACAGGATCACCATAAACGCCATTGAGTTCACCCTGCAAGGCTCTTGCAAACATGGACATGTTTTGAGGAGTGGGATATGGCTTGTGCTTACTTCCGTCCTTTAGTCCGCCAAGATCAGCACCGCTAATGTCACCTACGTTTGTGCGATCACCACCGACGTAACTTGTGGGTCCGGTGTAATATTCCTCATCAATTTTTGAACGAATATCCTTATAAGATTTCATTTTCAACCTCCAACACGCTTCATAACGACACTCTCAAATGCTGCGATTGCTTGGTGAGTCGCTGCCTCTGAAAGTTCAATTTTGCCGAAATGCTTGCGAACGATGTTGTTTTTATCTTCAAGGGTTCGTGCGTTTGATCTAATGTCTACTGCACACTCGTCAATTTGTTCTTGTGTAACTTCATCGGGAAGATCGTTTCGTTGTTGCCTTGCACCCATGACTTTCATAGCCGCATCCATAGCACCCTTGAGTCCACCTTCGTTTCCGTTAAAAGCACCTTGTCCTAATCCGCTCATTTTGAGCCTCCTTTGTTAAAGTATGTATCTGCCACTTCATTTACCTGACCGGGAGTGTATTTTTTATACTTACGAGTTCTTTCGGGTGTTCCCTCAAGATCGCCGTAGTGGGCTAACTCATCAGGAAGTTCCTCCTCGCCCTTCGCCAGTTTTGTAGCAGTAGCATACATGACGCTCTTTGCATCTTTGCCATATCTTTTCTCAAAGTCATCTTTCTTGCCCTTGAGTTTCTTGACTATTTTCTCTTTCTTTTCCATTTCCGGTTCTGTCAGTTTTCTTTCTTCAAGTTTTTCGGTCTTGATAAACTTCTTACCCGGATCTACAATAATGTGGAATTCTTTCATAAATGGGACTCCAATGAGAACAAGAGTTCCCTTTTTTGATCTGTCATCAAGTGTGAATCTACGCTTTGGATATTTCTTTCCGAGGAATTCCATATCAAGTTCAATCATCACACGCTTTTCTCTGTTTGCTGCGATGGCTCCTTGAAGCACGACCAGTTCGTCAACGATTTTATTTTTGTATGTTTTACCTTGGTGTTCCCAAGTGACAGTTTTTCCTTTAACCGTGATATTTTCTGCGTGGATAGAGTTGACCACCATGTTGCCGGTGTCAAACTTAGCCACAACATCACCGATGCCTTCAACAGAAATAGTCTCTCTACGACCAACAACAGTCGGAGGATATTCCCAGTTTTCTTTATTTACAATATGCTTCACAAAATCTTTTGTGATGTTTCGTGCGGATGCCTTTTCAATACCCTCACTGCCGGGAGAAGAATTAACCTCAATGATGAAAGGTTTTTTCGTTCTTTTGCTGATCGCAATGTCAACCCCTGTGTAGTATCCACCCACGGCTTTTGCGGCTTTGATCGCAATTTTCTTCACCTCGTCAGAGATTTTTGCACCTTTTACGTTGCCGCCTAATGAGAAGTTTGTTCTAAAATCTTTATCAACTTTGCCACGCTCCATGATGCCGACAATCTCACCGTCAAGAACGATGATTCGTAAGTCGCTATCAATTGGGATGTATTCTTGAAGAATGAGTTCCTGCTCTTCGTCAATCTTCATCACGGCATCAATCGTGGACTTGAGTGACTGCTCACTTTCAAGAATGAACACTCCCTTGCCCTTAGAGCCACGAATCGTTTTTGCAACAACCGGATATTTGCCGCCGACCTGTTCGTGAATCTCTTCAACTTTATCAGGATCGGTGATCAGGGCAGTTCTGGGTGTCGGAAGATTAGTTTCAACCAGCGTAAGTGCGGTTCTAAACTTATCAGAACAAATGTCAATTGTCTCGCGGGGATTAATTACAAAGAATCCATCACGCTCAAAGGTGGAGATCATATCCAGCGTGCCGCTGTTTCCTGAAGCAGCACCACGAACGATCACGACAGTATCGTGCCTATTTGCAACAAATTCTTTACCATCTTTATTGATGACCGTTCGGCTTCCGTCTTCGTTCTTCACGGATCGGGCAAAGGGAACAAAAGCAACGAATGATTCCACGCCAAGATTATCACACTCTTCAACAATGCGACCGGCTGTTCTCATATAATTTTTTGGGTTCTCGGCTGAGTAACCAGAGAAAACCAAAACTTTGACTTTTCGTGATGACACTTCTGCCTCTTCGGTGATCTCTCCGCCAACGACACCCATGCCCTTGCGAATGTCATCAAAGAGTTTACGAGCCTGACGATCAGACGCAGCGGAAGGAACACCTTTCCGGAAAGAACGGAAATCACCGTCTGTTGCGTATTGTCTCATTTTAGATGCGGACATTCCAGTGACATCAGTTGCATCGGGATCGCGTTGTCCGGCACTCACGACCTCAAAGGAATCAAGATCAAAAGATTTATCTGGATCAGGATGACTGACATAAGGACGGATCGTTCTTTCAAATTCTGCCGTTCTGTCACCACCAACAACAACAGTAACGTCCTTATAACCTTGATCGGCTAGATATCCAATCGCCTCAAAAATGGTGCGGATTGAAGTATTATACATAACATTAGCCCCTTTAAACAGGGACTTCATGTGCTTAGTTTTTGTTCTTGAATCTAAAGGATTCTTTTTCTTATCTTGAGAATGGCTGGCAAAGATAAAATTGTCAGCCCTTCGTTTTTTCGCCTCTGCGAGAACCTTATTGATTAACAGTTCGTGACCAGATGTGGGTGGATTGAAGCGTCCGAAGGTTAAGACCGCCTTCTTACCTCTTCGCTCCTCCACAATAGCATAGTGATTCACTCCAACATCGTGTGGTTGCATATGCTTGATCACCTCCTAGTTCCGGTTTTGATTTTGATGAAGCCACCCACATCTGGTCACGAACTGTAAAATCATTTATTCCAAGGAAGAAACGATCTTGCCCATTCCCAGAGCGGTTTGCCAATCAAAGCACCAAGTGTAAACGTAATAAGCGTGTGTGCGATAAATCCGTAAGTCGTAGTTACAAAATCCATGTTTTTCTCCTTTGGTGCTAGAGGCTAATCCTCAATCTTATTTAGTAGACTTTTTCTTGCGAGTTGCCTTCTTTTTAGGGGCGGCTACAGTTCCTCAACAACTTCGTTGATGACTTCGGTTTCTGGTCCAAAACCACATTTCCGAAGACATTTTCTTCCGTATGCACTTCTGCATTCGTGATATCTACCAATATACTGACGATATTTTTTAAGTAATTTCATTTGGTCCAATCCTTTGCCACATTAAAGTTTGCTCTGGAAAATTCCATACGATCAACAAGTTTCACTGCTTTCCCAGTTCTATCAATTGCAACGAAGCCTTCTGGATTCGTCACTTTGTAGCCGCTGTCCGTTTTAATGAACGACGGCATAGTATTTAGTGCTTGAAGTTTCTTTAGAATAAGCATTTTTGCTTGTGCCAAATAATAGTGTGCCGTAAAAATACCATCCAAACTTCTTTCATTTCTTTTGAGTTCTTTCATCAAGTCATCTTTTTCTTGTTGAACTCGCTCTCTTGCTCTGTCTGTTTTGAGAGATGAAATCTTTGTGTCAAAGCGTGATCCAAGGAATGTAGCCAAGCCACCAGCGGTTCCCTTGTCAATGCCTGCACGAACATTCTGGTTAAGATAAATTTTAATTAAATCCTTCAGCGGTGAATTTACGATTTTCTTCAAGGCGGCTTTTGAGCCTTTGATAATACGCTCAGTGCCTTTAATATAATTTTGAATCTCCCGCTCCTGCTTTGCGGTCATCGTAGCCCGTCCAGAAACATCACGGTAATCCGCATCTTGATACCAAACTTTTTTTGTTTTTTTCAACCCAGAAACATTTGCACCAAATGATGCCTTGAGATTTTCAATCGTGTCTCCGCTGTATGTTGTGTGAAAAACGATGCCCATTTGTGAGGAGTTGATTTTACTTGCCAGACCACTGTTGGACGGCACAGCGTATGTAATTGTGTTTGGTGTAAATGTCAACATTGATTCACCATCAATTGTTTGCGATGACAGGTCGCCCGTGGTGTAGAGCATGTCTCCTTGAAGCACACCCTTGATGCCCAGTCCCTTTAGATTGGCAAGTGCAACCTTTAGTTTATCTGCCAGACCGCCACCGTGGTTGCGATCAATGTCTGCGTTGGTGTAGTTGATCTTTGGTGTTTTATTAAACAAAGATTTTGTTGCCACGAAAAACTTTCCATTTTCAGGATTGGTTCCGGCGAAGACGGCAGGTGCGCCGTCCCACTTGACCGTGACGTTTACAGGACTCTTTGCATTTCCTTTGAGCATATCTGAAAGTGATTTAAGAAACGCAATCGCTTCATTTACACCAGCCTCACCCCGATTGAACAACTCATCCTCAAGATGCTCAAGGTGTAAGTTCTTCTGCTCAGTTAGAAAGGTGGTGAAAGTTCTCATACGGATGCTGCCAAATCGTCAAGGAATTTTCCGTTTTCAACATACAAACGGAAACGTGGCATGTATCCAATTCGTTTCTTGTCTGCGTCGTAGCGGAATCTTAAAGAAAAAAGTTCAGTGCCATTTGCAAAGAAACCCATCTTTGGATTTGACCCACTCATTGGTCGCCATTCTACATTACCTTGCTTGGCTGCGTCAACGACCAACTGTGAAATCTTGTCAAAGGTTTTTTTATCAAATGAAACCGCCGTGCGAATCAACTCAATATCTTCTTCTTTGCCTTTGTTTGCTTTGAGAAGACCCATCAAAATTTTCTTTGCATTTGCAGCATTCGCAACATACTTTTTATCAAACTTTCGGATCACATCTGTAAACAAACTTTGCACCGCACCGAACATGAGTGTCTTGTCGCCAGCGATCTTAGGATCATTTCTTGACGCATACGGAGCGGAAAGACCACCGGACGCATCACGAACCTTTTTCAAACCAGAGAAACTTTTAACATCCATGCCGAAAGATGCAAAGGCATCAACCAAGTTTTTACTTGCGTCTGTCCCTGCAAACTGTCCAGCCTGTTTCGTCCCTGCATACTTGACAGAGAAACCAACTTTACGCTGCACAGCATCGTTGACGTAAACATCAACATCGGACTTCGTGTCCATCTGACCCGTGGTTCCACCACAACGAATCTCAACCTCGTCACGTTTTCCGTTTGTAATGACGGCTGTGGACAGAGCGGTAAGTGATCGGTTTTTCGTCACGGCTGCGATTGCGTCTTTGATCATTTTTTGAACAACTGGTCCAGATCGGAGTTTTCTATCATTTAACGCAGAAAGAACTTCGGGTGGTAAGCCCGCTCCGTCAAACTCAACGACATCAACTTCATCGTCACCCTCATCAACTTCCCACATACGATTNAGNCCAAAGTATTGTTTCATTACATCTTCAACTGCTTGTGCAGTGAGTGGCATCGGTTCACCGTTGTCAAAGCGATCAGTGAAACGAGCAACCATCGCAGCAGCAAGGACAAACTCATACGCATGTCCTTGGTTTACGGGAAACGCTCCCTCTGTAACAAAACTTTTAAAATTTTTCACGGCTTCACCTCGTCTACGACTTCGTAGTTTTTGCGTTCAAGTTTACGAACCTCATCACGGTTTTGTGCAAACTTGTAATCGCCTTGTCTAATGTGTTGCATGATATGAATTGTTTTGCGAAGTTGCTTTGCCATATCTTCGGCTTCTTTTGTTGCGTCTTTGAACTGACCTAAGACTTCTTTCATTTGGATTTGTTCCTCTTCGGAAAGGATTAAATTAAAATCTTTAAAACTTTTCATTTGGTTTCCCTCCGGGGTGCGACGAATTTAAATCTGTCGCTACTTTCTGTGATGTTATTACTGTATCTATCCAAGAGCCGGTCTGCAAGTTCNTTGCCTGCCTCAACATCGCTGACAAAGTGAACACCCAATGATACCCTAGAGTTTGCATTGTCCTCTGCAATTTTCAACAATTCTTTTTCATGTTGAGGATATTTCTTCGCAAGGACTCCTGCCACGACGTATCCAACGGCGGTGTGGTTGCTCGGATAACTTGGCGTATCAACGGCAACGTGCGGTGTCAAATTCTCACCATAAAATTTTGCAGTCTCTCTTGGACGCAGGCGATTGTATGAATATTTTAATTTTAAAGTGATAGTATCAATTTGTCTTTTGAGTTCACTAATCAGTTCTGCTTCACCGCCGACGAGATCGGACATCATTTCTAAAAAGTCTACATCTAATTTTAATTCATATTGCAATTTTTCATTGCTCATAATCATCGCGTCCCGAACCTCCTGAAGTTCCATCTTCGTATCTGAAGAGGACAACTTGGCTGGCGTGGGAAGTTTGATCTTTTCGTAACCATCAAAAAAAGTCACCGGACGCTTCATCATAATTTTATATTTTTGTGATGCAGCCTCATGGATAACTTTGGATTTGAGATAGTCGCCGAATCTGATCATTTGAGGAATTCCTTGATAATTTCCACGTTGACCCCAACCCGCTTGTCCAGATCCTCCCCTAGAACGGGTGTCTCGCTCGTTACAGACGGAGTAACGCCCAGAGAGGCAAGATAGTCACCGATCATCCCTTGATCGTCACGCTCAATCCTACCGCCCTCAAAAAGAGGAAAATATCCCTCAATCAGACCCACCATACGGCTCCCCAGATCGCCTGTGTCGCTCCAGATAAAGGCATAGCCCTCCCCCCTCCAAGGGTCTTCGTGAAGGTCTAGGAAGCCTCCAGAAGCCAGCGGGAGCCAGCGTTCCTTGACTGCCAGAAGGCGTGCTGTCTCGCGGGATGGATTGTACGGAATATGGTGGTTGGGGTTTCGTTTTGCGTCATCCTCATGCAAGCCTGATCGGAANGTCTCNTTGGAGAAGATCGGCAAATACGAAACATTCGCGTTCGCTGGTTTGTTATTTTTTACAAATTCAAGAAGCCCCATCCATCCGGCAGGCTCGTCACCTTGAAGTGCAGACGCGATGAGTTTGTTCGGAAGTGATTCGTTAAATTGTAAAGGAACAAAAAACGTGTGCGAGTTGAGATCAACTCTTTGGTGAGTTTGCACGACGGCTCTTTCAAATTCTTGAAGATACTGTTCAACAACGTCATCGGTGTCCGAGATGAAAGATTTAAAACTTTTCATGGTAGATTTAGATATGGATATTGTGTGTTTCCGTCGTTGTCCTCATAAGGAATGCCATCCAACTCTCCTTGAAGATACGACATTAAATTTAAAGCAACGCCATTTGCGATCCCCTCACCAGTGGGGAGTATTCCAAATTGTGCCATACCACCCGGCACATAACCTTGATTAATTTTTTGTTTGAACGCTTCTACGACCCCTGCAAAGCCCCCATCAAATCTACTATCCCAAAACCACCCACCATTCGTTGCAAAGGCACATAGAAGATTTGAATATTCTTTTGGAAAATACCATGTTCCCTGATCTCTACCAAGTGATTGATTGTCTTCCTGTCCTTCTAAAAATTGATAAAGTGCGAGTGCGCCGTCTCCGATGAATGAGTAATCAGGATTGGTCGGAAAAGATCCTCCAGTGGTCGGAATCGCTTCACCAACAACCTCGGCGTTATATTCAGATTTCATATACGCCGTAAATTCTCTTAGGGTATACCTTGAGCCACCAGTTGGATCGTCTTGATCTTGAATTCTATCAGTAATAGTGGATGGAGAACTATTATCAACATAAATCTTTTTCTTGTAACCACTCGGCGCACGGGACGCAACAATCAATGGTGCAAAGTTTCTTTCAACGTAATCTCTAAAAGTATCAAACGAACCGTCAGATTTTTCAAATTGAAGATCCGGAGTAATTACTCTTGGATTAAGTGGTCCCATTTCTTCTCTGTTTGCACCTTCTTTAATAAAATTGATGAGTGGATTTTGATCAACATTTGTTCGGTAGCCAACGTAAAAAGAAAACTCAATGGTTGAATCATTCAAGCCATTTAGCCAAGTTTGTAAAGCACCGTCAGGGCTTAAAACATCATCATAGTAATTTATACGACTTGGATTCACACCGGGATCAATATCACCCTCTGGATAGCATCTTGGATCACCCGGCGCACACGGTCCAACGCTATTTCCGACTTGATACGCTATACTTGTATAGCCAAAATTTGAACCACCGTCAGTAAATGGATATCCACTTGCATCTGGTGGAACCGCACCAGTTCCATCGGGGGATATCCAATTCAACGCTTGGACAGTGGAACTTACATAAGATTGACTTTTTACTAAGCCATCTAAGCACTGTCCTTCATTTACAATATCGGTGTATCCACCTGCGGGCAACCAATAGATAAAACGACGATAGCCAGCATCATACGCTGGTTGAAAATGTTTATCAATAAATTGTTGAACACCAAATTCGTAAAAATCTTTGTCCTTTGCAGACGCAGTGCAAGTTCTACCTTGTGCGCCAAGTCCAAAGAAAGGTCTTCTATCAACTAAAGCCATTATGATCTCCTACAGAGATATTTAGGCTCGTCTTCTCCTGCCGCCGAACATAACGCCAATGCCACCGACCATTAAAGCACCGGGAGCAGGAATCGGAATTGTTTCTAAGTCAGGAATGAAAGTCTCAAAAACTGCTACGCCACCCTCGCCTTGAAGGACTGCTGGGGCTGTCGTATACTCGTCTGCCCAAGCCACGATCCAAACGGTCGCCGATTCCCCCGGAGATAAGGAGTCCGTAGTTGAATCGTCCGAGAAGCCCCAGTCCCATGAGAACAGACCTGTCTCGTAAGCAAAATCCACATAGTCCGGGGCATTGTAAAAAGGATCAAAAAGTCTATCTTTGTCTGGATTGTCAAAAAAGTATCCGGGCATCACAAGAGCGGCGATCTCAGAAGTGCTTTCCCCAACATAGATGTCAAGGTCTTCAATCGCCATCGTTGAGTAAAATTCGTTTTCAATGGTAAGCGTAACTAACATCGCACCATCGGGAAGACCCACGACATCTTGTTGTTCGGGTTCGGTGTATACTGCTGTGGACACGGTGGCTTCGTAGAAGCCCTCTTCGTCCTGTGACCAAACATTAAATGACATGTAATCCGTTGGATCACCGATGATATCGCCTAGTGCCGCCGTGGTAATAAGTAACGCTAATGGTCTGATCATAACCAAGTCCCCTTTGTAAAAGATGTTCGCAAAAAGCGAACAGTTTTATTTAGGAATTCGTGTTTCCCCAGTTGGAGAGGATAGCCAAGATTGCTTCAAACACATTATCATACTTGTCAGCATCATTCAGAACAATGAGAAGATCGTCAAAGTCCACAACACCGTTGTAGTTCAGATCCTCCCAGATTGTGTTGAAATCCCAGTCACCGACATATCCGCAACTGTCAAAGTATCCCCAGTGTGGGAAACCATCGTCCAGATTGAAGTTCACTCCACCCCGGAACATCACGTTACCCTTTGTCGTGACTTGCAGGAATGGGTTGACACCGATGGTGGCATTTTCAGAATTTGACTGAACATTTACAACAAGTCTTGACATTGTAAAGATATCTTTGTCTTCACCCAAAATCAGAGTATCGGTTTNCTCCAANCGATATGGAGTTGCGACACCNGCACANGGGTANTTGTCACCAAGACCGGGAACACCGACGCAATCGGGAAGTTCACCCATTGGNAAGTGAGAGTCAAACTCCTGTCGTGGATCTCGTCCCAAGAAGTAGCGAAGCGGACCCGATGGTGTTTGCTCTGCGGTGGACCAAGTATCTCCCCACGGGACATCGTTGGGGTGGTTGTTCCAATATCCCTCGGATGAAGTCGTGTAGAGAAGAAACGGAGTCTGAGTGTTAAGTCTTGCACCAGCACCAGAGTAGGTCGCAGTAGCAGGAAGTTCACACTCACCACCAGCAGGATCAATGTAGAAACGATAGGTGTTTCCAAACGGAGTCAATCGTCCGACATTTTCAATACGAAGAGTTCCGTAACAATCATACGCAGGCTCCTCTCCACAGGGCAGTGGATCATCACCAAGTAAAATAGCAGATAAAAGTAATTCAATCATTACAGTCTCCCCACTCAGATAAAACTTTCAAAATTGCATTGAAGCCATCAACACGATACCGTCCACCCGCATAGTCAGACAATACTTGCAGCAAGTCGTTGAAACCAACGATTCCGTCTTCGTCCAAGTCGGATGGGCAAGAGTTGTCAGCGTAAAACTGTCCTGCATCTGTTTTTTCATAATACGCACCTACTCCATCGGGAGGATTGTATGCGACACTGCCACCAATGCCGATGTAATCAGGACCAGTGATGCGAGCGATACGCCAGTGATTATCAAACTCAGT
>FUFK010071379.1_pt1 | contig 13712 bp, 15 predicted proteins | sample 1021851 | NCBI WGS metagenome assembly FUFK01 (sample SAMEA51879418, study PRJEB19060) | metagenome | reverse complement strand
GTGAAATCACAATGGCCTATGAACTAACTAAACAAAAAGCAGAATTTGATTTAGAGTTAACAAATTTACAAATACGGTATGACGCGCTGGAACAAAAATATACCACAACAATACAATCTCTAGAGACTGAAAACAACGCACTAGCAGAAGCACTACGCAAACAATCAAAGAAAAACCCAGCATTATGGGTAGCACTTGGTGTAGCTGGTGGAATTGCAATATCATATACAGCACACGAGGTGTTTAATGAGTAACGACTATGATCGAATAGCTGCAGTTGAAAAAGCAATTAAAGAAAAATATGGTGAAGATGCCATTGCAAACCCAAAAGCAGAATGGGACGAAGAAAAAGAAAAACAATACCTACAACAAATGAAAGACCTTTACGATAAAAATAATAAAAAAAGGTCATACACAGAAAAAGTCGATGTTGATGGCATAAAGATGTCAAAAAAACTACTTAATAGAGAATCTTTAAGAAATTGTCCAGTCTGCGGTTCTTTTCCTAAGAACATAAAGGATGATGTATCTTTAATAAAATTTCAATGCTGCAGAAAATGTTTCATAAATTTTGTTGAAGGTCGAGAAGAAAGATGGTTAAAAGGATGGAGACCAAATGAAAATCAACAAACAAAAACTTAAACAAATTATTTTAGAGGAACTTGAAGGCATTGAGGAAAACGAACCAATTAGTAGAGCAGATCTTATTAAAAAGCAGACGTGCCACACGCGGCGNCGATCTAGCCACCCAAGCAGCAGGATTATCACAGACTGAAGTAACCGCACAGGACATGTTAAACAAGCTTGGCGAAATTATTGCGGCGAAAGGTAATCAAGCTAGTCCTGAAGTTTTAAGATATCTTGGTCAAGCCTTGCAGGCAGCACAAAAAGGAGTACAACAATAATGGCAACCGTTTACGAAATTGTACAAGGATTATCACAAGCAGCAGCTAATGCTTACGATGGAGCCTTAGATGAAAATGGAGAGCCACTGTTGGCCGGCCTCCGCAGAGAAGAAGGCGATCCAATTTTAGATAAGCGAGTTATGGATGGCTTTAACGTAAAATTTTATGGTAACATGATGTGCTTATCTTATATGTCTGAGGTACAATTAAAAGAAGTTTATAGCGCTGGCTTTGAATCTGATGTTGAACAGCAAATGGCAGACATTGTTACATTTCTTAAAAAAGAATATCGTAAGATTCGTGGTGAATCTGTTACCCTTTCTAAAGAAGGTGAAATTGATGTTCGTGTTGAAAATTCTTCGCGAGTACGCTCATGGGTAACTGCTAAGATGCATTACCGTGTTGGCGGATTAGACGAAGCTATGGCAGTTGCACCAGAAGACAACACAAAACCCGAAGATGCTTTTAGAAAATTTATTGACCAAGGTGGCTGGACTGGTGACGGCGGCAAGCGTCCATCAAATGATACTAGACCAAAGCCCACTAATGATTAATGTCCTTTCAATTAGACAAAAAACAACAAATTAAAGAAATTATAAAGTGTGGTACAAATCCTACTTACTTTCTTAAAAATTATGCCCGTATATCACACCCGATGCACGGGCTAATTCTGTTTAATACATATGATTTTCAAGATGATTTATTACAAGATTTTAATGATTATCGATTCAATGTTATACTAAAAGCAAGACAGCTTGGCATATCTACAATCACAGCCGGCTACATTGCATGGATGATGCTATTTCATAGAGATAAGTCCATCCTTGTCATGGCCACAAAATTTGCGACAGCAGGAAACTTAGTTAAAAAAGTTAAGAGTATTATGAAAAATTTACCTGATTGGATTCGCATCGCCTCCATATCGGTTGACAACCGCACATCCTTTGAGTTATCTAATGGTTCAACAATTAAAGCTGCATCTACATCTGGCGATGCCGGCCGATCCGAGGCGCTGTCGTTGCTTGTTCTTGATGAGGCCGCACACATTGAGGGTCTTGAAGAGTTGTGGACTGGATTGTATCCTACACTGTCAACTGGTGGTCGATGCATTGCTTTATCCACTCCAAACGGTGTAGGTAACTGGTTCCACAAGACCTGTACAGAAGCCGAAACAGGCGCAAACAATTTTAACTTAACAACTTTAATGTGGGATGTTCATCCTGACCGAGACGAAGAGTGGTATAAAAAAGAAACCAAAAATATGTCAAAACGACAAATCGCTCAAGAGCTTGAATGTAACTTCAATACTTCTGGCGAAACTGTAATAGATCCTGACTGTATGAAATGGTTATTGGAAAATGTTCAAGAACCCAAATACAGAACCGGTTTCGATAGAAACTTTTGGATTTGGGAAGAATATGATCCAGCATGTAACTATCTCGCAGTGGCAGATGTGTCACGCGGCGATGGTGCTGATTATTCTACTATGCACATGATTAAATTAGAAACCCTCGAAATAATAGGCGAGTATCAAGGTAAGCCAACGCCAGACATGTATGCAAACTTCTTGAATCAAGTAGGGAGAGAATTTGGAAACGCGATGCTTGTGGTAGAGAATAATAACATTGGTTACACAGTTCTCGATAAACTGGTCGATTATGGATATCCAAATTTGTACTATTCCATTAAGTCTACACATGAGTACATAGAGCAACATCAAGCCGAAACTCGCACTACCGCTGTTGCAGGTTTTACAACATCTATAAAGACTCGGCCACTCATTGTAGCGAAATTAGAAGAGTTTATAAGAAACAAACTAATTAAAATATATTCTTCTCGTACAATTAATGAGATGAAAACTTTTATTTGGAGGAATGGTAAACCACAAGCAATGAAAGGTTATAATGATGATCTTGTTATGGCACTTGCTATTGCGTGTTGGGTAAGAGATACTGCGTTACAAGCAGGTGCCCGAGATTTAAATTATCAAAAGGCATTCATAAACGCAATTAAAACTTCAAAAACTACCATGAATACACAAATATCTGGCCAACATGGCTACAAAAAAGACAACGTATTTGATAAAATGAATGAAGCAAAAAACATGTATGACCAATTTAAATGGATTATAAAGTGAGCAACTAAATGGCAGACAATAGAATCAGACCCAAAGGTAAAAATCCGGCCAATCAAGAGTCAGAGTTATTTAAAAGATTAACTCGTCTTTTTTCTGGACCGATTGTAAATTATCGATCACAATCAGGTCGACGAATTAGACGACAACACCTAGATAAATATTCATCTAGATTTAAAACTGCGTCTGGTCAACAATTTAAGAAGACACTATACAATCCGCTTGATCAAATTGCAACTAATGCTATTGCAAATCAACGTCGATCCGAACGATATGTTGATTTTGATCAAATGGAATACATGCCCGAAATAGCATCAACTATGGATATCTATGCCGATGAGATGACAACATACTCGGACTTAAAACCAATGCTTAATATCAAATGCGCTAATGAGGAAATCCGCGCCGTGCTGGATACCCTGTATAGTAGTATTCTTAACCTTGAATATAATCTTTTTGGTTGGTCTCGTACAATGTGCAAATACGGAGATCTTTTTCTTTACTTAGACATCGAAGAAGCCCTAGGAATTAGAGCGTGTATCGGACTCCCTCCTCAAGAAATTGAAAGATTGGAAGGAGAGGATGATACTAATCCAAATTACGTTCAGTTTCAATGGAACTCCGGCGGAATGACTTTGGAAAATTGGCAAATGGCCCATTTTAGAGTTTTGGGCAACGATAAGCATGCTCCTTACGGTACATCAGTTCTAGAGCCGGCTAGAAGAATCTGGAGACAGCTTACTTTGCTTGAAGATGCCATGATGGCCTATCGTATTGTCCGTGCTCCTGAGAGACGAGTTTTTAAGATTGACGTTGGAAATATTCCGCCACAAGACGTCGAACAATACATGCAAAAAGTTATGACGCAGATGAAGCGACATCAAGTTGTTGACCCAACAACCGGTCGGCTTGATCTTCGCTACAATCCATTGTCAATTGAAGAAGATTATTATATTCCAATTCGTGGAACATCAAACACAGACATACAGAATCTTCCCGGTGGTGCTATGACTGCTACCATCGAAGATGTTAAATATTTACGAGACAAGTTGTTTTCCGCTCTAAAGATTCCTCAATCTTACCTTACAATGGGAGACGGAGCAACAGAGGACAAGACCACTTTGGCTCAAAAAGACATTCGCTTTGCTAGAACTATTCAAAGACTACAGCGAGTTGTTATATCTGAGCTTGAGAAGATTGGAATCATTCATCTGTTTACTATGGGCTTTCGCAATGATGATCTTCTCTCATTTAAATTAGGCCTCAACAATCCATCAAAGATTGCAGAACTTCAAGAACTTGAACATTGGGAAAAGAAGTTTTCTGTTGCCGCAAATGCTACAGAAGGATATTTCTCTAGAAGATGGATCGCAGAAAATCTTCTTAGTATCTCTGATGATGAGTTTGTTCGTATGCAAAGAGAGATGTTCTTTGATAAGAAATTTGCCGCTAGTTTAGAGGCCGCTGGNCAGGCCCCTGANGCTNCCGGAGGTGATGCTGGTGGTCTTGGTGACCTCGGAGGCGGAGNAGACGCTGGAGGNGGTCTAGANGACNNTGGTGGAGATGAATTAGATTTGGGTGGTGAAGCCGGAGGCGAGGCTGCTGGGGACGAGAGCCCCGGTGCCGAAGGGGGTGATGAAACTGATGATGTCCTCTTGGCTGAACCACCCGCCAAAAGAGATGACGAGCCAAAGTATAAACGAGGCAAATATAAACGTCATCAAACTTCCTACTCAAAAGGAGCTTTTAAGAAGCAGTTCAAAAATCAGGCAACTGGAGAGTATGGAAACACAGACAGAAGTATCTTTCCGGGNAAAGTTGGNTTTGGTGGATTGGACTCNTTAGCTCGTGGTGTTTACGAGAGTAAAAGCATTGACGACATTGAAGAAGAGAAACTATTTACTACATCAAAACAAGTTGATACCTTGATAGAAGGTTTATTAAAGAAGGCAAAGAAAAATGAAGCATAATAAGAAAAGAAATACCGCTTTTCTTTACGAGTCATTAGTAAAGGAATTAACCAAGGCTGTTGTAAGGAAACAGGACCAAAGAAAGCAAAAGATTTTAAAAATAGTAAAAGACAATTTTGCAAAAGGTACCCCGTTATATGAAGAGCTATTCCTTTATAAATCGATTCTAGAAAACAAAGACAAAATGACAAAAGAATTTACCGAACGGTTTTTGATCGAAACAAGAAAAGATTATGACTCAATTGATAGAAAAACAGTGTTTAATTCTCAAACAAAAATCATTTCGCAGATCAATAAAGAGCTAGGCACCGGGGTGTTTAACAACTTTGTTCCAAATTACAAAGATATTGCTACAGTTGGTGCATGGTTTCAAAACAACAAAACAAATGCGAAGTCTAGACTTATTGTTGAAACTAAAGTTAAATCTTTGCTTATTCCTTCCAAGAGCAACATTAAAGAAATGAAACATATAGACAATTTAACTTATAAAACTTTCGTTAATAAGTTTAACGACACTTATAAAAATTCTCTTAAGGAAAATCAAAAAAATCTTTTGACTAATTACATCACGTCTTTTTCTGACAATGGACTTGGGCTTAAAATCTTTGTAAACGAAGAAGTTGGGCAACTAAAAGAAAAGTTTGAAAAACTACTTTCAGAAAACAAAGGCCTTTCGAAAGATAGAGTGGCAAAAATTAATAAAGTTGCCGGTGTTTTGGAAGAATTTAACAGCAAACCTTTGAATGAGAATATGATTAAAAAACTTTTCTTTATTCAAGATTTAGCGGAGGAGCTGTAATGGTTCGTGTTAATGTGCTTAAACCTACTGGTGTAGATGTTGTAACTTCGGCTGAGAGAGACGCTGGAGCGACTGGTATTGGAATTCAAAGAGATGTCTCTGTAGACGTACGACCAACAGTTGGCGTAAAAATCACACAAAAAAATATGAAATCATATGTCTTTGAACTAACAACTCGAGAGAATTTGAATGGTGATATTCTAATCTACGACCATAAAGATATTGATATTGTTTTAATGCAAGAGAAGAAAAAAATCGTTGCTTTTGCAAAAGACATGTTGACTGATGTTGTGTACGGCACAGAATCTAGACTTTTTGAGTTTTTAAGAAGACGTGGTGTTATTGCCTATGATTCAATTCAAGGTGGAAACATCTATGGCTCAATGGAAGCTAGGATTTTAGAATCAAAAAAATACAACCCTGTTAAAGCAAGTCTGATAATGATAGCGGAATGGTTCCGTGATGAGCTTCCAATGATGCATGAACTTGAGGATCACGAAGATTTAATGAACGATGCGGTTCTTAATCCAGACGATGAACATGCGACAGAACTTGGAGAAGTTCCTCATGAAGAGGAAAAGGGTTCTATCCTTCAACGCAACATGTTCGCACCTTATCTGTATGGGAGGTATACATACTAATGATGAAAAGAATTTTAAACGAATGGAGACGTTTTCTCCTCAACGAAAATCTGCAGAGAGCAGATTATATTAAGGATGGCAAGATCAAGCTGTACCATTTCTCAAGTAGAAGTGCACTTCAAAATGTTGATTCTTTTGAAGTAGATCCTAAGTTTTTCATAAAATTTAGAGGGAGCTATTCTAAAAACGAATACAACACCAGTAACGTTCCAAGAACTTTTTTCTACACTGATATTGGAAAGGGAAGAACTGAACCTAGAATCTCTTCTTCGCCACACCTTTTTACTGCTGAGATTGATGCTAGCAGAATCTATGACTTTAAAAAAGACCCAGAAGACTATTGGAACAAATATAGACACCCTATCTATGGCATGAGAAAATGGGAGGATTGGAATCCTATGTTGGAAGATATTCGTAGTAAATACGATGGAATTTTTTACACTATAGGTCGTGGATCTATCCCCATTGTATCACTTTTTAAAAAGATTGAAGTTAAAAGGATGGAAAGACCATGAAACACTGGAAACCTCTATTCATTGAGAATAGTAGAATTCCGGTTTGGCTGTCAAAGGTTGCCCCAATAGAAATAGGAGCAATTACCTTAGGACCAATAATTTTGTCTCGTGAAGAAATGAGCGAGCAAACTAAAAGGCACGAAACTATTCATTTCCAACAGTATTTGGAACTTTTATTTGTTGGTTTCATAGTTTTGTATTTTGCTTTTTGGATTATCAATCTCTGTAGAGGAATGTCTGGTAGGGATGCTTATTATAACATTCCTTTTGAAAAAGAGGCATATGCAAACGATGCTGATCCGGATTATCTCAAAAGCCGGAAACGATATAGGTGGATATGGAGCTAATTTATTTTATTTTCGCATGCTATGGCATGACCTTTATTCTTGTCCATGGAAAAATCTTTGAAGACATAAGGCCCGAGAAAGATTATACAAAAAAATGGAACACACTTTTTCACTGCCCATTGTGTATGGGTTTCTGGGTTGGTGTGTTTATGTGGTCGATAAACGGATTCACAGAACTATTTACATTTGAATATTCATTAATTAATGCTTTTCTGTGTGGATGTGTGTCCGCTGGGACCTCTTACATTCTCTCAATGCTGGTTGATGATTTTGGTTTTCGCAATGGAGTTAAAAATGATTACTAAGAAATGGATGCTACAACCTGTTCGTCGCTGNTGCTCAGGTTCCTGACTCGGGCGGGTANCGCCCGCTTTTTTATTGGAGATTTAAATGAAAAAGATTTTATTAACAGAATTTAATGAACTTTGCAAAGATGGTATTTGCCGAGATCTACTTAATGAGAGAGAGAAAAGGGAGATGGACAATGGGGTTCTTTATTTGTCTGGTCGTATTCAAACTGCTGATAAAAAGAATGGAAACGGAAGATCCTATCCCTATAAGGTATTGAAACGGGAAGTTGATAATTACAAAAAGGTTGTCGCTGATAATCGTGCATGTGGTGAACTTGATCATCCGGATGACTCTGTTATCAACCTTAAAAATGTTTCTCACATTGTCACTGATTGTTGGTGGGAAGGAAAGGATGTTATGGGCAAGATTAAAGTTCTAGATACACCTTCCGGTCGCATTCTCAAAGATTTAATTAAGGCTGGTGTCAAGCTTGGAATTTCTTCTCGTGGACTTGGTTCCGTTAAAGAATCTATGGGCAGCACAGTTGTTCAAGAAGACTTTGAACTTATTTGTTTTGATATTGTATCAGAACCTTCAACACCAAATGCTTTCGTATACCCAAAAGATCAAAACAGAATGTACGAGAACAAAATCAACGAAGCAAAACAAAACATCGTTGACGACTTATTTAAAAAGATACTCGAGGACTAAAAAATGAAACTTACAGCTGAAAAACTAAAACAACTCATCAAAGAAGAGTTGGAAAGTATGCAAGAAGCATGTCCTGAGCTTGATCCGGGTATTAAAAAACTTATTTTATCCGGCAACAAAGAAGAAATAGTTCAAGGTTTTGAATTACTTTCTACCATAACTGAATTGGATATTAAACTCGATGTTCATGGTGGAAGGTCTAAATACTATGGACAAGACAGGAAAGAAATACCAGATCCTCGTATCCACATTGAGGTTACAGGCCCAGATACAGCGAGATTTGTAAAGTGCATGCATTTTGATAAATTAATCTCTTCTAAAAGACTGGCTGGTGTGGAAGAGAATAAACAATTTAAGTTTTCTTTTAATACTAGTGGTATGAGATACAGTCATTTTGCAAAGAGTTTTGGAGAATAAATGAAAAAGAACGAATTAAAGAAAATTTTAAAGCCGCTAATTAAAGAGTGCATCAAAGAAGTTATCTTTGAAGAGGGNGCCCTTTCAACTATTATTAGCGAAGTTATGAAAGGAACCTCTGGTTCTCAACGAATTGTGGAGACCGAACAACCTAAACAAAATTTTGTTGATCGAGATAAAAAATTGAAAGAAGCCAAAGAAAGAAAAAGAAAACTTTTAGACTCTATCGGAAAAAGTTCCTACAATGGTGTAGATCTTTTTGAAGGTACAACTCCTGCCCCTGCTCCTTCTTCTGGGCAAGGGCCACTAGATGGCGTTGCAGCAAACGATCCCGGTGTCGACATTTCCGGAATCTTCTCTGGTCACTCGGCAGCAATTTGGCAAAAACTATCAGGAAAGAAATAATGGCTTGTAATATTACAGTTCGTCCCAGACGAAATGAAAGCGGTGAACGCTTGATTAAACGTTTCACGAGAAAAATTAAAAAAATGGGCTTGATTGAAGAAATAAAGAATCGAAGGTTTCATACAAAAAAATCAGACGCCAAAAGACGAGCAAAGCAAAAAGCTATAGCTAGAAGAAAAAAAAGAGAACAAAAAGAAAAGAAAAACACTAATTAATGTAGTTTTGGAGAAAATATGTCAAGTTTTAAATACACAGCAGGTGCTCGCACGAGAAACGTCGTAAACATTGCTGATCCGGGAGGAACCTCGGCAGCTTATACTTTAACGGATAATCAAGCAGCACCATCATCTGCAACGGATGGTTTCAAAAATTTTCATTCGCAAAAAACCCTTCATGCTTTATTTGTTAACACAGCAGATCAATCTATGGCATGGAAGATATGGGTATACAATGCATCATTGGGCGGTGTTTGGGCACCTTTAAACTTTTTCGCTGAGAGAGAGAACAACGGAGATGCTTTAATTCTACCCGTAGTAACTGAAACCTTGGCTGCTGGTAACTCAACAACACAATATCATAGAATTATAATTCCTATTGAAGGTGTTGAGAGAATAGCAGTTCAAGCTACAAAGGGTGGTTCAATAAGCAGTGGAAATTTTAGAGTCTGGCTAGGCGTAAATTCTATTTAAGAGAGGTTTAAATGGCTGAATTCGGCTGGGCATATGTAGCGGGCGGAGCCATTACCGGTGCGGCTGGTCCTACAGGCTCTATACAAATAAAGGCAGGTGCAACAGAATTAGCTGGGCACTCAGAGTTATTATGGAATAGCTCTACTAACACTATAGAACTAGATGGTAATATAAGTGGATCGGGTAATATATCTGGGTCCACTTTGAGCTTAACAGGATTACAGTCTGGTACTGCTACGACTTCTAGTTATTTAGCTTTAGATTCAAACAATAAAGTTGTATTGACATCTTCGTCTGGTGGAGGTGGAGGTGATGGAACTATCGGTGCCGCTGAGGATGGAGACTACACAGACGGACTTTACACTGACTTCACATCAAATACTTTGATTGGAGTTCCTATAGATCGCTTTAATGAAGTTCTTAAGATACTTGCCCCATCTCCTGCTCCGGGTTTATCACGAGTTAATTCTGATAATTCTTCTGGTACTACGGTCAAACTATCCTTTGGAGTTGGCAATGTTTTATCGGACTACACATCTTCAAATACAACTGCCGGTTTTACAGCTGTCAGTGTTTCTCAATCATATTCAAACTCTACCTCCGGCAGTAACTTTAGGTTGGGTGCCTATAAAGATAATACTGACATCACTGGTTTCTTAAATTTTCATGTTGCTGAATCCGTACAGAACAATTATTTGGCTTATTCTAATGATGCTTTTGGAAATGCCGAAACAGGAACATTAAAGCTAGAATTAAATGGAAATGTTGTGCATAGTGTTAGTTTGGCTAGCCTAGCTGGTGCTGGGAATCCAAATAGTGGCTCCNCAGACTCANTGACATCGGGNACCGGNTTTACTAATGTTTCTGTAACTGCNTCNTCTTTTGACGGAAACAACGCCGAATGGTATATTTTTAAACACAGAACAGCTAAGATNAAAGTAGANACNNANNNCATGGTNCCNGGATGGAACTATGTNAGNGCGATACANACAGTNGGNNNAACNGATTATGCNACNAATTATGTAGAGTGGGTNAANGACCCTTCCGGTGCAGTNAATGACTTATCGGCTACAAATGCTAGAATTGAAAATATTGCTTTGGTTGGATCGAAATATCTATCGGGCGTAGAGTATAATACAGATGCTACAGCAAACTACAAAGTTGATTTGAATAATATGTACAGAAATGTCTATGCTGCTTCTGGTACTCCTATTTCTTTNACAGTTACAAANAGNTCGACTCCTTCCAATCAATCAGTGGTGGATATTAATACAGGAGCCGGAGAAGACCACACAAAANTTCTGGGNATTACNGGNTCNTTAAANTGGACTAACGATGTAAATTTTTTNCATAGTNGNTCNATCACTTCAAATATTTCCGCAACGCATCCATTTAAATCATCTTTGAGTAACGCAGGATCTGCTACAACTGGTAATGGTTTTCTTATTGATAATAGAACACTAGCTAGCAGCAATACAACTGAAAACTTCCACGACGAGACCTATCGAAAAACCTCTGGTTCATATGATAGTCAATCTGCAGTAACAAATGTAGCTGCCACGTGGAATAGCCAAACACATATGACGGGCTCGAATGTTGATGGACATCAAGACGGCTTGTTGTTTTTCAATCAAGCTCTCTACAGCCCAGTCGACGGAGACATTCCGGCTGGTGGTAACTTTTCAAGCTTAGATAATGTTGAAGCTGGTCAACCAAATTACTCCGGAGTCTCAGGTACAAGAACATTCTTTCGTGTTTTGTCTAACTCATCTGGTGCGGATCTTTTTAATTTTAAAATCGATTCTGTTTTTAACGGCACCGTTTATAATAATAGTTCTCTGGGAACAGGCAACGTACGTTTTTATATAAAAAATCCCGGGTCTACCGGTTGGATGGATATTTCACAAGCTTTTACATACGGATCAACATCAGATGGTGATGGTGCTCTTATCTCCGCTGCTAGTGATTCTGACACTCATGTGGTGACTTTCGGAACTGCTTCTGTAGCGAACAATAATCACATCATGATGAAGATAGAAGCAGATGAGAGTTGGGCTGGATATATCATGCAGCACGTATTTACGCTGCCAGCTAATCAATCTCAAGCAACACCCGCAGTTTTAAGTGATATAGATGCTGTTGATACAGGGACCGCAGCTAAACTTTCTTTTGGAGCCTCGAATGCAGTCCCAGATTATAACAATGCAAACGGAGCTTCTATCTCCTTGTCTAGTTTTGATTCAAATGACAACTATAGTGTTTCCGGAAACAGAAGGGGTATCTTTTCCTCTAGCCCAACAATTAATGGCACTCTAAATGATGCCATAGGTGGAGGCTCTGGGTATCCAGTAGACGCCTTTTTTAATGGGTATTCTGGGTCTCTAGTGNTAGAAGTCAATGGCTCTGATGTACATACCGTATCATTATCAAGTACACTAAACGCAATTTCAGATGATTTTAATGGCAACAATTCTGGCTTTGATTTATCAGCTGTTGCCTTCAGTACTCTTTCAAATATTCCACATCACGGCAAGCCTTATCGGACTGGTACCTATCAAATAAGTTCCGGTGATCAAAGGGTAGGCTGGAATTATGCACGTATCAAGCATGGATCCAATACCACCAATTATGTTGAGTGGATTGTAGATCCGTCTGGTTCAACGGACGACACAGCTGTGTCTACACCAGTCCTAGGTAACTTTGATCACAATGATAAATACTATCAGTCAGGGATTGGATATTTTGCTTCTCGTCCCTCGGCTAGCTTTGCTTTTACTGGATCTAATTTCTATAGAAATGTATATTCGAACGATAGTTCGGCTATTTTATTTCCCACAACAACAAATTGCTCCATCAGCAATACAAGGGTTGCTGGGACAGGCATCACTACTTTTGACAGTTCTGTTTCTTCTTGTGCTATGCCTGCACTCAATGATTCCTCTGATTGTGAGCTAGCAAATATTCAGGTAACTGGCACAGTATTGTTTGATAGTTTGACGTCTATAAGTGGAGGACTAAGTCTTTTCACGGATCATGATATATCTGTGACTGGTCGAGTAAAGCACCCCTTCAAGTCAAATAAGACAACATCAGCGGGATCCAAAACTAGTTTTATGGTTTACTCTGGATCTGTTGGGAGTACATCTGAAGAGGACAATGAATACTTTAACACAGAAACATATCGAATAGTTTCCGGAAATTACACCTCACAAGCTAGTTTAACACAATCAGCAAACACTTGGAACTCAACCACAGCCATGAATAATGGTGGAACACATGACGATGGGATGGTGAGTGTTAATGGATACCTTATCTCTCCAAAGCAAATTGGAAATGCCGGAGATACAAGGAATGCCGCAGATGGTGGTTCTCTTCAAGCTCCAAGCAGCAATCCAAATTATTCCTCTTTGACAAACAGCACTAGAACTTTTTATCGATATTTTTTCAATGATACTGTCAACGACAGATCCAGTGTTACCATCACTCTTTATGGCTCTGGTTCACTAGTTAAACAGGCAACTTCACTTGGTGCTAATGGAAACTTTTATGTGGAAGCAAAAATTCCCGGAAAAACAGCGTGGCTTGATGTTGGCACCGCCTATTCCAGTAACAATCCATCAGTTGATGGAGCTGGGGCCCTAGATGGTGCTGATCCCGGAAATCCTGCTGTCGTTATTGCTGGTGGTGGAACTTCTGTTGTCTGCAACTTCAATGGCCAATCATTGTTGGGTGGAGCAAATGACGAACACTTTGCTCTTAAAATATCTGCGGATGAAGACTGGATAGGGTATTTGTCCAGAGTAAGGATACAATATAGTTAGAGGATATTATGGCAGTACCGGGAACAGGATCAACAAATCAATCATTAACTTTTGCGGCAGCAAAAAA
>FUFK010038682.1_pt1 | contig 13714 bp, 14 predicted proteins | sample 1021851 | NCBI WGS metagenome assembly FUFK01 (sample SAMEA51879418, study PRJEB19060) | metagenome | reverse complement strand
ACAATTAATAAGTAAANTAATGCAAGAAGGTAAAGTAAAATTTTTCAATGCAACCAAGGGATTTGGTTTCATTAAATCAGACGAAACAAGCGAAGACATCTTTGTACACTCTAGTGGTCTTATCGATGAAATTCGTGAAGATGACAGAGTTCAGTTCGAAACTGAGCAAGGTAGAAAAGGATTGAATGCTGTAAACGTTGAAGTAATCGACTAAGCACGTTCTAATCTATAGAATTAAAGCCATCCTAAACGGGTGGCTTTTTTTATATACTTTTTTAAACATTAGCTCTTTGTGTTTTTATTAATAAAATTACATGAAACATTTACGATATTGTTCTAACCAACCAAAATCAATTATTCATGTTTAAAGGCAAGCGCGCAATACTTTACATAGCGGCAGCAATTCTCTCCATATACTTTTTAATAGCCGGCCTGGTAAAAGCGAAAGGTTTTTTTGCTCCTCTGGCTACGGCAGTGATTTTAAGTCTCGTCGTTTTACCTCTTAGCATCTGGATGGAGAAGTATATGAAAAGAGCATGGGCGGCCATGTTAAACAGTCTGCTTCTATTTGGTGTTAGTATAGGACTTATGGCTTTGGTAAGCATGCAGGTAAGGAATTTTGCAGAGGACTGGCCAGAGATCCAGGAGCAAATGACTCCAAAGATAGAACAGCTTAAAACCTTTGCATTAGAACATACTCCGCTTGACCCTGACGATATTAATCAGTCTGAAGAAGAAGAAAGCGCTGCTATGGGATCTGATATGCGTAAAAGGATCACTACTTTTCTTAGCGGACTCTCAAGTTTTATGGCGAATTATCTTCTCACATTCGTTTATGTATTCTTTTTACTGAATTACCGTGAGATTTTTAAAAATTTTCTTTTGCGAGTTATGCCAGATTCCAAACAGGAATCAATTAAAAATACTCTTACAAAATCTATTAAAGTTGCACCTCAGTATTTACTTGGGAAATTAATGCTTATGGGGTTACTCGCGGTATTATATTCTATAGGCCTGGGGATTTCGGGAGTGAACAATTTTATTTTGGTNAGTGTGATNGCNGCNGTNTTNACNTTGATTCCTTATGTTGGNAATATNCTGGGGTTCACTATGGCGGTAGCATTTGGGTTCTTAAGTAGTGGAGAAACAAGTGTACTTATTGGTATCGCTCTCACCTTTACGGTTACCCAGTTTGTAGAATCTTATGTACTTCAACCATTTATTGTAGGTGATCGCGTGGATGTGCATCCATTCTTCATTATTGTATCTGTAATAGCCGGAAATATGATCTGGGGCATCATTGGTATGATTCTCGCAATTCCTGTACTTGGTATCATAGTAGTAATTCTTTACAATATTGAAGCCACCAAACCCTTAGGTATTCTTCTGAGTAAAACCAAGTTCACAGAGAATTGATTGCTATTAATTTCTTATTTTGGGAGAGTAACTAATTTATTCTTCAATGAGAAAATTTTATTTTTTTCTAATATCAGTTTTTTTATTATCTGGTNTTAGTNTNGGTCAATCTTCAGAAGCAACTCAGNANATTCCTGAATTNNAACTTGATTATGAAAAGTTTACTCTNGANAATGGTCTGGAAGTNATNTTACATGAGGATCATAGCGATCCAATAGTTGCTGTTGCNACNATGATGCACGTAGGTTCNAACCGNGAGAAACCTGGCAAAACAGGATTTGCTCANTTCTTTGAACACATGAGTTTTAACGATTCTGAAAACGTTCCCGTGGGTGCCAACCGTAAAATGATCCCTGAGTGGGGTGGAAGTAGAAATGGTGGAACCTGGAGCGATGGTACTGTTTATTACGAAGTGGTACCTAAAGATGCTTTCGAAAAGATACTCTGGATCGATTCAGATAGATTTGGATATATGATCAATACAGTTACGCAGGCTGCCCTTGATCGTGAAAAGCAGGTCGTTAAGAATGAAAAACGCCAGCGTGTAGATAATGCTCCNTATGGATATACAGACGAGATCATAAGGAAAAATCTTTACCCAAAAGATCATCCTTATAATTGGACGGTTATAGGTCAGCTACCAGATTTACAGTCGGCAACCCTTGAGGATGTAAAGGAATTCTATAAACAATACTATGGAGCGGCCAATGCTTCCCTGGTCATTGCTGGAGATATTCAAATAGAGGAAACTAAGAAGCTCGTTAGACAATGGTTTGGTGAGATTCCATCAGGACCAGAGGTTGAGCCTATAGAAGCGATGCCCGTAGAACTTCAAACCACAAAAAATTTATACTTCGAAGATAATTTTGCAAAACTTCCCGAGCTTAGAATGGTTTATCCAACAGTGGAAGATTATAATGAGGATATGTACGCTCTTCAAATTTTAGGGCAGTTATTAAGTGGAAGCAAAAAATCACCTTTGTATCAAACGGTAGTAGAAGAATCCAAATTTGCACCTCGTATTAGTACTTATCAAAGCAGTAGTGAACTTGCTGGTGAGTTCGTTGTTAGAGTAAGGGCCAATGCCGGCGTAGATCTGGATAGCGTGCATACTGCGATTCAAAATGGTTTTACAAGATTTGAGAAAGCTGGTGTAAGCGAGGATGATCTCAAAAGAATTAAAGCTGAACTTGAAACTCAATTATATCAGGGAGTTAGCACCGTACTCAATAAAGCTTTTCAGTTGGTGCNGGATAACGAATTTAATGGTGATCCNGGCTATCTAACAAAAACTGCTGAACTTACTAATAAGGTAACTTCAGAAGATGTAATGCGCGTTTATAATAAGTATATTAAAGATCAGCACTACATTATGACCAGTGTAGTTCCAAAAGGAAGCATAGACCTGGCCATAGAAAATTCCGAAGAAGCCGAAGTTTGGATAGAAGAAGTCAAGAAGGATGTAGCCAGCGAAGAAGTTAGCCAGGGAAAAGAGGCTGTGTATGATAAAACTCCTTCAAAATATGATCGCAGTGAACCTGATTTTGGTGATTTGCCATTATTTAAGTCACCGGAAATCTGGACTGCTGAGCTTAAAAATGGGATGCAGGTCTTTNGAATTGANAATAATGAAATTCCACTTGTACAATTTGATATAACANTTCCAGGTGGACAGCGTTTGGATCCAGTTGGAAAAGAAGGAGTTTCTTACCTGCTAAGTGATTTGATGCTACAAGGGACAGCTAATAAAACTCCGGCTGAACTGGAAGAAGCTCTTGGACTATTGGGNGCTAATGTNTACATAAGTACCGGGAATGAAGGTTTTAGTATTTCAGGAACCTGTCTTAGTAAGAATTTTGAAGGTACCATGAAATTAGTTGAAGAGATTTTGATGGAACCGAGATGGGATGTAANNGAATTGTCTAGATTAAAACAGGCTCTCGAAACNAATTTNAAAGATCGGGAAGCAAATCCGCAGGCGATTGCATCCACAGCGTTCTATACACTTTTATATGGAGATAGTCATAGTTTTGGAGTACCTGTAAACGGCACATTAAAAACTACCGCAGATATTAANATGGAGGATCTTAGATCTTACTACGATAAGTTATCACCAGAAAATGCGAAGTTCCATATCGCTGGAGCAATGGATCAGAAACAGGTTTTAGATGTCATCTCAACTATGGCTGACGACTGGGCGACTGATGCTCCTGTAATTTCTACTTCTGAAATAAGTGCTGAAGGTGAACCAGGCACATTATACTTCATTGATGTTCCTGATGCTAAACAATCTGTTATTATGATTGGCAAACTGGTTCTTACCGAAAATGATGAAGATGCCAGTAAGCTTAATTTTGCAAATGAAATTCTTGGTGGTGGCTCTAGCGGTAAATTATTTCAGACTTTAAGAATAGAAAAAGGCTATACCTATGGTGCTTACTCCGGCATATCTAAGAATGAAACAATTTCACCGTTTTATATTTCAACTAGTGTAAGGGCGAATGCTACACTCCCTTCTCTTAAGATCATAGAAGAAATGGTTACAAATTATTCAAATGATTTTGGTCCTGCGGAAGTAGAACTTACTCAGAATAAATTACTGAAAGAAAACACCCGTTCATATGAAAGTTTAGGTGCTAAATTGGGTATTCTGAGAGACATAAGTAAGTACAATAAATCTGAAGATTTTATTGAATCGCAACAGGAAGAATTAATGAATATGACTGAAGAAGATTTTAAATCTGTTATTACTGAATACCTGAACGAAAAGGAGATGATTTACCTGGTAGTAGGGGATAAGGNCACACAATTAGAAGAGGTAAAGAAATTAGGGAAACCTGTAATTGAACTTGACATTTACACTAATAAAATTACTCGGTAGAATAATTTAGAAAATTTTTGAAACAAGATAAACAGCGCGACCTTGTCGCGCTGTTTGTTTATAGAATCATCATATAATCAATAAATTAACACTAATAAATTAGCCATAATTTTTTGTTAACAAGAAATATTAGGTATTTTAGTTTTATCATCCATCTAATCCAATATTTCTAGAATATATTTTCAGTTCTTACTGTGAATTTATTCATTGCCTAATCGATCTAACTTGTATGTCGAATACGAAATCAATTCAACTATTACATGTAGAAGATTCAGATACAGATGCGTATTTAGTAACAAGGCATCTGGAGAAAACTGATATTGAAATTCATCTGGCTACACGTAGAGATGAATTCGAATTCCTTTTCCAAAATCATCATTTTGATATTATACTTTGTGACCATAACCTACCAGATCTCGACTCAGAGGATGCCTTGGAAACTGTAAGGAAAAAGGATAGTTTATTGCCGTTCATAATATTTTCGGGCTCTCTGCCGCCAGGTGCAGCGGTAAAACTGATGGAGAAGGGAGCTAATGATTTTCTATTTAAGGATAGGCCTGAAAGGCTCGTACCTGCGATACATAATGCAATTAGGCGATGTAAATTAGAACGGGAACGTTCGCAAATGGAAAAGCAGATTCGGTTCAGTGAGAACAGATTTCGTAAACTAGTGGAGTCTTCACATGAAATAGTTTGCATCTTAAACCGTGAAGCCAAAATTACCTATAGTAGCCCTTCAATTCAAAATTTATTCAGAGCTCATACAAGAGTGCTAGGATCCACAATAAATGAAGTTATCAAATTCGAGAATCCTATTCAATTCTATGAATTATTTAATGAGTGTATTCACAATAAGCATCGCATAGAAAACATACTCAACATTGAAATAATAGATACCATAGGAGTCTTCAAATGTATCTTTAAAAACCATTTTAACGATGAAGGTATTGATGGTGTTATCGTAAAGTTTCGGGATATCACTGAAGAAAAATTGAAAGATAGGGAGCTAAGGGAAAAGGATGAAAAGCTTAGAGCTTTCTATGAGAATAGTATCGACGGGATCATTCTTGCTAAAACCGATGGATTTATTACCGCTGCAAATCCAGCAATGTGTGCGATGTTGGGTATGGAAGAGTCTGAAATAATAGGTTTGCACAGAAGCGATGTTGTTCATACCAGTGAAGAAGAGATGGCAGAAATGCAGAAGGAACGCGAAGTTACAGGAAAAGCAAAGTCTGAAATGCAACTAAAGAGAAAAGATGGTTCAATATTTCCTGCTGAAGTAGCTTCTTCCATTCTTCCAATTGAACGCAATGGCAAAAAGATTCTAAAAACTGCCAATATTATTCGGGATATTTCGATCCAAAAAGAATACATAGACCAGATCAATGAAACTGCCAAGAAATTACAGTACGCAGAGAAAATTGCCAGAATTGGGTATCTTGAAATTAATCTAAAAGAGAACTCAGTCTATTGTTCCGGGGAAGTTGCGAGTATTCTTGATATTTCCAATTGCAGAGATTTAGAGATAACCGAGTTCCGCAATCTCGTGGTGGATGAAGATATTCCAAAATTCGAAAACCTAAAACAGTTTGTTTTAGTAAGAAGGGAGACCAAAAATATAGAACTACGTATAAAAGTCTCCAATTCAAAAATTAGATGGTTGAATGTTATTGTTAGTCCTTTAGAGGAAAACGGAAGTATAGTGGGGGGAAAAGGAACCTTACAGGATATAACAGAGAAAAAAGTAAACTTTGAAAAATTAGCAATTAGTGAAAATAGGTATAAAAGTCTAATTCAATCACAAACAAACTATTTTATACGAATAGATCTTCAGGGTAATTTCACCTATTGCAACGACCGGTATATTGAAGACTTTGGCTGGCTTTATCCAAACAATGATCCAATTGGCAAAAACAGCCTGATAGATACTCTGCCCGGGCACTACGATAAAATTATGGAATTTAGTGATACATGTTTAAAATCTCCATTCAAAAATTATCAGTTAGAAATTACAAAACTTGGAAAGGACAATCTCCATAAAGCCACTATCTGGGATATGGTATTTCTGGAAAATGAAAACGGTACGGGAGAATTACAATGTGTTGGTATTGATATCTCAGACAGGGTAAAGGCTGAAGATGAGAATAAGTTTCAAGCAAACATCCTTAGTAGAATTGGACAGGGAGTTGTAGCGACAGATGACCAGGGNAATATTAAATACTTCAATGCTGCTGCTGAAAAAATTTATGGATGGAAATTTGAAGAGGTTCAAAATGAAAATTTAATAGAATTGATGTTTCCAGATCTTCATGAGACCGATTTATTAAATGACATATTGGAAAAGGTTGCTTACGATCATACTTTTCATAGTCAGTATGATGGTAGAAAAAGCGATGGTACAAGTTTTCCCGTACAAATTACAATATCCGGGATAACAGATCAGGATGGTCAGCTTAACGGAATTATTTGCATATTTTCAGATATAAGCAAGCTTAAGAGGTCTGAACTTAAATTGAGAGAACTTAATGAGAATCTCACAAGTTATACAAATGAGCTTGTGAGTGCCAATAAAGGTTTAGAACAATTTAGTTATATAGTGTCGCATAATTTAAGAGCGCCTGTAGCGAATATCATTGGTATTTCTGAGATCATAGCAGATGATGATATAAATTCAGCTACTAAAGAAAAATTAGTATCAGACATGCTAAAGAATGTAGAACGACTCGATATGGTAGTTCGGGANCTTAACAATATTCTAAAAGTGAAAGCTGATTACAACCGGGCTAGAGAGCATGTAAATTTCCAATGTCTCACAGATGATGTTTTGCAAATGACGGGATCCATTTTAGAAAATCAAAAAATCAGAATTAAGACAGATTTTAAGGATTGGGAAGGCATGCTAACGTCAAGAAGTTACCTGCATAGCGTTTTTTATAATTTGATACTGAATAGTATTAAATACAAACATCCAGATAGAGATTTAGTACTTAAAATCGTAAGTAAATCAAATAAAGAATTTAATAGTCTCATATTCCTGGATAATGGTCTTGGAATAAAACTGGGCACGAACAAAGAAGAATTATTCCAATTATACAAGCGACAGCATTTGCATATAGAAGGCAAGGGAATGGGACTGTTCATGGTGAAAACTCAACTAGAGCTAATTGGAGGAAAAATCAGTATCGACAGTAAATTAAATGAATGGACTAAAGTAACCATCGAATTTTCTAATAATAATAAAAATACTGACATTGAAAATTCATGATTACATAATCGTAGATGACGATCCTGTAAATAATCTAATCTGCAAATTAGTAATTGAGAAATTCGATTCCAATGCCCGTGTTAAGGTTTTTCAGGAACCAGAAAAAGGTTTGGCTTACTTGCAATCTTGTAAGAAATATGAAGGAGANCGCAAAATGATCATCTTTTTAGATGTGAATATGCCTACAATGACTGGTTGGGATTTTCTGGATGAATTTTTAAAGTTTGATACCAGCATTAAAAAAATGTTTAAAGTTTATATTCTAACATCTGCGATAGAAGATTTCGATCCGGAAAAAGTCAGGTATCCTATGGTCAAAGCCTTTCTTTCTAAACCACTTCGGAAAGCTACGATGCAAGATTTAGATCTGAATCTCTCTTCCTGAGAAACTTTATGATTTCGTTTGAAACTCCCTGGAATTAAGTTTTTAGTTTTATATAAATTACTATTATGAAAAGATTTATATATGCTGGAGTGTTTGCTCTTAGTATCAGTGTGATGAGCTGTCAGGAAAACAAAGAAGAGGAAGAGACCGTTCCGGAAGTAGTTAAAACTGCATTTCANAANAAATATCCGGGTGAAAATGATCCGGATTGGGAAAAGGACGATCATGGCTACTGGGAATCTCATTTTAAGAAAGATGGAGAAAAATATCGTGCAGACTTTAATGCAGATGGTACCTGGGTTGAAACCGAAAACGACGTGAAGAAGAAGGAACTTCCCGAAGTCATTTTAAATATTATTGAAAGGGATTATTCAGAATATGAGATCACTGAAGTTGAACATGTACAATCAGCCACCAAAGGTGAATTTTTCGATGTGGAGTTTAAGCAAAAAGGAAAAAATAAAGATGTTATGTTCAAACCAGATGGAACTATCATTAAATAATTATGTTTGATCAATTTGGTGCAAATGCTTCCGAAGAGAATATAAAAAGATACGAGCGATCTGAGAACTGGAAAGAAGCCAGGTTCATGAATCTGNAAAANACTGGAATGGATATCNAGATCAANGATATTCCTAAACTATTNTANNAACAGTTTTTTGAGAAGAANGGTCGGCAGCCATCGAAAGAAATTCAGATCAAAGCTTTTAATTTANAGGAATTTNTNAAGCCTTCAGNAGANNGTAANATNATCTGGTTCGGTCATTCTGTAATNTTGCTACGNATAAATGNGCTNACGATCCTTATAGATCCAATGTTCGGTCCTGATGCNGCGCCAATTTCACCATTNNGNATTAANCGNTTTTCNNNTAATACCTTGCANATACTNGANGAACTTCCNGAGATTGACATTGTNCTNNTNTCACATGATCATTANGATCATCTCGACCTTAAGAGCATAAAAAACTCCAGCATAAAACTAAAGTTTTTCATACCACTTTAGGCGTAGGAAGACATTTAGAAAAATGGGGTGTAGAACCTGAAAGGATCANGGANTATGATTGGTGGGATAAAATTAATGTAGNCGGAATAGANATTANNTTTACACCAACAAGACATTTCTCGGGTAGAGGTTTAAATGACAGAGCGCAGGGACTTTGGGGTGGTTGGAATCTAAAAACCGCTACAGAAAATATNTGGTTTAGCGGAGACAGTGGTTACGGCAGCCATTTTGTTGAAATTGGTCACAGACTGGGGCCTTTTGATTTTGGCTTTATGGAATGCGGACAATATGATGAAAAATGGAAGCAAATTCATATGTATCCGGAAGAATGTGTGCAGGCAGCCAAGGATGCACAGGTTAAAAATATAATGCCTGTGCATTGGGCCGGTTTTGCACTCTCATTACATCGTTGGTTAGATCCTGTAGAAAGATTCATTGATGCGGCAAAGGATCAGAATTATTGTATTCCGGAACCAGGAGAAATATTTACAATTCAAAGCAGCAAGAAAGTAAACTGGTGGAAGCAGTATGATTAATCGATAGCGGTAGCTGTTAGCGGAACATCATATGGCAAGGCAAAATTTCTTAAATCACTACCTTGCAACCAGTTTTTATGATCNTGAGGTTTTAAAACTACTGGCATCCGCTTTTTATTATTATGAACCTTGCTCATTAAATCACTGGCTTCTGTAGTTAGGATAGAGTAGGAGTTGATGATATTATTATTCTCAGGATTCTTCCAGGTAGAGAATATTCCGGCGAAAGCAAATATCTCCTGATCCCTCGGCTCCAATATGAATTTTTGTTTGGTTTTACCTTTCGGGTCAAGCCATTGCCATTCGTAATAGGCTTCAGCAATCACGAGGCATCTATTATCTACAGAATTTCTGAAAGCTGGTTTTTCAGCTGCAGTTTCTATTTTACTATTTAAAGTCATTTTTTTAATAGTATCATCTTTAGCCCAGAAGGGAATTAAACCCCATTGGAACATTTGTATCTCACCAGGACTATCGGACGTAATTACAGGAGTTTCAGAAAAACTAAAGGCGTTGATCTCTAGTTGGGGCTGGTATTTATCTGGTTCCAAAAACCTGGCATCCAATGATTTTTCCAGGGAAAAGATCTTTTTATTCAACTTAGTACGATAACACATAAAACAGTTTTTATAAATTTAAGCATTCGTTGAAACTAAGAAGATAGTTAAAAGTTAATTTAATGAAAATAGGACTCGGAGGTGGTTGCCACTGGTGTACAGAAGCAGTTTTCAAAGCTGTTAAAGGGGTTTATAATGTACGACAGGGATATATATCTGCTAAGGAATCGCCAGATCAGTTTTATGAAGGGATCATCATGAATTATGATCCAGAAACGGTAATTTTGGAAGATCTTATTCTTATCCATTTGAGAACTCATCAAAGTATGAAAGATCANAGCATGCGGCACANATACAGGTCGGCTNTNTACGTGTACAACCANTTAGANCTGGNAAAAACCAGGNAANCNTTGAANAANNTNGAGAATAGCNCTGGGTNAAAGTTTGTAACTAGAGCCTATGAATTAGCATGCTTNAAGGAATCACGTGCTGAAATTAGAAATTACTATCAAACAGATCCTCAGCGACCATTTTGCANCNGATACATACAACCTAAACTGGATTTACTTTTAAAGGAATTCAAAACTTTACTTAATGAATAATGCTAATAATTAAGGGCGTATAATGCATAAGCTAAGTAAATATTGAAAACAGCATAGATAAATGATGGTGCAGATTGTATAAAATTATCCTTTATTTTTCTGCGGACGCCGTAACCGAAGATCATTAGTACCGCAAGTCCAATTGCGGAACTTATTGCCAGCAATGGTTGATAATAATAGCCTGCGAGTAAACCGATAGCTCCAAGGATCTGTAATGCACCTACAAGTTTAAGGTAGCTCGTGAGACCGTAACGTATGAATTCTGTTTTCATATGTTCCGTTGTATAGCAGCTTATTCCGAAGAAAAGAAAAGATATAGATGTGAAATAAACAAAAAATGGAAGTGTACTCAAGTATTCCAGGTATATATATTTGAACTATAATTTATATTATGTAAAATAGGATGTTTTATTTTACTTCCTCTTTTGAATAGAAACCTCTATAAGAAATATTATCTCGTTGATTCATTAATAACTGCAAATTAGATTTTCCATTGGGATACATCGTTAGGATATATCTAATCTGTTCAGTCCCTGTACTGGTTTNGAATCTCAATTTCACTTTATCTGCGTGNCTGGAATCTATTTTAAGNTCATTTAATAATCCTTCATANCGAATACCGGCTTCAGCATTATATCCACCAGAAAACTGNCTTACTCCAAAATATGGTAAAAATATATCGATTGAATCCTCTCTAAATCTCAAATGATTATCGTTAGTCACCAGNTTGATCTGAGCGCCACGTAGTGGTAACGCCCAGTTATTNTCTATATCAAAAGATCTTGATNCAATCAGCGTGAGTAACTCACTCAAATCTGAAGTATTATCTTTAGTGCTTTTACAAGAAGAAATGAGTATAAAGCTAAACAAGCCAAACATTAGAAGAACGAACCTCTTCATTCTTCCTCGTTTCCTTCGAGACTATCTAAAGTGTCCTGAATAGTTTGATCCTCTTCATCACTAAGACCGTCTTTCTCTTTTTTCACTCTCAGGTTACCATTTTCTCCTTTATAAAGACTCTCATCTTTTTCATTAAAATTAGAAGGTCTTCCTGAATTTTTCTGCCAGTCTGCCTGATCTTTATCGTTAGTGTTTGCCATAATTTTTTTCTTAATTTAATTAATTGAAAATCTATAACCTCAGGATTAATCTGAGTTTAACATTCGTTCTTACATCTTGATATTGAATACAAATGCTCTATACTTTAGTAATGCCACGAATACTGTAGCACCAACAGCATTACCTGCCAATGCAGTTCCCAATGTTTTTAGATATACAAGAAAGGTTATCTTATCCGAAACCAGCATCCCTGCAAAAATTTCAATATGACCAATGATACTATGATGCAATCCTGTAAAGCCCATTACTGCGGTAATCAAATAAATAATCAGGATCTCTGCCGTAGTTTCCTTAGAAGAAGTGACCAGCCAGCTTAAAAGGCCCATTAACCAACCGGCCATGATAGCACTTAAAAAGATTGTTAGTATATCGTAGTCTACAAAGTGCTCACCAATTTTAGCAATTACTTCAGCTTCAAACAAGTTTAATCCGGAGCCAAGCCATGAGACCGTAAGACCCATAACCATCCCTCCTGCCAGGTTACCGAAAATAACTACTCCCCAAATTTGGAATAAGCTCCAAACACTTCGACGATTATTTAATACCGGCAATGCTAGTAAAGAAGTCTGTTCTGTAAATAATATAGATTTTCCCAGTACAACCAGAATAAATCCAATGGGATAAACGAAAGCTATTAGTTTAAATATAGTTTCTTCAGCAACTTTGCCATCCAGAAAGCTGAATAATGAGCATAACATAAGAAAACTGAAACCAATTTCGAGTCCTGCAGTAAATGAACTTAGTAGAATGCTACTCTTACTACGATCATAGGTTTCACAACCTTCAATGATCTGTTCTTTTAAGATCTCACCATGTGTTTTAGTCATGGTTTTATCCTGAGAATCCTGACGGTCTAATTCTTTATTTACTTTTTCAGCTTCTTCATTTTTCTGATCGTTATTCATATTTATTTTGAGTAGGGTAATGATTATTTACTTCTTGATCCAGACTTTCATCGCTTCGTCTCTACATAATTGTATCATTTTGAACTCCTGATGTCTGTTTTCCTTAGAAGAGTTATAATACATATCTGAGTATAAAAATCCATTTTCCTTGGCATCTTCAGCAGAAGCCGCATAGTAAATATAGTCGAAATTTGCCCAATGGGCTGCTCCAAGACACATCATACATGGCTCGCAACTGGTGTACAATACGCAACCTTCCAGGTTTTTAGTCCCGAGTTGTTTACAAGCTAATTGTATTGCTCTTAATTCTGCATGCTGAGTGCAGTCCTGATCTCCAGAAACTCTATTGTAAGTTGCTGCAATGATCTCTTCTCCTTTCGTGATCACTGCTCCAAATGGACCACCGTTTTCGCTTTCAGCTCCTTCTTTTGCCAGGGAAATAGCTTTTCCCATCATTTTTTTGGGTAAGTCCTTTGTTTTCATATAACAAAAGTAATGATTGAACCTACCCAGCAATACTTGTTTTGTATTCTTTATCTATTTATTAGAAATACTTTAAGTAAGTAATAAGAATGCTCTAAATACTTTATTAAAACTTTGCTAAAAGAGCCATAACAGGCTTGGTGTCCCAAGAGATATTAGGTTAATTTAAACAATCAAAAAAATGAATTAAATGGAAACTGTATTTGAATTTGTAAACATTGATAAAAGTGAAAATCTTGAAGCTTTTACTGAAAAAAAGTTAGAGAAGCTTGAGAATAAATATGACTGGATTGTTAGAGCAAATATCTATTTCAAACATGATGAAAATCAAAAGCCGAATGGATATATTACTGAAGTTAGATTGAGTGCTCCAGGACCGGAAATATTTGCACAGTCGAACGAGAACTCCTACGAAGCATCAATTGCAGAGACTGTTCGTGATCTTGACAGACAATGTGAAAAACGTAAGGCAAAAATGAGTTCTCACTAATATTGCGTTCTTGAAAATAAAAAACCCTCAATTCAGAGGGTTTTTTTTATTACTTTTAAACTGAATTAA
>FUFK010049884.1_pt1 | contig 13718 bp, 17 predicted proteins | sample 1021851 | NCBI WGS metagenome assembly FUFK01 (sample SAMEA51879418, study PRJEB19060) | metagenome | reverse complement strand
AAGCAACCAAGCTTGAGTCTGCTTTCAGACCTTTCATCAAGATATGTCACAGTACCGTTGGCTGTTGGGGTTGAAACATCAATGATGTCGTCAAGTGAAAGATCTGGTATGTCTCTCCATATTCCTCGATTTCTTCCGTTACCAAAATCGTTATCAATAATTTCGTTTATTAATACACCATCTTTAGATACTGAGGCTGTGGTGTACCAACTTTCCGTTTTATCCTCCTTGACGAGGCTAAAAACAATGAGGAAGCCAGACAATAATAGAACTACGACACCTGTTACTATCCACCCAGACCTTCTGCGACTTTTATCGTGTAATTTCCCCACTACTGTATTGTAACTTACATTTACGTACCGATGAAAAAGCTAATTTATTCAGGTAATTGATACCAAGGGAGTCCTGGAAGGTTACCTATGCTGGTTCGGAGGCGCTGGTTTTGTTCTTCTTCTCGCTTGATCATTTCTGCTTGAAGATCTTCNAACGCGTACCGNTTCTGNTCTGANGNCAATAGCTTNTTAAANAGTNTGTCGATTCCGGGATTCAACATACTTTGATGGTAGATCTGCGGTGTGACAGAGCGGAGGATACGTGATTGATATCGCTATCAGGACTGGTACAGGTTATGTTCTCCAACATCGCTGAGTTTGCGTTCGCCAACCAGCGACAATGTGTCTCGCGTTTCCTGATTGAGAATTTCTAATACGTCTGTGACTCCTTGTTCCCCATTTGCAGCTAATCCCCAAAACCAGCATCGTCCAGAGCATCCTGCTGTTGCTCCGAGCGCATGTGCTTTAACAATGTCTTCGCCACGTCTGATCCCTCCATCAAAGAAAAGCTCAACCTTGTCGGATACTGCATCTCTAATGTGAGGGAACACAGTTGCTATTCCTGGGACACTGCTAAATTGCCGACTGCCGTGATTGGAGACAATAACTCCATCAACTCCGATGCTTTCAGCCGTTTTTGCATCATCAGGATGCATAATTCCCTTGACGAGAAGTGGACCGCTCCACTGACTTCGTATTTGTTTCAAATCATCCCATGTCTTAGAAGGATCGTTTAATTCATTATTGACGTATTGGCCTATTGAGCTTGCGTCATCCCCTGACGCGATATCGGTCAAGTTCCCAAATGTTATTGCCGGATTTTTAACTATCCCAGATACCCATCTGGGTCGAGAGAGGTAATGCCAGTATTGACCCGGTCTGATCGTAACGGGAAGGGACATTCCGTTGCGTAAATCTCGTTCCCGTTTCCCCACAACGGGAACATCCACCGTTACTATAAGCGCTTCGTAACCTGAGGTTTGTGCCCGATGGATTAGTGTGCGGATGACGTCTTGGCTTTTCCATAAATAGAGTTGGAACCAAAGTCGGCCTTGCGACTGCTCACCCACTTCTTCAATGGAATTCCCAGATCCAGTACTGAGGCAAAAGATCGCTCCTGCACCTTGCGCTGCTCGAGCGGCAGCGATTTCTCCGTCAGGATGAGCCAATGTAGCAAGACCGGAAGGGGAAAGAATAAGCGGATTAGAGACAGATTTACCAAAAATAGTGAGTGAGGTATCTGGCTTGGACACATCAACTAAATACTTTGGTTGAAACACCACATCATTTAAAGAGTGCCTATTAGCGGCTATTGCCTGTTCGTCCCCTGCACCACCATCTATGAAGTCCCACACNGTTTCTTTTGGAATTTTTTTCTTCGCTATCGCACGAGAGTGATCCACTGTTTGAATTACCGAAGTTGTTCGTCTACGAAGGGTAATANGGTTCCGTATTTCCCNAAGTCGCACGTGTGCTACTCCTTGTCAGTCAAAGTCGCTGAATCTCCGATCGTTATGATGCATGAGTTCAACACTTTTCCTGTTGCCCCTCCACGCCATTTGGGTTTCATAGCGTTGCGGAGACCTTCATGGAGTTCTTCCATTTGTGCNCACGGTTTCGTTTCACCNGTAAGTTCTATTTTGAGNNCGCCGATTGTGAGAATTTTTTCTTTCGTGTTTTCGAAATCTATGTCATCNACGAGTAAGTTAGCCCGTCGGTANATGGGATCCATCTGTTCNCCAATCTCCTGTTGTGCTTCATTCCATGCAGCCAGAGAAAGAATGGTAACTTGCCGGTGGTTAGCTTTTCCACCNACGCACCCNTGAAGTCCNTCCCCCATAATGCATTCAATGGATTCATGAGAAACCATTTGTTCACCTTTTGCGGGTTTCGTCCAGATGTTTAGCAGTTGCGCCATTCCATATGTGTATCACGAAATCGTGACCACTATCCCTCCAACGAAGATTAAGATCATAGCTACAATCACTTGTCGTGTTCGCTCGCGTGAACCGAAGAACCATCCGCTCAAAATAACGATGGCGATATTTTGAGACGCTAACGCTAATGGCGCAACAATATTTACTGCTCCTTTATTAAGGGCTTCTAGTAGAAGTGGCAACGCTATTCCGATCATGATTCCTGAGGGAATAAATTCTGGGAGAGCTTTCCGTGTTTGCGTTTTCCAAATAGGACCAAATTTTATAGAGACGAAAATCCATAATATGATTGATGCGGCGATCAGTACGACTGTTCCTGACCACCATGATGAAACATCAGTTCCGATATTGAAATGACGTGCAACAACATCACGTATCGCAAACGTTAGCGATGTTGCAATTGCGAATACGATACCGATTTGTCGAAACCGGATTCCCTTTTCCCAGCTAATCAGGGCACTACCCACTACAGTCAATAAGGTTCCGATCATGATGGTCGTTTTCCAAGACTCATCTAAAAAAATGACTGCGAGGAGAACGGAGAAAACCGGTGATGTTCCAATCAGAATGGATGTGCGGGCAGGCCCAATAGAACCAATCGATGACACGAATAATCCTTGTGAACTGCCGGGAGCGATTATTCCCACGATCGCGAATTTCCATAGAACTTCAGAGTCTGGAAGAGAGCTACCGGATACAAGCGCAAGGATGAGTGAAACGATTGCAGCGATGGTTACTCCAACGGTTGCTCCCACAAGAGCCGAAGCGCGTGAGCGGTTAAGAGCCCATTTCACAATGGTTATATTTGTTGCCCAGCAAACTCCGGAGATAATTGCGAGAAGAGACGCTGTCTCCATAATTTATTTCGCCGACTCAAGCACGCGCTTATATGTTGCATGGTAATGATGAAGGGCTGGTTCATTGCGACCAAAAACTACGGATTTGAGTGTTTGACTATTCGCTGTCACTTGTTGACTTGCGCTGACAGCGTAGTCTTCGTCCCGAATCACTTGGGCGAATACGTGTGAAATCATTGTAAACATCTGACGCATTTCGGCATTAGCTGAGATCTCGGGTCGTAGATAAAAATTGATAAGAGAACGATGCCTGCCGGGTTCTTTAGCATCTGGATATGCCCTCAAAAGATATAGCCCTTCTTGGGATGGCATAAGTTGAACATTCGGGAAAAGCCAATACACAGGAAGCGTAGCCGTTGTTATGTTCCATTCGCTCTCAGGAAGTTGTCTCATNTCGTCTATATCTCTGCGACATAAAAGCATTCGATGGTTATTCCCAAAAGTGTCATAGCACTGGACGTTCCCATGAAAAGCGTTATACAGCGTTGTTTCATGAAGGGAACTGAAATGATACGTTTCCCCGAATGTATCCATAGCTAACTTCCAGTTACACGCAATGTCGTATACATCATTTCCTAAGTACTCCAACTCTTCAAGATTCCATAGTGATAATTCGTCAAGGAGTTCCTGCGTCAGTAGTTCTTGTAAATTGATTTGACCGGTTGGATCTGGATGAACCCACAACATTCCGAACTTTTCCAAACTTGGGAGTTCAAGAAGTCCCAGTTCGTTCATATCAACTTCACCAAAATGTTCTTGTTTAGGGAGACCTACAAGCGTTCCTTCTGAGTCGTATGTCCACCTATGGAATTGGCAAGTAAATCTTCGTGCCTCACCACGATCTCGTTGTTCAACGATCACCCCTCGGTGGCGACAGGAATTTACAAATGCCCGAAATGTTCCATCTTGATCGCGAGTGGCAAGTATTGGTGTTCCAAGATCATTCACAGTTAGGAATGAATTTCTTTGAGGTAAATCTCCTGATAACCCAACGAGTTGGGGTGTCTTTTTGAAAAAGACTTCTCTTTCTTGTTCTGCAAGTATTGGATCCACGTACGTGTTGGTTGGGTTCTCAAATAATTTCCCGGCATCAACGTTGGTTCCGGAATCAAGCCGATGTAAGAGTTTCTTAATTTGGCGAACCTGCTCATCTTTATCCATGTATTTAGAGTAACAACAGGAGAGGCAAAGCAACAGTTAAAAAATAATTGCAAATTGCCGACACGTTGCTCATAGATTTGTTAGGTTCATTGCTAACAACATAGGTGGAAGGGGGGTTACCTTGCACTATCACGTGTATACGCCACCTTGAATGAGTAAATAATACTTATACAAGGCGCCAGCGTGCATGTGAAGTGTTCCACTCTGCATTATGCTGGCGTCTTTGTGTTTTGCCAATGCCATGTTCAAGATCTCGGCGGGTAATTGAAGAGGCTCTCAATGATCAGTACTCTTCCCCTATGATCACAGATATGCAGAATCTAAAGAAACTTAATTTCAGAGCAGGATGCCTTCATTTGGTGTCCTTTGTTTTGATCTTGATACTGTCGAATGACGCATCACTTCCAGTGGTAGCAACGTATTTGACTGAAGCCCCAGGTACAGGAAACTTTTCCGACCCCATCAACTTATTCAACTTGAACATTAGTTATATGGTTGCGGGATTCATGGCGTTGTCAGCGTTCTTTCACTTCTATATTTGTATCCCNTCAACTTTCAAAAAATATGAGTTAAATCTTAGTAGGGGTATCAATACCTACCGTTGGGTTGAGTATTCAATCTCTTCCACGTTGATGATTATTGTCATCCTGCAGTTGAACGGAACCTCTGATTACATAGCGTTGCTCGGAATCGCTGGCGTCAATGTGTGCATGATTCTATTTGGCTGGATTCAAGAGCGTTATGTGAAAGCAGGAAATGGTGATTTGTTGCCATTCTGGTTTGGTTGCTTCGCTGGTTCAATCCCATGGATAGCTACAGTCTTTAACCTGATAGCACCGAAGGGTCCGCCTGAAAGCACGACACCTGGTTTTGTGTACGGGATCGTGATCTCGATCTTTATTTTCTTTAACTGTTTCGCACTCGTGCAATGGAAGCAATATAAAGCAAAGGGCAAATGGGTGAATTACCTTTACGGTGAACGAATTTACATCGTTCTTAGCTTCGTGGCGAAATCACTTCTCGCATGGCAGGTCTATTCAGGTTCATTAGCGAGTTAGCGAACGTACGCTTCCCCTCAATTTTCTGCGGTTGGTCACGTCTCTTCGGCTACGCTTGAGCAATGTCCTCTCCGCTTCCAATTACATTTTTGCAGTCTGCTTCTAGATTGCATCAGTTACCTGAGCGAGCACTTGAGTTAGCTATTGTGGGACGTTCGAATGTTGGGAAGTCATCGTTGATTAATGCGTTGGCGAATCGAAAGAAATTAGCGAAAACATCTAAAACACCTGGGGCTACTCAGTTAATTAACGTGTATGAGTTATCACCGGAGGGGTCTGGTCATTGGTTGGTTGATCTTCCCGGTTATGGATTTGCGAAAGCTCCGAAACAAGAAATGGAGCGGTGGCGACGAATGATTGAGGAGTATTTGATGGAGAGCGAATCATTGGGTGGNACCATTGTTTTGATAGATAGTTTNGTGGGACCTACAGAACTGGATTTACAGATGGTTGAGTGGCTTGACCATATTGATCTTCCGTATCGTTTCGTTGCGACAAAAGCGGATAAGGTTCGCTCATCAAAAAGTAGTAAACGTCGGCAGGATTTAACAGCCAAATTGGGTGTTGAGAAGAGTGATGTTCTCTGGGTTAGCGCAGAATCTGGGGANGGTATTCCGCAGTTGCGCTCTGAAATACTTGATTATTTCGACTCGGATGATTGACCGCTTGCTTTCAGGAATACTTTTCTGAGGTCTTCTAACCCTGCTGGAAGATCAATCGGGGGATCTGGTAGCGGAGTGACGTTGCGTTCGGCGAGAATTTTTTCTAATGCTTGGGGGTCGTCGCTCCATGATCGTGGATCTCCCATCATTACTTCATAGAGTTCAACTCCTTCTTCTCCAGCTACGAAGGGTCCAAAATCTGCACCGAGTGGGAGTTCAATGTGGGTTCCGGGTCCGCACAGTNGGTCNCCGCACGTAAATTTGCCTTTTAGGACAGTAAGTACGTGGGGGCTGTANTGGCCATGCTTGCGTACGATCATGCCGGGATCCCAGCGAGCAAACAGGGCAAGATACATTGGGTCTTCAGAGAACGCCACCCACTTTTCCCACACATGTGATTCTGTACCATCGGCATTCTCTTGGCTTTTGACCGGAATCCACGGAACCTCCATGTCCTCATACATGTTGGTGAAAGAAGCGGACTTTCCTGCGATTCTTGGGCTACTCATGCAGGTTCATTTCATGTGCCTTTTGGTGATCCATCAAAGTTAATGACTTTGCCGCGATTAATACTGACCCAGTCGCGAGCTTCTAAATATGGTCGAAACGTGTCCGCTATTCGTCCCTGATCTTGGACTGATTTTAATTTTTGCATCTCATAGAGGTCTGGGAACTCGAGCCATGAGNCAACTGTGTCCCATAGGCGCATCGCTTTCTCCCCTTCAGGGGGGTCAATAAGGACGGGTCCGTAGAGTGGATGGTCTCCGAAGAATAGTGTCGGGACTCCGTAGCCGCCCGCATCAATAACTCGTTGATGATCGTCTTTGATTTCTTCGTGTGTTGATTCATCAAGGAGTGATTCGTCAACAATATGTGGATCCATTCCGATTTCTTCAAGAAGGTGACGAGCAACGTCAGGGTCGTGTGGCCGTTTCCCCTCCTCGTGGAGAGCGCGACCCGATCGTTCATACCATTTATCTAAATTGTCCATGCTCTGGCGACGAAGTATTGCACCTATACGCATCATTGACCAACCATATGACCAGTCTCGTTCCCATGGATGTTTCTTTCCTTCACGCAGATTCACTTCTTCGAGGCTAAAAAATTTCCAATTAATGATTAATCCGTTTTGTGTTCGCACNTTNCNNATCCACTTGGATGTCTGGTACGCCCAAGGACACATCACATCAAAATGGAAATCTACTTCAGTGGGGTTAGTGCTCATACGTTCCTTTCGGGCCCTTCCTTCTATTGTTGTCTGAGAAGCAGGTGATGATCAAGATGAGAGATCAGTAACTGTCGGCTAGATTAGATTATGAGACATGATGAACACTGAACTTCACCCCGCATTTGCTCCTATGAAGCTTGGACCCATTGAGCTNCGNAATCGCGTTATCAAAGCGGCAACTTTTGAAGGTATGGCTATTGACAATATGGTCACCGATGCGCTCATTGATTTTCATAAAGCCTTNGGTGAGGGACGTATTGGGATGACGACCCTTGCCTATTGTGCGGTGTCACCTGATGGGCAGGGCGCACCGAATGAAATTGTGATGCGGAAAGAAGCNGTTCCTGGTTTGCGATGTTTCGTGGATGCGATGCATGACCTTGACGTAGCNGCTTCCATTCAACTCGGTCATGCAGGTCCTGTGGGAATAGGAGTCGGTGGGCCTGCATTATCTGCATCAAAGGTTTTCTCAAAAACTCGGTTCAAAAACACAACACCCGCNAATGACGAACAGATTCAACGGGTCATAAATGACTTCGTTTCAGCAGCAGAACTTGCCGTTGAGAGTGGTTTCGATTGTATTGAACTGCATTTTGGGCATGGATATCTGATCAGTAATTTCTTGAGTCCCAAACTCAACAAACGAAAAGATGACTGGGGTGGTTCCCTTGAAAACCGTGCGCGTTTAGCTCGGACAATAGCGAAAAGAGTCAAGGAATCTATTCCGGATAGTGTTGCGCTTATTGCGAAACTCAATTTGGATGATGGGGTAAAGACTGGTTTTCATGTGGATGAATGCGTTGAAGTCNCAAAAATGCTTGAGAGCGATGGAGCGCTTGACGCTATTGAATTAACCGGTGGGAGTTCGTTTGAGAATCCAATGTATTTTTTCCGTGGGGATGTTCCTGTACATGAAATGGCAGAGATCTTCCCGAGTCGCATCATGAAAACCGGTTTTAAGCTAACCGCGAAAAAGTTCATGCCGTATTACCCATTTGAAGAAGCGTACTTTCTGAAGCAGGCAAGACTTGTCCGTGAGGCCGTGGACATGCCGTTGATTCTTCTCGGTGGCATCAACAACTTATCTACTGTGCAACTNGCTGTTGATGAAGGGTTTGATTTCGTTGCGATCGGCAGAGCCTTATTGCGAGAGCCTGATCTTGTGAAGCGTTGGGAAGAAGGAAATGATGCTGATGGGTCATGTATCCATTGCAATAAGTGCATGCCNAGTATTTATCAGGGTACGCACTGTTGGATTGTGCCTGAAGATAACCGACCAGGTCATGCTAAGTGGCCTCGTCAAGCTCAGAAAGTAGGTCTTAGTGATTGACATTGAGGATGTAGGACGAGTCCGATTATTACGTTTGAATAGACCGGAGGCGAAAAATGCTTTTAATGAGGCTCAATATGACAGGCTTACTGAATTACTTCTTGATGCAGAGGATGATTCAACTATTGCCGTTGTGGTGATCACTGGTCAGGGGGATAGTTTCTCATCGGGAACTGATGTTGTTGAGTTGGGTCAACGGATGGCTGACCCATCGTTCACACCAGGTAAACACGGCTTTCCCGGTTTGGCAGATACGTTAGTGGACTTCTCAAAACCCCTAGTGTGTGCGGTGAATGGTCTTGCATTAGGTATCGGGGTAACAATTCTTGGACTGTCCGACCTTGTTTTTATGGCTCGTAGCGCTCGAGTGAAATGCCCATTCACGGACTTAGCGTTAGCACCAGAAGCTGCCAGCAGTTTCACCTTTCCTGCAATCATGGGAAGACAGAATGCAACGTGGACTTTATTGAGTTCACAATGGCTTTCAGCTGAAGAGTGCTTTTCGATGGGGTTAGCTTTTAAGCTCTGCTCCGATGAGGAATTGTTGGATGTCACAATGGAACATGCTCAANTNCTGGCAGCAAANCCNATTAGTTCNCTGATTGCNTCNAAGAAACTCATTATGGATCCGATACGTGAACGTATNNAGGCAGCCCGAAAAGATGAAGATANNGCATTCGCCGANCTCTTAGGNAAACCNGCAAACCTTGANGCATTNCAGGCGTTCGCTGAAAAGCGTGATCCGGATTTCTCAAGTCTTGGTGAATAATTTTCAGAAATCCGGGTTTGTTGCGCATCTAAAAAGAAGACAGTTGCCACTTATTTTGTAACTGGTATCTGAANATGGCACCCAGACGGGGTGTCCTTGTTCTACGTGAAANCTNTTCTCTGANTTGTTTGTAATCGTGAAGTTATTTTGTGTTGATATCAAGATCTCCGGACCCTGAAGAGTGGCCTCGAACTGTTCGTTTAGGTTAAGGCGGGTCAACGTAAATGGTGTAGGTGATTCGTATGTGTGAACAGATTCCACTGGTGTTTGGATCTCCGGTTGTTCGGAGACAAAAGATGCGATGGATAAAAACTCGTGGGCGTTTACATGTTTAGGAGTGAGTCCACATCGAATAACATTGTCGCTATTGGAGGTTATCTCAACTACATTCCCGCGAAGATAGGCATGAGTAACTCCTGGAGACACATATAGGAAATCTCCCGGTTCGAGAGTTACGAAGTTCATCAAAAGAAACAAAAGCAGACCTGGATCATCCGGATATGTTTCGACGAGACTGATAAAATATTTCGTTTCCTTTTCGTTCATGACGGTCGTACTCATATCGGAAGAAAGAACAGTAGACGTAATTGATCGGACCGTATCTGAATCTGTTGAAAGTATCTTTTGAATCGCTTTCTTGAGGCCTTCAGTCGGCGTTTCGCGTGAGAGGCTTTCCTTTAGCCGAGAGAAGTCTGTGTGTCCTGCTGCGTCGATGATTGCGTGAATTTCATTTACTTCTCTGAAGCCAAATTTGAGATCTGTTTCTGTTAAAGCACACACGATTTCTTCTTTACCTCGAGGCGAAGAATACGATTGTGCAGCAGTAAGGCTGGACTGCGTTGATGCGAAACCTTCCTCAGCCTGTTGTGCGTTCGGATGAACTTGGATAGATAAGGGTTCTCGGATCGCGAGTATTTTCATGATGAAAGGTAATTCATTTTGAAAATCACTGGCTTGGGGTCCTAGCGTATTTTGTGGGTCTGTTGAAATAATGTCATCAAGTCCACGATTACTTCCTACTGTTCTGCTTGGTGATATTGGGTGAGCCCCTACCCAGAGTTCTGCCTCAGGTTCATCTCCTTTAGGTCGTCCTTGGAGTTCAGGGATGAATGAGTAGTCACCCCAGTGATAATGCTGAATATTTGGGGAAAGCAAATCCATGATATTTACTTACTCTGTTCTCGGTATTCTCTAAGCACCGAGACAAGTTCATCAAGAGATTTAACGATGGTGTCTAATGAGCGAGAAATCATCAGATTGACGACCTCTTCTCCCTCAAAGCGTTTTCGCCAATCGGTAAAGATCCCTATGGCAGGTTTTTGCAGTGCTGCTGCATATCCGAGTTCCCATGCGGTTCCATCATCGGTGGTGATTCCATTAAGGTTTGCGACGACGAGATCTGATGTACGGATTGCATCACGGTTATTTTCAAAAATTGTTTGCACAGTTTCGGGAGTCTTTTCGGGGTTATCGCGATGCGGTAGAAACGTGTTGAATCCTATTTGAGTGATTGTTTGGTCGATTTGTTCAATCCACCAGCGTTCCCCTTCATCAAAAAGAGGTCCGGCGACATAAACGGTTTTCGGATTCATACCTTTTATTATCTCGTGCATTCACATCTTTTAGGTTTTTATCAAGAAATGAATTGATTTAATTATGGCGTGCTGCGTAAGTAATGATTTGTAGGATGCATCTATGGACAAAAGTGACCACTTGACCTTCTGTTCGTTTCTTAGCGAAAATTTTCCTTTGGTTAACGATCACCCAGATGTGGCTGGTTTGCTGGGAGATCCTTATATTCTTCAAAACTTAGGGGCTGCGATGGCAAGCTCTTTTCACGATGAGGGAATTACGAAAGTCATTGCTCCAGAAGCAAGAGGGCCCGTGCTGGGGGCTCTCGTGGCGACATGTTTGAAGGCAGGGTTGGTGCTTCTCCGTAAAGAAGGGAGAAATCATCCCGGAGCTGACAAAACTATTACGTCTTAACAAACGTGGACTGGTGAGAGGATACGTTTTCTTACTCGATCATTTGATCTAGATGAGAGTGACCGAATTTTAGTTGTGGATGATTGGGTCACAACCGGTAATACGATTCGTGTAGCGAAGAAATTTATTGATGACATCGGAGCAAGCTACATTGGTTCTTCAGTCATAGTGAATAAATCGGATCCTGAAATACTTGAAGCGTTGAATGTTGCTTGGTTGGTCAACTTTAACGATCTTGTTTAACTGAAGTTGTTTCCTCTTGTAAGCGATTTTTTTTGAGAGTAGTTGTATGTTGCGACGCCTATAAGATGCTTCAATGCTGCTTTGCCAAACTCTTTGCTATCTGTTCCGGTAGGACTGGATAGCTCTACAAGATTATTTTCATCAATTTCTTTCACGTACTTGATAAGAATTGTTTTTTTGTGTGGGTGTCTTATCGCCACGATGTCGTCTTTGTGACACTCGGTTGTAGGCCGGATAAAGACGATGTCTTTGGGTTCGAGTACGGGCGCCATGCTTGTGCCGGCGACTCGGAACAATTTACGTTTTCGTGACGCTAAAGCTATAAGTTCTTTGAGAACCGTTGGGATCAACTTGCTTCGTAGTACGTGACTTCTCTGCTTTTGCTTTCCCAGAACATGTTATGAATTTTTTCGCATGCGGCCATGAGTTCATCGGCTGCTTCCACGGAGACATTTTGCTTTGTTTCTGAACAGGCTTTCGCTGCGTTCCAGAAAACTTCGTGAAGGTCAGGGTATGCCTCAAGATGTACTGGTTTGAAGTAGTCGGTCCAGAGAACAAGTAATTCATGTTTGGCGAGTTCGGCTTGTTCTTCTTTAATAGCAACATATCTTCCCACGGTGTTGAGGTATGAGGCTACGGCTTGAGTATCGCCTGGCTCTGGTGGGGTAAGGTCAAGTATTTTTTTGGTCATTGACCGTACAGCTTCAGCTGCGATTCGTGCTGATGCTGGGTCGTATACTCCGCACGGTCCGTCGCAGTGAGCTTCAGCTACNGGCAGTTCGTTGAGTCCGAATAGTTTTGAAAGGGTGTTTTCTTCCATGTGAAGATATCTCCTGGTGTTTGGTGTTGTCCTCAATGTATCAATAGCAGGGAGTGGAGTCCAACAAATGTGACCGGTTCAATTCAATTTTCCTTCAAAATTATGATTTGACACTTGAGTTGTGGCTTGGGAGGTTCTTCTAATGAGTTTCGCGCTGTTGTTTTCAGCTTTTGGGTACGGGCTACGCCATGGTTTTGACTGGGACCACATCGCAGCACTGACAGATATTTCCTCTGTGGAGAAGAGCAAAAAACGTGCGTTCCTTTTATCAAGTTTCTACGCTTTGGGCCATGCTGCGGTTGTGATGGTTTTAGGGGTGGCGATCATTCTTGCTGATTTCACTGTGCCTGAGAGTGTGGATACGACGTTAATGTATTTCATTGGATTCTCACTTGTAGCTCTTGGAGTTTGGGTTCTGACGGGCATTTTCTTTCAAGGAAGTAATTTCAGGTTGAAGAGTAGGTGGATGTTAATCCGTGATGGGTTATTTAAGGGTGTGAAGAGAATCCGGCGAACCCCAAGGGGGCGCAGTATCATCGTTGAGCATTCACATGGTCATCACCATGAAGGTGATGTTGAACTGCATGAACATTCCCATGAGTCCATATCCAGTGATGCAGGGCATCATCATGTGCACAAGCATGAGCTTTTGCTTGATCAGGAATCTCTGAGTAGTCCTACGGCGATTGGTGTTGGTGTGTTGCATGGTATTGGGGTTGAGACCCCTACCCAGATCGCTATTTTTGTTGCGACAACGCAGGCAACTGGGAAAGCCGGAGGTTTGCTTATTCTTGTATTTTGGGTTGTTGGTCTTATTCTTGCGAACTCAGCAATAGCCCTAGTGTCTATCGGTGCGAATGATTGGCTTCGTACACACACGGTGTTTTATCGAGTCTTGGCAGCGATCATCGGCATTGTCAGCATAGTCGTGGGGATTCTTGTCCTCATTGAGAAAGACGGGATACTACCCTCCTTCTAAGCGCTCAGCGACTTGTTGCGGTGTTGGTAGTGAGCTTTGCGCTCCAGCGACAAGTGTTGTTGCCGCACCTACACGCACAGCTTCTTCAACCGAGGCTATGAGGTCTTTGCCTTGTGAGAGCCCACCTGCAAGCGCTGCACAGAAAGCGTCACCAGCACCTGTGGTGTCAACTGGTGTAACAATGGGGGCTGGGACATGCATGACATCATTGTTTGCAATGACAACTGCCCCATCAGCTCCAAGTGTTACAACTACGGAGGCGCATGGAAGCATTTGAGCCGCTGAGATTGCCTTGTCCACGGAATCTGTTGGACCTGTTCCAGCTAGAAGGGACAATTCAGTTTGATTTGGGACGA
>FUFK010040597.1_pt1 | contig 13718 bp, 12 predicted proteins | sample 1021851 | NCBI WGS metagenome assembly FUFK01 (sample SAMEA51879418, study PRJEB19060) | metagenome | reverse complement strand
GGATGCTTTATAACCCCGCCGCAGCTCGAAAGATTAAATCGTTGCTTGAATCCGGTAATTAGAAGCTTATTTTTAAGCCACTCTGGATGAGACGAGGAATCCCGGGCAGCAAACCGCGCGAGCGGTCGACGACGAAGGTGCGGTCGAAAATATTTTTCGCGGTTATAAAAAACGTCGTTTTCCATTTCTCGACTTTATAGTTAGCCGTCGCGTTCCAGTAAATTTGTTCACTGATAGTTCCGACCTGACCGTTTGGCAAACTGCGGGTCGTGTTGATGTCGTCGGCAAACTGCCGCCCGACATAGACGTTTTCGATAAAAGCGTCGACGCCGACCGGGTGCGAATAACCGAAGCTCGCGGTCAGCGTGTTCTTCGGCGTGTAAGGCAGGCGGTTGCCGGTCACCAGGCAGCGCGAAGACGAGGGCGACAAAATCTGTAATCTTTCGGGCTGGCAGAGCGCCAGCACCTGGCTGTTACTGGTTATGGAGCTGAAGCGTTCGCCCCTGAATTCCGCTACTGGCAGAAACGTGTAAGCCGTGCGGAAATAAAAGTTGTGCTGAGACTCGAAAATCGCGCCTGAATCTAACTGACCGGAAAACTCGAAGCCCTGCTGGAGGGTCTCGCCGCCATTGGTGAACGCCGAACCGATGCCGCCCGCGATCGACGCGGCGACGATTTGGTTTTCGTAGTCGTTGCGGAAAAAGGCGCTTTCGAGCGAGACGCCGCGGAGGGGGCGCGATCTGACGCCGATTTCATAGTTCCAGCTCAGTTCCGGGTTTAATTCGACGACACCGCCGGTGTTTGAAATTATGTCTTCTGTGCGCGGCGGCGCGAATCCGCGGTGCGCGCCGGCGAAAATCGTGGTATTTTTCAGTCCCGAATAAGCCACTCCGATTCCGGGAATGACCTGCGTTAAATCGGTGCTTCCAGTCGCCCCGGCGAAAGTCGGCGTCGTCAGACGGTTTTCGCGCTCGAATTCGATTCTTTCGACGCGCACGCCGGGCGTGACGGCGAAATCACGGAAAATGAAGCGGTACTGAATAAAGCCCGAATAAGCTAAATTTTTTCGGACGTTGAATTCAGCAAGTGTTCCAGTGCGACTGTTCGGCAGGTCGCCGTTTTCCTGGCGGCGTTTTTGTTTTTCCCCGTGAACGCGAAATCCGACATTCAACTCGTTACGCAGGGCTCCCCAGTTGAAATCGGCGTTCAGGCGCGTTTCGATGCCGGACATCGAGTAATTCCTGAGCCGCCCCTGATTCCCGCAAGTCGTGTATAAATCCTGTAAGCCGAGACAATCCGGATCGCTCCCAAGGCGGTTCGGGCGCTCGTTAGAGTTCGAAGACTGCCGCCACCAGTCGCGCGAGAAATAGTTCGAATAAAAATTCGTCGTCAGATTAATTTTTGAGGTTAAAATTGCGACGTGTTGCAGAGAGACTCCGTAACGCCTGCCATAGAAAAAGTCGTTTCTAAAAATGTTCCCGCGCGGGTTCTGGGCGTATTCGGCTTCGGTCAGACCGGTGTAGGCGACGTTCGAATCTTCGCGGTAAAAAGTGAACTTGCCGGTCAGCGCGTTTCGGTCGTTGATTTGGTAAGTCAGTTTCGAAGCCGTGTCGTAAAGCTTGGAAAAAACGTTGTCGCGAGCTCCCTCGCCACGTTTATGAGTAAAATTCGTGATAAAGCCGAGTCGCTCGCCCCAGGTTCCCCCGAAGCCAGCACTGCCGTTTAAGAAACGACGGCTGCCACCTTCCAGTTTAAGATTAAACGTCGGTTTTGACGGCGGATTGGGCGTGATGTAATTGACGACGCCGGCAAGCGTTTGCGGACCATAGACGATTTGCCCGGAACCTTTCAAAACCTCGATTGATTCGTAACGCTCGACGGGTGGGTGGTAGTAGGAAGCATTGTCCCCGTATGGCGCGTAAGTTAATGGCAAACCATCTTCGAGCAGCAGAATCTTGGTTGAGCGCGTCGGGTTGGTGCCGCGAATCCCGATGTTCGGTCGCAAACCGAAGCCTTCCTCATCGCGCACGTTGAGGCCGGAAATTTTCCGCAGCGCTTCCGAGAAATTAAAAACGCGGGCGTTTTCCAGAGCTTGCGGTCCGATGCGTTCAATCGAACCCGGTATCTCGCTTAAACTTTCGGTCGTTCCCGCCAGGTAGCTCGACGTGACCGAAACTTCGGCGGCGATCTGCGCGGGCTGCAAGATAAAATCAATCGTCGCGTTTTCATTGCCAGAAAGCCGTAAACTTCTTGAAGAGGCACCGAATGTTTTGGCGGTCGTTGTAACCTGGTAGTCGCCTTCAGCCAGACCGGAAAATTCAAAATTGCCGCTTGCATCGGTTATGGTTTGCCGCTCAAACCGTACGTCGCGGCGGTTTAATAAAACCTCGGCGCCCGCGATCGATGCGTTGTTTGCATCTACAACGCGACCCGTAATCTTTAACTTCTCCTGTGCCAGCAGGGAGGCGGATAAAATCAGCAAAAGTGCCGTGGAGTATGTAACCCGGTTAAGCAACATAGAAACCTCACAATTAAAATTTACTTAAGAAGTGAAAATGAAATTCGTTTTCAATAACCTAAGACGATATATCTTTGACTTTGCCGTTGTCAAGCCTGACCGCCGTCACCGACGAATTAATTTTGCCGTGTTCGGATAGGGTAGGGGAGTAAAGTAATTACCTAAAAGAATTTACCCAGAAGTAAAGCCTCGCGGCTAAGAACCGGCGGTCAGTCGCTATCTTTATTGGTTAAGCTGATTTTCCTGAATGTGCGGATCGTTTTTCATCTTCGGCGACTTCAGCTCGACAGGGCGAGAGGCGATTTGAGCAGAGGTTTTGTGTTGACGCGCACCCCGTAACTTACGACGTAAATGCCCGCGTAAATTGTCTTTGAAATCTGCCTGTAATTTGACAAGTGGTGGATTTAACTGCTAGATTTTTAGGAAGGGAACTGCTCACAGGAATTTAACCGCAGGCTATGAAACGCTTCTTCCAAACAATAAAGAAGAAAAAACACAAACGCCAATTCTGCGTTCTGTGGCTGTTTCTGATTGTACTTGAACTCTTCTGTCCCGTCCTTTGCGACGAACCCGCCGCTCTCGCCGCGCAACAAAACTCGCCGGCTCAAATCGTTCAAAACTTTTCCGAACCGGACGACGCTACTGCCGCCGGCAAAGAATCAACTTCAATTTCCGACTACGACCAAGGCGATGAACAACCGCTTTGCAACGACGAATGTCTGTGCCACGCCGTAGCCGTTCCGAACGCTTCCATCGCGTCGCTGAAGGAATCGAGTTTTAGCGGCGAACGGATAATCTTCTCAACGCCCGGCTTCTACACCAACTCTCTTTCTCCGCCGCACCAACCGCCTAAAATTTCCTAATCGAAAATAACTTTACCAAAGGCGCGGATCTTTTCGCTTTCCGAGGCGAGGAGCGTCTGCCGGGTTATTTTACCAATCGAATTGTCTTTTGCCGCATTCAAATCGGTCAAAGGCATTTCATGTGGTTATTTTGATTAGGAATCACAATGAGTTTTAACAAATTTTGGATGCGCGTCGCCGCGTGCGGAGTCTCGCTCGCCCTTGTTGCGCCGACGATCACGGCGCAACAACAAGCGCAGCAAAAGACCGTCCTTTTAGCGAAAAACGAAACGAGCGACAACGCCGTCGAAGAAACAAATAAAGCGAAGCCTCTGGTAGTTTCCGTTTTACCGAATTACTACAACCAGACCGACGGCATTCCGCTGGCGGAAATCGTCCGCCGCGCTTTCGAAACGAACGGCGACATTAAAATCGCGCGGCTCGAAGTCGAACGCGCGAAAGCGAGATTGCAGCAAGCACGGCTGCGGGCGAATCCAACGCTCGAAGTCGAACAATCTTCGGGGCGTCTCGTCGGTTCTGGCGGAGAAGGCGAGTTGAGCGTCGGCGCGTCTTTGCCGCTCGACGTTTACAACCAGCGGCAGCGGCGGATCGACGTGGCACAGGCGGAAATCACCTTGCGCGAGGCGGAAGTCGCGGCACGGCAGCGGGAATTAGCCGGTCAGATTTTTGCTAATTACGCCGAAGCACTCGCCGCGCTGCGCGAAGTTCAGGTGCTGGAAGACCTGCTCGAACTCGATTTGCAGACGACGCGCTTCGTGCAGATTCGCGTCAACGAGGGCGAGACCGCACCGCTAGAATTGAATCTTTTGCAAACCGAAGTCGAACGCCTGCGCGCCCGCCGCCAGCTCGCCGAAGGACGACTGCAAGCCGCGCTGTCCAAACTGAAATTCTACGCCGGCGTTCCCTTTGAAGAATCGCTGAAACTGCGCGAGGACATCACGACGGCGCGTTTTCTCAATATTCCGGCGACGCTCGAAACCAGTCTCGAAGTCGCCGTCAGAAATCGCCCGGAAATCCGCGTCGCCGAGCTGGAACAGCAACTCGCGTCGGCGGGCTTGCGGCTCGTCCGCGCTCAAGCGAAGCCGTACATCACCGCCTACACGCGCTACACGCAGGGGCGCTCGGTGGTTGATCTGCCGACGGGAGCGTTTCCGCAAAGAGATCGCGGTTTGACTTTCGGCGTGGCAATCGGGATTCCCGTTTTCAACAAAAATCAGGGCGCGAAAGCGGAAGCCGAGATCGCCATCCGGCAGGCGCAGGAGCGACGCGCTTTCGCCGAGCAAGTCATCAGAAGCGAGGTCGTCGCGGCGTTTCAGCGCATCGCGGCGGCGAACCGCGCGCTGGCGACATTGGAGCAGGGCGTTTTGCCGCGTTCTCAACAAAACATCGTCACGATCCAAAAAGTTTACGAAATCGGCGAGCTGAAAATCACGGATTTGATCGCCGAGCAGAGAAGGCTTTTGGACGCGAAACGCGATTTGACCGAAACGCTCACCGAGCGTTACCGCGCCAACGCCGATTTGTTCAACGCGCTCGGAATCACACTGGAGAATTAAAAATTTATGTCAGAGAAAATTATCAGAGAAGAAGAAGCTGAAGAAATGAGCCATCACGCCAAAGACGAGGCGGAACTCGCCCGGCTCGAAGCGCAAGCGGACACGGGAGCGGGCAACGGCAGCGAAAACGACGACCGCGCGAAAACCGTCGTCGTGATAGAAGAAACCGAAAAGGATTCCGGCGCGACTAAACCGAAAAAAATGTTCGCCTGGATTTTGACCGCCGCGATTATCGCGCTCGTCGGCATCATCGGTTTGGCGTGGTTGGCGACGAAAAAATCCGCGACGACCGTTAACGTCGAAGCCGGCGAGACCGCCGAGAAAAAGGAAGAACACGCCGAAAGCGAAGAAGGCGAAACGATGCGCGAGATCAAGCTCAACCCGGAGGTGCTGGAATCGGCGGGCTTTGAATACGAGGGCGTGACGCAGCGCCCGGCAATCGCCCTGCTCCAGACGACCGGAACCATCGAGACGAATCCCCAACAAACGCAAGCCGTCACGCCGCTCGTCGGCGGCAGAGTCGAAAACGTCTCGGCGGCGGTCGGCGATTACGTGCAGAGGGGCGCGCTGCTCGCGGTCATCGCCAGCCCGGAGATCGCCGAGATGCACGGCAAACTCCACGAGGCGGAAACCGCTTACGCGCTCGCGCAGCGCAATCTGGCGCGCGTCAACCGCGCCGAAAACCGCGTCGCCGTCCTTCAGGCGAAAGCCAAACTCGACGAAGCTGAAGCCACGCTCAAACGCACGCGCCGTCTGATCGAACTCGGCGCGGGCGCGGGGAAGGACTTGATTTCAGCCGAAACCAACTACAAAACCGCCAAAGCCGATTACGATTTCCAGACGAATATCTCACTCAATAAGGAGATTCAGGAAGCGCGCGCCGCCGTCGAAACCGCCCGCGTTAATGTAAAGCACATCGCCGACCAGATGCGCGCGCTCGGCGTCAACTTGGACGCGCACGAAAGAGACACGAATCACAGCCTCGATATGTCGAAAGTTCCGATTTACGCTCCCGCCGCCGGAATGGTCACGGAACGACCCGTTAATCCGGGCGCGGGAATCACCGCCGGAACGACCGTTTTCGTGCTTTCCAATTTGTCGAGCGTCTATGCCATCGCCAACGTGCCGGAATCGCAGATGTCGCTCATTCGCGTCGGAACAGGCGCGGAGATTCGCTCCAATGCTCTCGGCGAGGGCGCGATCAACGCGCGCGTAACCTACATTGACCCGCAGCTCAACGAAGACACCAGAGTCGGCAGAGTTCGGCTCGAAGTGCCGAATCCGAACGGGCGGCTGCGCGCCGGGATGTTCGTCCAAGTCGGATTTATGACCGGGACGAGCGAGGCGACCGGCGAAGAACTCGTCGTGCCGTCAATCGCCGTCCAGCGCATCGGCGAAAAAAATATCGTTTTCGTGCCAAAAGATGACGAGCCGGGCGCGTTTGAAATCCGCGAAGTCGAAATCGGGGGAGAGGTCGAGGAATACACGCGCGTCAAAAGCGGCTTGAAGCTTGGCGAAAAGGTCGTCACTAAAGGCAGCTTTACTTTAAAGACTCAAATGCAGAAAGGCGAACTCGGCGACGACGATCACTAAACGCGAGTTTGTATTGCAGATTTCGGATTTTAGACAGAAAGAGATTTTTATGATTAACGCTCTAATAAGATTTTCGGTCTCGCAACGGCTGATCGTTCTGCTTCTCGTCGGAATTATGGCGGCGGCGGGCGCATACAGTTTGATAAATCTGCCGATTGACGCCGTGCCGGACGTGACGAACGTGCAGGTTCAGGTGTTGACCGCCGCGCCGTCGCTCGCGCCTTTAGAGATCGAGCGGCAGGTGACGTTTCCGGTGGAAACGGCGATGTCGGGTTTGCCTGATATTGCTGAAATCCGCTCGGTTTCAAAATTCGGGCTTTCAGCCGTGACGGTCGTTTTCGACGATTCGGTTGATACATATTTCGCCCGCCAGCTCGTCCTTGAACGTCTCGCGCAGGCGCGCGAGCAGATACCGGAAAACATCGGCTCGCCGGAAATGGGTCCGATTTCGACGGGCTTGGGCGAAATCTATCAATACGAACTCAAATCCACTGACGGCACGCACGACTTGACGGCGCTTCGCACGATTCAGGATTGGAACGTGCGCCGCCAGCTTTTGGGCGTTCCGGGCGTCACGGAAGTCAACAGCTTCGGCGGCTTTGAGAAGCAGTATCAAGTCCGCCTCGACCCGAACAAGCTACAATCCTACGGGCTAACGCTCAGAGACGTTTATGAAGCGGTTTCGCGCAACAACGCGAATGTCGGCGGAGCCTACATCGAAAAAGGTTCTGAACAATATCTACTGCGCGGAATCGGTCTGGTCGAAAAAGCCGACGACGTGGCGAATATCGTCGTCAAAACCGGCAAAGAAGGCGTTCCGGTTTACGTTCGCGACGTGGCGGAAGTCGTCGAAGGCGCGACCGTCCGGCAGGGCGCCGTGACCGCCGACGGCGAGGGCGAAATCGTCGCCGGAATCGTGATGATGCTGAAAGGGGAAAACTCGCGCACGGTCGTCGAAGCCGTCAAAGAGCGCGTCGAGCAAATCAAAAAATCCCTGCCCAACGGCGTCGAACTCGTCCCGTTCTACGACCGCACGGAACTGGTTGACCGCGCGATTGCGACGGTCGAAAAGAATTTAATCGAAGGCGCAATTCTCGTCATCATCGTTTTGATTTTGCTGCTGGGAAATTGGCGCGGCGCGCTGCTCGTTGCGACGATAATTCCGCTTTCGATGCTCTTTGCGGCGATCCTCATGAGAATTTTCAACGTCTCCGGCAACTTGATGAGCCTCGGCGCGCTCGATTTCGGACTTATAGTTGACGGCGCGGTCGTGATGGTCGAAAACGCCGTGCGGCGTCGCGCCGAAGCGCAGCACCAAAACCTGCGCGAGCCGCCGGAACGGACGATTTTGGAGGCGTGTCTCGAAGTCGCTCGCCCCGTCGTTTTCGCAGTCGCCATCATCGCCATCGTTTATCTGCCGATTCTTTCGTTGCGCGGCATTGAAGGCAAGATGTTCGTGCCGATGGCACTGACGGTCATTTTCGCGCTTTTAGGCTCGCTGATTTTGAGCTTAACTTACGTTCCGGCGATGCTGACTTTTATTCTGAAGGGCAAAGTATCCGAAAGCGAAAGTTTTCTTATCCGCTGGGCGAAACGGATTTACAAACCGGCGTTTGAATTTATGATGCGTTACCGCGCGCAGGCTTTGGCGGTCGCTGTCGGTTTGGTTTTGATTTCCGGCGCGATTTTCCCGTTCTTAGGCACGGAGTTCATCCCGCGCCTCGACGAAGGCAATTTGGCGGTGCAGATCGGCAGGCTGCCGAGCGTTTCTTTGAGAGAATCCGTCGCCATTGCGACCAAGGCGGAAGAAGTTCTAAAGAGTTTTCCCGAAGTCAAAACCGTGATTTCCAAAACGGGACGCGCCGAAGTCGCCACCGACCCGATGGGCGTTGAAATCAGCGACGTTTACGTAGCGCTCAAACCGCCGGGCGAATGGACGAGCGCGAAATCGCGCGAAGAATTGATTGCGAAAATGAGCGAAAAACTCGAACACGAAGTTCCGCTCGGCGTGTTTAGTTTCTCGCAGCCGATTGAACTGCGCGTCGCCGAACTAATCTCCGGCGTGCGCTCGGACGTGGCGATCAAACTCTATGGCGACGACCTCGACGTTTTGAAGGAAAAAGCCGAAGAGATGGTGCGCGTCGTGCAGACCGTTCCCGGCGCGGAAGACGTAAAGCTCGAAGCGACGAGCGGTTTGCCGCAGTTGCAGATCAAGCCCGACCGCGCCGCGATTGCGCGCTACGGTCTGAACGTCGAAGACGTGAACGATATGGTCGAGGCGGTCGTCGCCGGCAAAGAAGCCGGGCAGGTTTACGAGGGCGAGCAAAGATTTAATTTGGTCGTCCGGCTGAACGAAGCATCCGGGCGCGACATTGAAACGATCAGAAACCTGCTGCTGACCGCGCCGAACGGCTCGCGCGTCCCCTTGTCGCAAATCGCCGAAATCAAGCTCGTCGAAGGACCGGCGCAGATTTCGCGCGAGGATACCAGGCGGCGCATCGGCGTCGAGCTGAACGTGCGCGGGCGCGACATCGGCTCATTCGTCACGGAAGCCCAGGCGAAAATCGAGCGCGAAGTGCAGCTTCCGCCCGGCTATTATCTGAAATGGGGCGGCACGTTCGAGAACTTGCAGCGGGCTTCCGAGCGTCTTTTGATAGTCGTTCCCATCGCGCTGTTTCTGATTTTCGTGCTGCTCTACACGACGTTCAATTCGATCAAACAAGCCCTTTTGATTTACACCGGAATCCCGTTTGCGATTGTCGGCGGCGTTTTCGCGCTCGCGCTGCGCGGAATGCCGTTTTCGATTTCCGCCGGCGTCGGTTTCATCGCCCTGTTCGGCGTGGCGGTCTTAAACGGCGTCGTGATGGTCAGCTTCATCAACCATCTGCGCGACGAAGGATTGAGCGTGGCAGACGCCGTGCGCGAGGGAGCGATGACGCGCCTTCGACCCGTTTTGATGACCGCGCTCGTCGCCAGTCTCGGATTTATCCCGATGGCGATTGCCACCAGCGCGGGCGCGGAAGTCCAGCGTCCGCTCGCCACGGTCGTCATCGGCGGCTTGATAACGTCAACGCTTTTGACGCTGTTGATTCTGCCGACGCTTTACAGTTGGTTTGAAAAAGACCGGGAAGGAGAATTCACGGAGGGAAATTTAACGGGAGGAAATAAACGAATATGAAACTGATCGTCGCCGTCGTGCGCCCGTTCGTGATTGACCGATTGCTGGTAACGCTCGAAGACATCGAGAATTTTCCCGGCTTGACGCTTGCGGATTCCGAAGGCTTCGGGCAAAGGCTCGCGTCGAGCAGCGATGCGTTCAACCCGTTCAAGCCGAACAAGCGCATCGAAATCGCCGCGCCGGACGAAATGGTCGAGCAAATCGTCGAGGCGATCCGCGCCGCCGCGCACACGGGCAAAAAGGGCGACGGGATAATTTACGTTCTGCCTATCGAGCAATCTTTGATTATTTGAGCGGGCGGAGGAAAAGAAAACAATGATGATTTTGCAGGACAACGATCCGCATCACATGCACCCGGACCCGAATTCTGTTTACTATTTTTTGATTTCGGCGGTGATTTTAATGGCGGCGCTATTATTCGCCGCGTCGAAAATTATGAAACTTCTAGACAACCGATACGAGCGCAAAAAGCCGAGTGAAAAAGATTCGGAAACGGTGTCCGAGGGCGACCGCGACCGTCAATAAGAGAAAAAATTATGGGACAAGGACACGCGCACGGCGGGCAATCAGCCGCCGGGAAAAACAAGAAAAATGTGGCGATAGTTTTAGGACTGACGAGCCTCTATCTCGCCGCCGAAGTAGTCGGCGGACTGTGGACGGGAAGCCTCGCGCTGCTCGCCGACGCGGGACATATGCTCACCGATGTCGCTGGTCTGGCTCTGGCGCTACTGGCGATTTGGTTTGCCGAAAAACCCGCTACGCCGGAACGCACCTACGGCTATTACCGCTTTGAAATTCTCGCGGCTTTAACGAACGCGGTCGTGCTGATCGGCATTTCGCTCTACATTCTTTACGAAGCCTACGAGCGCTTCAAAAATCCGCCCGAAGTGCAGAGCGCCGGAATGCTCATCATTGCCGCCGTCGGTTTGGTCATCAACATCTTTGGAATGTATATCCTTCGCTCCGGCTCTAAAGAAAACCTGAATATGAAGGGCGCGTATTTTGAAGTTCTGTCCGATATGCTCACGTCAATCGGCGTAATCATTGCGGGAATCATTATGCTGACGACCGGCTGGTATTACGCCGATCCGCTAATTTCAGCCGGCATTGGACTTTTCATTTTGCCGCGCACCTGGACGTTATTAAAAGAATCCGTCGGCGTTTTGCTCGAAGGCACGCCGACGGATGTCAATCTGGAAAACTTGCGCGAAAGTTTGACGAAAATTGAAGGCGTCGCCGGTATTCACGACCTTCACGTCTGGAGTTTGACTTCCGGCGTGAACGCGATGAGCGTCCACGCGGTTTTAATGAGCGACGACCAACACGATGCGGTGATGAAGCGTGTTCACGATTTTGTCACAAAGAATTTCAAAATTTCGCACGTGACCGTGCAGACCGAGTGCGAAGGTTACGCCGAACACGAAACGCATTTATAAAAAATTCGAGAAAAAAAGATGGAAAATTCCGAACGAATCGAAAACTTGCCAGCCGCCAAACCGAACGACATTTTGCCGTATCTGGCTTGGCTAATCGCCCTCGTCGCCACAGTCGGCAGCCTGTTCTTCAGCGAGGTGATGAATTTGCCGCCGTGCGTTCTGTGCTGGTATCAGCGCACTGCGATGTATCCGCTCGTTTTTGTTATTGGAACCGGAATCATTTCGCGTGATTATCGAATGAAAAGTTATGCTTTGCCGCTCGTTTTAATCGGGCTGGCAATCTCGATTTACCACAATTTGCTTTACTACGGCGTTATTCCCGAAAGCATCACGCCCTGCACGCAAGGCATTTCCTGCACGTCGCGGCAAATCGAATGGCTCGGATTCATCACGATACCGCTGCTGGCGTTGACCGCCTTCGTCGCCGTGAGCTTGTGTTTGTTGTTTTATAAATCAAAAAAAGAAGAGAAATAATTTTATGAGAAAAGAAGTCAAAATTTTAGGCGCCGTCGCGCTCGTCGTTATCATCGGCGCGGTCATCGGCGCGAATTTCTACCGAAGCTCGGTTCAAAACGAGCGAATAACCTCGAACAGCAATTCAAATAAAGGAAATGTCAATGCCGAAACGCTCGTGCGCCCGGACAGCCCGACTATGGGACCGGCGGACGCTCCCGTTACTCTGGTCGAGTTTTTAGACCCGGAATGCGAATCCTGCGCGGCTTTCGCTCCCGCAGTCAAAAAGATTATGAAGGATTACGACGGCAAGATTCGCCTGGTCGTCCGCTATATGCCGCTGCACCCGAATTCGCTTTCGGCGGCGACGTTCACCGAGGCGGCGGGCGAGCAGGGAAAATACTGGCAAGCGCAGGATATGCTTTTTCAAAAACAGCCCGAATGGGGAACGAAACACGGAGCGCCGTCAGGACTCCAAGCCGACGCAGACTCGTATTTTAAAGAATACGCGATGGAACTGGGGCTTGATCTGAACAAAATGGACGCCGCGTTCGCCGAAAATCGCTACCAGGCGAAAATCCAGCGCGACAGACAAGACGGGCAATCACTCGGCGTGCGGCAAACGCCGACGTTTTTCGTCAATGGCAGGCGGCTCGCCAGATTCAGCGAGGCGGATTTGAGAGCTTTGATTGACGAAGAATTGAAAAGGTAAGCTCCGCGTCGGAAACCTTTTTTATGGAACACGGGCAGCTCGGACATTTTCTGGTTTATCACCTGCTTCCCGTGCTTTTAATTTACGGGGCAATGCTGGCGCTCGTCGGGGTGTTGCTTTATTTTTACAAAAAAAAAGAAAGGCGGATCGAAACAATCTGAAAACAAGCCGGAAAAATTTGAAATCCTCTGGGCGGTGAAAACCCGTAAAAAGCGGCGAAAAAAGAGGTAGCCGGCGCGCGGCGCGGCAAAAAAATATATGAGCGAATTAGCAAAAGTCGAAGACAAAAAACTCGGTCTCTGGCAAGACCGCAAATTCCTCTGGCTCGTGGCGAGCGTCGCGCTCGTCGCCGTGTTCGAGTTTCTGTCGCTGATGGGCGAAGATTATAAACTCCGGCGCGACATCGCGCTGCCGTTTTTCGCCGCGCTTATCTTAGCTGTCGGCTGGCGAACGCTGTGGAACGGGCTGAAGGCTTTATCGAAACTGAATTTTCGCAGCATCAATCTTTTAATGACCATCGCCGCCATCGGCGCGTTTTACCTCGGCGAATACGAGGAAGCGGCAGTCGTTATCGTGCTTTTTTCTTTGGGCGAGCGGCTCGAACAATTCGGCATCCAGTCGAGCAAATCGGCTTTGCAAGCTCTGGTTGACCGCACGCCGAAAACCGCGCTCGTGCGGCGCGAAAATCAGGAACTCGAATTAAAGCTCGAAGAAATCAGCGTCGGCGACACGCTCGTCATTAAACCTTCGGATATGATCGCGCTCGATGCCGAAGTCGTCGCCGGCGCGTCGAGCGTTGACGAGTCAACCATCACCGGCGAGCCGCTGCCGAAGGACAAGCACGCGGGCGATAAAATCTTCGCCGGAACGCTCAATATGCAGGGCTATTTGGAAGCAAGGGTTTTGAAAACGGCGAAGGACACGACCTTAGCGAAAATCATCGAAACGACTTTCGCCGCGACGAAAACAAAAGCCGAGACGCAGAAATTCATCGAGACGTTTGCGGGCTACTACACGCCGTCAATCATCGTCATCGCCGCGCTGCTCGTCATCGTCCCCACGCTCGTCTTCAGTCAGCCGTTCAACCCTTGGTTTGAGCAGGCGATCACGATTCTGGTCATCGCCTGCCCGTGCGCGCTCGTCATTTCCACGCCGATTTCGATTTACGCGGCAATCGGCAACGCTTCGTCGAAAGGCGCGCTCGTCAAGGGCGGCAAATACATCGAAGCCATCGGGCGCGTGAAAGCCGTGGCGATGGACAAAACCAGAACATTGACTTACGGCAAGCCGAAAGTTACTGATGTTTTACCGTTCGGCGAAACGACGCGCGAGCATCTTTTGGCGTGCGCCGCTGGAATCGAAAGCTACTCCGAACACCCTTTGGCGACGGCAATCGTCGCGGCGGCGAG
>FUFK010040387.1_pt1 | contig 13723 bp, 13 predicted proteins | sample 1021851 | NCBI WGS metagenome assembly FUFK01 (sample SAMEA51879418, study PRJEB19060) | metagenome | reverse complement strand
TGCCCTTCCGGGACCCTGGAGAACAGGACGTTCGACAGGGAGCCCCCAGGGACGGGTTCACGGCGTTCCCGGAAGGGCAGAACACAGACCCGCGTCCCCGGCTGGAGGGTACAACCTATCCAAGAGAGCCCGGGTCAGGCGCTCTTTCGGAGCGTCTTGGCGGCTTCCACCATGTTGGCCAGGGCGCCCTCGGTTTCCTCCCACTTGCGGGTCTTGAGACCGCAGTCCGGGTTCACCCAGAGACGCTCCTTCGGCAGCCGCTGGGCGGCCTTTTCCATCAGCGCCACCATCCAGTCCACCTTCGGCTCGTTGGGTGAGTGAATGTCGTACACCCCCGGGCCGATGTCGTTGGGGTACTGGAAATTCTCGAACGCTTCCAGCAGCTCCATGTTCGAGCGCGACGTCTCGATGGTGATCACGTCCGCGTCCATGGCGGCGATCGCTTCGATGATGTCGTTGAACTCGGAGTAGCACATGTGGGTATGGATCTGGGTTTCGTCGGCCACGCCCACGGTGGCCAGGCGGAAGCAGTCCACCGCCCAGTCCAGGTACGCCTGCCAGTCGTCGCGGCGCAGCGGCAGGCCTTCGCGGAAGGCCGGCTCGTCGATCTGGATCACGCCGATGCCGGCCTTTTCCAGGTCCTGGACTTCATCGCGCAGGGCCAGAGCGATCTGCCGGCAGGTGGTGTCGCGGGGCTGGTCGTCGCGCACGAAGGACCACTGCAGAATGGTCACCGGGCCGGTGAGCATGCCTTTCACCGGCTTGTCGGTGAGCGACTGGGCGAAGCGGGTCCAGTCCACGGTCATCGCCTTGGGGCGGCTCACGTCGCCGAAGATCACCGGCGGTTTCACGCAGCGCGAGCCGTAGCTCTGCACCCAGCCGAAGCGGGTGAAGGCGAAGCCTTCCAGCAGCTCGCCGAAGTATTCCACCATGTCGTTGCGTTCCGCTTCGCCGTGCACCAGCACGTCCAGGTCCACCTGCTCCTGGTAGCGCACCGCGCGGGTGATTTCCTGCTTCATCAGCTCGGTGTAACCGCTGTCGTCCAGTTTGCCCGCTTTCCAGTCCCGGCGGGCGGCGCGGATTTCCTTGGTCTGCGGAAACGAGCCGATGGTGGTGGTGGGGTAGGCGGGCAGTTTCAGCGCCGCCTGTTGTTTGCCGATGCGCTCGGCGAACGGGCTCAGCCGGTCGCGGGACACCTGGCCGGAGGCGGCCATGCGCTCGCCCACCGCCGGGTCGTGGATACGCCGCGACTGGCCGCGCGCGGCCACCGCCCGGCGTTGCGCCCGCAGGGCCGGCTGCACGCCGTCGTCGCCGTTCAGAGCGCCGCCCAGCACCGCCAGTTCGTCGAGCTTCTGCTTGGCGAAGCTGAGCCAGCTTTTCAGTTCGTCGTCCAGGCGGTCTTCCTGGTCCAGGTCCACCGGGCTGTGCAGCAGCGAGCAGGAGGGGGCCAGCCACAGGCGCTCGCCCAGCTCCTCTTTCACCGGGGTCAGGGTCTCCAGCAGGGCGTCCAGGTCGGCGCGCCAGATATTGCGGCCGTTGATCACGCCCAGCGATAGCACCTTGTCGCCCAGGCGCGGCAGCACCTGATCCAGCGGGTCATTGCCGCGCACCCGGTCCAGATGCAGGCCCGCCACCGGTAGTTGCAGGGCGGTGAACAGGTTGTCGCGCAGGCCCTCGAAGTAGGTGGCCAGCAGCAGCTTCACCGAGGCGGCGCCGGCGAGCTGATCGTAGACGCGCAGGTAGGCGCGCTGCCAGGCGTCGGGCAGGTCCAGGCAGAGAATCGGCTCGTCGATCTGCACCCAGGTGACGCCCTGGTCGGCGAAGCGCTGCAGAATGCTCCGGTACACCGGAATCAGCTTCTCCAGCAGCGTCAGTTTGGCGCTGTCGGCGGCGCTGTCGAACGACTCGCCCTTGGACAGGTAGAGGTAGGTCAGCGGCCCGGGGATCACCGGCTTGGCCTCCAGGTTCAGGGCGCGGGCTTCATCCACCTGTTCAAACAGGGTCTCGCGGGCGATGCGGAAATCCTGGTCGCCGTCCAGTTCCGGCACGATGTAGTGGTAGTTGGTATCGAACCACTTGGTCATCTCGCAGGCCGCCGCCGGCTCGCCGCTGGGGGCGCGGCCCCGGGCCATGCGGAACAGGGTGTCCAGGGATACCGGCTGATCGGCCGGCTGTTGGAAGCGCGGCGGCACCACGCCCAGCAGGCAGGAGAATTCCAGAATCTGATCGTACCAGGCGAAGTCGCCCACCGGCACCGCGTCCAGGCCCGCTTCCGCCTGCAGCGTCCAGTGGCGCTCGCGCAGGCTGCGGCCCACGTGCTCCAGTTCGCTTTGCTGCAGGGTGCCGGCCCAGTAGGCCTCGACCGCCTGTTTCAGTTCCCGGCGGGCGCCGATACGGGGAAAGCCCAGGTTATGCAGGGTGGTCATGATGAATCCTTTGTCACGCGAAGAAGGGGAAGATCGATTGGCGGCTATTGTGGTTCACCCCTTAGTTGAGACAAAATCAAATATCTAATCGTTACTATGAGTGATGCTCATGTCGTCCGTGCTTGAACTGCGCCATCTGACCACCCTGCAGGCCATCGATGAGGCGGGCAGCCTGGTGGAGGCCGCCGAGCGCCTGCACGTCACCCAGTCGGCGCTCTCCCATCAGCTCAAGGACCTGGAACACCGGCTGGGGGTGGCGCTGATCGTGCGGCGTACCCGGCCGATCCGTTTCACCACCGCCGGCGGTCGGTTGCTGGCGCTGGCCCGGCAGGTGCTGCCGCAGGTGAAGCGCACCGAAACCGAGTTGCGGCGGCTGGCCGCCGGCCAGAGCGGGCGGCTGCACATCGCCATTGAGTGCCACTCCTGCTTTCAGTGGTTGATGCCGGCCCTGGACCGGTTCCGCGAGGCCTGGCCGGAGGTGGAGCTGGACCTGTCCGCGGCGTTCAGTTTCACGCCCCAGGCGGCGCTGGTGCGCGGCGATCTGGATATGGTGATCACGTCCGACCCGGTGGATAACGACGCGGTGCGCTACCTGCCGCTGTTCCGCTATGAGTTGGTGCTGGCGGTGCCGCGCCGGTCCGCCCTGGCCGGGCGGCGCTTCGTCACCCCGGACGCGTTGGCGGAGCAGACCCTGATCACCTACCCGGTGGAGCGCGAGCGGCTGGATGTGTTCACCGCCTTCCTGGACCCGGCGGACGTGGCGCCGGCGTCGCTGCGCACCGCCGAGCTGACGCCGATGATGGTGCAGCTGGTGGCCGCCGGGCGGGGCGTGGCGGCGCTGCCGGACTGGGCGCTCACCGAATACCTGAACCTGAATCTTCTGAAGACCGTGCGGCTCGGTGAAGAGGGGGTGTGGCGAACCCTCTACGCGGCGGTGCGTCAGGGCGACGAGCAGATGGCGTTTATTCAGGAGTTCATGAGCACCGCTCAGGATCACTGCTTCCAGCATCTGAGCGGCGTGCGCCGGGCCGGCTAGGGCCGCTCGTTGAACAGCGCCAGGTGCTGGATCACGGTGCGGCTCTCCAGGCCGCCGGCCAGGGCCCCGGTGGTCATGCCGACGGTGCTGACGAACGCCGCCAGACGCACCAGGTCCCGCCAGTCGACGCGCTCCTGGTCGAGGGTCGGCCAGGTCTGGATCAGGTCGTGGGGGAAAATGTAGAACTCGATCAGCAGTGTCAGGCCGCCGACCATCAGGAACAGGCCGACGCAGGCGAGCAGAATACTGATGAAGATCACCACATTGGCCACCGCCAGGTGCTCGGTCAGCACGCGCTTCTCCCGGCGCGGCAGCAGCAGGTCCTGGATGTTCACCAGATAGAGGGTGGCGGCGACGATACTGAGCACGGCGTAGAGCGTCACCGTGCGGTTGCTCATGCCCAACCCCACATCCCAGATCTCGGCGGTGAAGATCAGCAGCAGGGTGGGCGCCACCGCGGCGGTGGCCAGGCTGGGCAGCGACAGCGGCAGCAGGATCGCCCGGTTGCGCAGCAACGGCATCAACATGGCGCGGGGTCGGCGCGCCGCCATCAGCAGGTGGAACAGCAATCTCTCGAACACGTTACCGCCGTGCAGCTCACGCTCGGGCAGGGTCTCGGCGTGCCGGCGCAGCGTGTTCAGATCGGTGTCGCTGAACGCCGGCGGCCGGTGGCGATCCGGGTCGAACCGGAACGGCGACATCACCGAGCCGGACGGTTGGCGGCGGTGGGGCAGGGCGAGCAGATGCCCGAGCAGATGCAACAGCAAGGCGGCGCCGTTGCGCCGCACCGCCGGCGCGTCCAGCGCGCGCAGGGCATTGTCCCGGGAGGCGGCGGTGAGTTTGCGCGTGGAGAGCACGGCGGTGCGGGTGGTGGGCGAGGCGAGCCCGGCCTCGAGCCGGTTGGCGCGGGAGTTCAACGGCACGTCGGTGATCACCAGCACCATGTCGAACGGGCCCTCCGCCATGCGCAGGCTGGCGCTGTCGAGAAAGTCCGAGGGCCGTCGTGAAGCGTCGCTGCCCAGAGCGCTCGGTTCGGTGAAGTGAAAATGCCAGCGTAGCGGCGTATCGCGCTGCAGCAGCGGCTGTACCTCGTCCGCCAGGCCACGGGCGAACGTTTGCAGATCGGCGAGCGGACTGAAGCCGCCCACGGCGATCAGCACGCCCACGTTCATTTCCGGGTCCGGACGTGGTCCCCGCGCCTGCTTCAGCGCCTGCCACAGCCGGCTTCCGGAGGACAAGGCCCGGGCGAAGCGGGCACTGGACAGGGTTCGCCCGGCCTGCAGCACACGCAACCCGCGCAGCAACCGGAACAGGCGCAGCGCCGGCACCGCCAGGGCGATCACCACCAGAAGATTCCGCTTCAGAAAGGCTCGCTTACGCGGCGCCAGCAGCAGTTTGAGCGCCAACTCGAAGACGAACAGCCCCCAGATCAGCAGAGCGGTCGTCTCCTGCCAGGGCGTCAGGCCCCGCGCTATCTCCACCACCAGCAGCCATAACCAGGCCAGCGAGAGCACGAACATCGGCACTTCCAGTGCCGCTTCCAAACGGTTCAGCTGCCGATAACGCTGCCGGGGCGGTGTCTTCGGAGCGGCCATCGAACGTCCCTGTGAAACCACGACACCTTTACTCTATGGATCGGCGAGCAAATGAAAATGCGATGATTCAACTCTTTACATTCCCCCGCGGGTTTCCGCGCGGGCGTCGTGGGGCGTCCGACATCGCGGCGGGCTGCAGCCGGGTCACCCAGCACTCCAACGCGCCACGCTGCGCGCAGCAGGCGCAGGCGCGTTCCGCCTGCTTGCGGGAATGAAAACGGCAGACGATGACGGAATTACCGTGGTCGTCGCGACGCCAAAGTACGTACTGCGTGCTACCACTGGACATAGGGGGTGCGGCTCAGCGCGCTGTTGTAATACCTGGGGTCGCCGGTCACCTCTTCGCCGAGCCAGGGCGGTCGCTCGAACGGCTGATCCTCGCTGTCCAGTTCCACTTCGGCGACCACCAGGCCCCGGTTTTCGCCGTGGAATTCATCCACTTCCCAGACATGCTCGCCGACCCTGATCCGGTAGCGCGTTTTGTCGATCACGCCCTCCGGACACATCTCTTCCAGCATGGCGTGGGCGTCGGCGGAGGGGATCGGGTATTCGAACTCACTGCGGCTGGCGCCATGGGTCTTGCCCTTGATGGTCAGCCAGGCGCGGTCGCCCTGCACGCGCAGCCGCACGGTGGCGCGGGGGTCGTGGCTGAGATACCCCTGGATCAGGCGTTCGCCTTCCTGGTTCGCCAGAAAGTCGACGCCGTTGGTGCGGAATTTTCTCTCGATCTCCACGGCCATGGTCGGACTCCTCGCTGTTCGTACTTCGGTCAGGGGGTGTCGCGTTCGCCGTCCGGCACCAGATCCCGGTTGCGCTGCAACTCGTCCACCGGAAAGCCTTTCTCCTCGGCGAGCCCGACCAGGGCCCGGTACTGATCGTCCGGCAGCCGCGGTTGGCGCGCCAGAATCCAGAGATACTCTCGGCCCGGTTCGCCGATCACCACGGTCTGGTAATCCTTGTCCAGGGCGATCACCCAGTAGTTCCCTTCGGCGACCTTGGGCAGCAGCCGGGAAAACCAGTTGTCGAAACGCACCTTCAGCTTGGCGTTGTTGGAACCGGGCACCACCCGGGCTTCACCTTCCGCCACGCTCGGCTCGTCGTCCTCGCGCTGGCAGCGGTTGACCACTTTTACGGTGCCGTCGTCGTTGAGGCTGTAGGTGGCGGTGGAGTTGTAGCAGCCGCGCTGGAACCATTGCGGCAGGCGGGCGATTTCGTACCAGGTGCCCGAGTAGCGCTGCAGGTCCACCCGGTCCACCGTGGCCAGGGGCCGTTCGTCGCCGCCGCAGGCGGCCAGGAGCAAGGGCAGGGCCAGTACCAGCAGGCGTCGTGAGCCGGCGGCACGGATCGTCATCGGGAGAGCCTTGTGGAGAGTCATAGTCGGAATCCTTTCGACACTAATTCTGTAGTTTAGCCGAAAACGCGCTTCGTTTGGGCAACCGTTCGGCCGTGGCCGGCCCGCGCTCGTCGGGGTGCCCAGGCATGCTATACTCCGCGGCCGATTCAGGGGGCGGAAGCGACCATGGACGCACCACGTTTGACAGTGCGGCAGCTCGGCTGCGAGCGGGACCACCGGATGCTGTTCCAGGATCTGGCGTTTTCCGCGCGCAACGGCGAGATCTGGCAGGTGACCGGCGCCAACGGCGCCGGCAAGACCACGCTGTTGCGCATCCTGGTGGGCCTGCACGGCTTTTACCAGGGCCAGGTGGAATGGTCGGCGCCGCTGTCCCCGTCATTACTGTACCTGGGGCATCAACCCGGCGTGCGTGAGGAACTCACCGCCCGCGAAAACCTCGAATACAGCCGCGCCCTGAGCGGCCAGACCGGCGACCAGGACGCGGCGCTGGCGGCGCTCGACCTGTACGGTTTCGAGGACGTGCCGGCGGGGCGGTTGTCCGCCGGCCAGCAGCGCCGCATCGCGCTGGCCCGGCTGTGGCTGGACGGCAAGGACGTGTGGATTCTCGACGAGCCGTTCACCGCCATCGACCAGCAGGGGGTGGCCGCTTTGGATCAACGGCTGCGCCAGGCGGCGGCGCGCGGCGTGCTGGTGATCTACACCTCGCACCACCGCGTCGGCGACGGCGTGCACCGTCTGCATCTGGGTGAGGACAGGGAGGTGGCCCCGTGAGCGCACCGTCCCTGGGCGCCGTCTGGCGCGCCTCGCTGCGTCGCGAACTGACGCTGATCTGGCGCTCGCCGGCGGACATCGTGCAGCCGCTGTTCTTTTTCGTGGTGGTGGTGAGCCTGTTTCCGCTGGCCCTGTCGCCGAAGCCGGCGCTGCTGGCCCTGGTGGCCCCCGGCGCGGTCTGGGTGGCGGCGCTGCTGGCGGTGATGCTGTCCCTGGACGGCCTGTTCCGCCGCGACCAGGAGAGCGGCGCGCTGGATCTGCTGCTCACCGCGCCGGTGGTGAGCGTGGTGCCGGTGGCCGCCAAGCTGCTCGCGCACTGGTTGCTGACCGGTCTGCCGCTGGCGCTGATCGCGCCGCTGCTGGGCTACATGTTGCAGCTGCCGGTGGCGGTGCTGGATACATTGATGGTGAGCGTGTTGCTGGGGACGCCCACGCTCACCGTGGTGGGCGCCATCGGCGCCGCGCTCACGGTGGGCCTTAACCGCGGTGGTATTCTTCTGGCGGTTCTGGTGCTGCCCCTCTACGTACCGGTGCTGGTGTTCGGGGCGGGCGTGGTGCGCACCGCCCTGGACGGCCTGCCCACCGGCGGCCTGCTGGCGGTGCTGGGCGCGATTCTGGCGCTGGCGGTGAGCCTCGGCCCGGTGGCCGTGGCGCTCGGCCTGCGTATCAGCGCCGGCGATTAGCGACCTTTGGGCGCGATACAGGATGCAGAGTACAGGATGAAAGAAACGGCGCCCCTGTATCCTGCATCCTGAATCCTGTATCGAACGAAGCGATGNCTCTTATGTGGAAAACGATTAAACGCTGGTACCACCAACTGGGCTCGCCCCGGTACTTCTACCGTTTCTGCGAGGTGGTGCTGCCGTGGCTGCTGCCGGTGTCGCTGGCGCTGCTGGCGGTGGGGCTGGTCTGGGGGCTGGTGTACGCCCCGGTGGAGCGCTACCAGGGCGACAGCTATCGCATCATCTATATCCATGTGCCCGCCTCCAGCGGCGCCCTGATGGGCTACATCGCCATGGGCGTGGCCGGGCTGGTGGCGCTGGTGTGGCGCATGAAAATGGCCGAGGTGATGCTCAAGGCGCTGGCGCCCTTCGGCGCCGCCCTGGCGGCGGTGTCGCTGCTCACCGGCGCGCTCTGGGGCAAGCCCACCTGGGGCACCTACTGGCAGTGGGACGCGCGCATGACGTCGATGCTGATCCTGCTGTTTTTGTACCTGGGGATCATGGCGCTGCAGAACGCCATCCGCGACCCGCGCCAGGCCGCCCGCGCCGCCGCGCTGCTGGCGGTGGTGGGCGTGATCAACGTGGTGATCGTCAAGTATTCCGTGGAGTGGCTCAACACCCTGCACCAGGGCGCCACCCTGAAGGTGGTGGGGGAGTCGTCCATCGACGCCTCGATGAAATGGCCGCTGCTGATCAGCATGGCCGGGCTCTGGTTGCTGTACGCCGCCAATGTGCTGATGCGCGCCCGCACCGAGGTGCTCAGCCGCGAGCGCCGCAGCGGCTGGGTGCGCCGGCTGGTCCGTGACGAGGAGGCGTGATCATGTTCGACCCCTATTTCGACAGCGTCGCCGCCTTCATCGCCATGGGCGAGCACGGCTTTTTCGTTTGGAGCGCCTACGGACTCAGCGCGCTTCTGATTGTCACCAATATGCTGGTGGCGGTGCGACGGCAGGGACGGGTGCGGGCGGAGATCGCCCGTCAGGCGCGCCGTGACGGCGCCAGACCGGCGCCCAAGGCCGGCACATCGCCCAACAGTGTGGAGAGGAATCAATGAATCCGGTTCGCAAACAACGTCTATTCGTGGTGCTGGCGGTGCTCGCGGGCCTGGCCGTGGCGGTGGGGCTGGCGGTCTACGCCCTGCGCCAGAACATCAATTTGTTCTATACGCCGCAGCAAATCGTTAACGGTGAGGCGCCGGTGGGTGCCAAAATGCGCGTCGGCGGTCTGGTCGAGGAAGGCTCGGTGCAGCGGGACCCGGAGAGCCTGAATGTGGTCTTCACGGTCACCGATGGAAAGGGTAGCTTTGCTATTCACTACCAGGGCATTCTTCCCGACCTGTTCCGCGAGGGCCAGGGCGTGGTCGCCAACGGCACCCTGGTAAGCCGCGACCGTTTCGAGGCGGATGAGGTCCTGGCCAAGCACGATGAGACCTACATGCCGCCGGAGGTACAGGATGCACTGGAAAAAGCCGGGCACCCGGGCAGCAAGCCCGACGCCGGGGAAAAGGATGCCGGTTACCCGAAGGGTGATTACGACTAGTCGGGTAAAGGCGGCGTCGGCCGCGGATGAAGGCGCCGGCGTGATCGATCGAATACGTGCCGAGTGAGCCATCAATGAGCCAAGTGATCATCCTGGTCGACGACCCGGCGGACTGGGCCGCCTATTACCCCACCCGCCATCTGCTGTCGGCGCGNGACTATCTGCAGGCGGCCCAGCCCGTGTGCACCGACAAGAAAGTGCAGGTGATCAACCTGTGCCGCAGCTACAAGTACCTGTCGCCCGGTTATTACTGCTCACTGCTGGCGGAAGCGCGCGGTCAGCGCGTGCTGCCGTCGGTGCGCACGGTCAACGACCTCAGCCGCAAGGCGCTGTACGGGCTGCATTTCGAGCGCTTCGAAGGGGCCCTCGACAAGGCCATGAAGAAGCAGGGCGGCGACGCCACCCGCGTCACCCTGACGCTCTATTTCGGTCACGCGGAGCAGGAGGGGCTCAACGACCTGGGCCGCCAGATCTTCGANCAGATGCCCTGTCCGATTCTGCGCGTCTCCTTCCGCCGCCGCGAAGAGTGGACCCTGGAATCGATCCGCCCGGTGAGCCTCAAGCAGCTCAAGGGCCACGAAGAGGACGCCTTCGCCCGCGCCCTGGAGCAGTTCAACGCGCGCGTGTGGCGCAACCCCCGCCGCCGGCGCGGCGACCGTTACGACCTGGCCATGCTGGTGGACGAGAAAGAAGCCATGCCGCCCAGCAACCGCGCCGCTCTGAAACGCTTTATCAAGGCCGGCCGGCAGCTGGGCATCAAGGTGGACCCGATCGACCGCGACGCCTACACCCGCCTGGGTGAGTACGACGGCCTGTTCATCCGCGAGACCACCGGCATCGATCACCACACCTACCAGTTCGCCCGCAAGGCGGAGCAGGAGGGCATGGTGGTGATCGACGACCCCGGCTCGATCCTGCGCTGCACCAACAAGATCTACCTGGCCGAGCTGATGCAGGCCAACGGCGTGCCGGTGCCGCCCACCGCCTTCGTGTTCGACGACTCCGAAGCCCAGGCGGATACCCTGATCGCCGAGCTGGGCCTGCCGATGGTGCTGAAAATTCCCGACGGCAGCTTTTCACGGGGCATCAGCAAGGTGAAGGACAAAGCCGAGCTGCGCGCCGAACTGAGCGGTTACCTGAAGCAGTCCGCGGTGGTGCTGGCCCAGGCCTTCATGTACACCGACTACGACTGGCGCATCGGCGTGCTCAACAACCGGCCGCTGTTCGCCTGCCAGTACTTCATGAGCAAGGGTCACTGGCAGATCTACCATCACAAGGACGGCGGCAAGACCAGCTCCGGACGCTTCGCCACCCTGCCGGTGCGCGACGTGCCCCCCAAGGTACTGCGCATGGCGCTCAAGGCCGCGCGGCTGATGGGCAACGGGCTCTACGGCGTGGACCTGAAGCAGTCCGGCGACCAGGTGGTGGTGATCGAAGTCAACGACAACCCCAACGTGGACGCCGGCGTCGAGGACCTGTGGCTGGGCGAGGACCTGTACCGGCAGATCATGCTGGAGTTCCTGCGCCGCATGGAAGCCCGCCGGCTGGGGCTGCCGCTCTAGATGTTGGGCTGGATGCGCAAGAACCTGCTGCGTCGCGAAACCCGCCGCTGGGTCGATGAGGGCCTGGTGGAGCCGTTCCAGGCGGAGCGCATCCTCAACCGCTACGGCACCTCCCTGAGCGACGCCGGCCCCTCGGCCCTGGGGCTGCTCACCGGCCTGGCCGGCCTGTTCGCCGGGCTGGCTCTGCTGTTGCTGGTGTCCGCCAATTGGGAGCAGTTGCCGCGTCTGGCCCGCTTCGCCGGCCTGGTCACCCTCACCGCCGTGCTCAACGGCTGGGGCGTGCTGCGCCTGGCCCGCGCCGGCAGCGGCGGCGGTCTGCTGTTCCTGGGCGGTTTCGCCTACGGCGCCTCGATCATGCTCACCGGCCAGATGTACCACCTGGGCGAGCACTTCCCCAACGGTCTGCTGCTCTGGGCCCTGGGCCTGGTGCCCCTGACGCTGCTCAGTGGCGGCCGGCTGCTGGCGCTGCAGGGCCTGGCGGTGGCCGTGGCCTGGATGCTGCTGGAATACCGCTTCGCCGCTCCCTGGCTGATGCCGCTGTTCCTGGCGGTGGCGTTCTGGGTGGGCCGGCGCCACCGGGTCGCCGGTCTCGCCCTGGCGACGCTGGCCGCCACCGCGGTGTGGCTGAACCTGATGCTGGCCTGGGTCTACGCCACCGACTTCGGCCCCCAGGCCCAGGAAGGCATGATCAGCTTTAACCTGGGCCTGCTGGTGCTGGCCGGCGCGCTCGCCGCCCGCCCGGGCTGGTGGAACGCCGGCGCTGGCCACTGGATGCCCCGGCTCACGGTGCTGGCGATCCTGCCGTTCACCTTCGTGGACGGCTGGGAGCGCTACCTGGCCTACGCCTGGACCTGGCTGGACCCGGGCCTGTGGGCGGCGCTGGTGGCGCTGCTGGCGGCGGCTCTGCTGGGGCGGCCGCTGGTGGCGCTGGCGGTGGCCGCCCTGCTGATCGCGGTGCACACCGGCGGCGTGCCGGACCAGGCCCTCGTCTGGGCGGTGGCGTCCAATCTGTTGCTGCTGCTCCTGGCCATCCACTGGATGCGGCGCGGCCTGCTGGACGGCGAGGGCGGCCTCTATTTCACCGGGCTGATCGCCATCCTTACCCTGGCGCTGCTGCGCTATCTGGATCTGATCGGCGGCTATCTGGGCGCCGCCGGCCTGTTCCTGGTGATGGCGGCGCTGCTGTTCCTCGCCGGCCGTCACTGGCGCCGCCGGGGGGCGGACTCATGAGCCGCCAGCGGCTGGTCGCGCTGGTGGCCGCGGTAGTGCTGCAACTGGCGGTGCTGGGCGGCCTGTTCGTGTACAGCCAGTACCCGCTGTGGGTGGGTACCGAGGTGCGCCTGGCCACCGTGCCGGTGGATCCCCGCGACCTGTTCCGGGGTCAGTACGTGCGCTTGAACTACGCCCTGTCCCGCCAGCCGCTGCCGGAAATGGAACTGCCCCGGGCCGGCGACCCGGTGTTCATCCTGTTGCGCCGGGACGGCCCGCTGTGGCGGGCGGACGGCGTGCGTTTACGGGAACCGGACGGCGAGCGGCTGTATCTGCGCGGCACCATTGAGCGGGTCAGTGGCGGCGAACTGCATATCCGTTACGGCATCGAAGCCTGGTTCGCGGCGCCGGAACAGGCGTTGCGGCTGGAACGGGAGCTCGCCGAAGGCGGCGTGGCCCGGATCCGCATCGCGCCGGACGGCCGTGCCGCGCTGGTGGCCGTGGAGGCCGGTGGCGGGGCGTCGGCGCCCTAGCCGGTGGGCCGGGCGCCCCGAGCGTCAGCCCAGCATCTTGCTGATAAAGCCGCTCTCTTTCTCGATGGTGCCGGCGAACGGCGCCAGCGCGTGCATGCGCTCGGTGTGGGCCGCCAGGTTCGGGTAGCGGCCGGCGTCCACGGTCTCGCCGCCATGGCGGAAATTCACCAGCTGGCTGGCCACGGCGATGTCCGCCACGGTGAGGTTGTCGCCGACCAGGTACTCGCGGCCGTCCAGCTCCTGGTCCAGGTAATCCAGCATCGGCGGAATGCGGCTCTCCAGCGCCTTGGCGATGGCCTCCTCGTCGCACTCCTGGCCCATCAGACGCTTCACGATCCGGTTACGGAACACGGTGAAGGTGCAGTGGGGCGCCAGCTCGTAGTCCGCGTACTTTTCGAACCACAGGGTGCGCGCGTACTGGAACGGGTCGCTGGGGTAGAGCGCCGGCTCCGGATGGATTTTCTCCAGGTAGGCGCAGATCACCGCTGAATCGGCCAGGCAGTGGCCGTCCACTTCCAGCGCCGGGATCCGCTGCAGCGGGCTGATCTTCTCGTAGCCCTCGGGTTTGTTGTTGGGGTCCACGTGCACCGCTTCGTAGTCCAGCCCTTTCAGGGCCAGCACCACGCGGGTCTTGCGGACGAAGGGCGACATCACCGCGCCGTACAGTTTCATGGGCATGCGTTTTCTCTCCCGGTTGGTTTTTTGGCAGGCGTTTTTAACAGGCACCTAGGGATAAAGCAGAGCGGGTGGCGGGTCAATGACCACTTCGGGCAAATTTTTCCTTGACGACCGGGGCGCCGATTTCTATCCTACGCGCCGCTTGAGAGCACCGGGTCCCCTTCGTCTAGTGGCCCAGGACACCGCCCTTTCACGGCGGTAACAGGGGTTCGACTCCCCTAGGGGACGCCACTCTTTTAAAGCGGGAATAGCTCAGCTGGTAGAGCACAACCTTGCCAAGGTTGGGGTCGCGAGTTCG
>FUFK010752903.1_pt1 | contig 13725 bp, 12 predicted proteins | sample 1021851 | NCBI WGS metagenome assembly FUFK01 (sample SAMEA51879418, study PRJEB19060) | metagenome | reverse complement strand
GATATTACTGAAATTTTTAAAAGAGATGATATTAACTTTGAAATATTTAAAAAATTAGTAATTAAGGGATCTATAGTAAGAGGAATTGTTACAAAAAATACATCTAATAAACCAAGAAGTTTTTTTGATGGAATTGATAAATGGGCAAAAGATGAAGGATCGTCTGGTCTTGCATATTTTTCTATTGAAAATTCAGACAAATTGAGTGCCAAAGGACCTGTGGGAAAATTTTTTTCTGAGGAATCTCTCAAAGAGATAATGACAAAATTGAATGCTGAGGTAGGTGATACAATATTTATGTCTTGTGGAACTAAATCTGAAGTTGTGAAATTATTAAGTAATGCGAGAAATAAAATAGCAAATGATTTAAATTTAATTAACGAAAATGTTTTTTCATTTTGTTGGGTGGTCGACTATCCAATGTTTGAAATAGATGAAAATACTAAAAAGATCAAATTTAGCCATAACCCTTTTTCTATGCCGCAAGGTGATACTGAAAATTTAGATCTTTCTGATCCCCTCAANCTAAAAGCTTTCCAATATGATATTGTCTGTAACGGCATTGAACTGTCTTCTGGAGCAATNAGAAACCATAAACCTGACTTAATGTATAAATTATTTGAAATTGCTGGCTACTCTAAAGAAACAGTGAATGATAAATTTAGTGGTATGATTAATGCTTTAAGTTATGGAGCACCACCTCATGGTGGTATTGCGCCTGGAATAGATAGGATTGTGATGTTATTAGCAGAAGAAAAAAACATTAGAGAGGTAACGATGTTTCCAATGAATCAAAATGCCCAAGATTTAATGATGAACGCACCATCTGAGGTAGATGACAATCAACTTAAAGAACTTAATCTTTCAAAAAGAAAAAAATAACTATTTTTTCCCTTTAAGGTTAATTCTTATATCTGATAAATCTACTAGTTTTTTTTTATAATCGTTTCTAACAAATCCTTTGCTTGTAATATCTTTTACAAGTTTAATTAGTTGATTTTGATCTTCGCTATCTTGACTTTCATTTGTATCAGAGTTTCCAGTTATAGACGGGGTGTGAGCCAAATCTTCTCTATTTAAATAGGAAATTGCTAGTTCTCTAAAAATATAATCCAATATTGAACTTGCACTCATTATTCGATCATTTCCATAAACTTTACCAGAAGGTTCAAATTTCGTATCTAAATATGCATTTACAAATTCATCTAGTGGAACTCCATACTGAAGTCCTAATGATATTGCTATTGCAAAATTGTTCATAAGAGCCTTTACTAGCTCACCTTCTTTACTAGTATCGATAAAAATTTCTCCTATTTTACCATCTTCATATTCACCAGTATGCAAATATACTTTGTGGTCACCTATTGAAGCCTTTTGTATATAACCTTTTCTTCTATCAGGCATGCTAAATCTTTTACCTATTTTATCAGTTATATTTTTCTTAAAATTTTCATCAACTGTTTTAGATATATTACTATTTTTAATATCTTGATTACTAATTGATTGTGAAGCTATTTCGACTTTACCACTTTTGGTATCTTGAAGGTTCTTTGTCTTTCTATTGTCAAGTTTGACATCAATAATTTCGAATTTTCCATCATCTTTTTTCTCTAAATTATTAAGATTTTCCTCATTTATATCATCTAAATAATGAGATACTTTAAAGCTGCATGTATAATATGTCTCTACTAAATATTTTGCCATTATAATCCTATTTGTAAATTGAATCTTGGTAAGTTTTATGTATATACATTTTTCAATTATAGTCTAATTGTAATTTTACAATTATAAATTGTAAAAAATTAAAAAATGATTAAAGAAATTTTTACATGGTGGAATAAACAAACTTTTGGCACAAGGTTGAATACAATTTTATTTGGAAAATTAGTCGGGGAAGATAATTCAGGAAATAAATATTATGAGAGCAAATCAGGAAAAAGATGGGTTATTTATAATGGAGAAGTTGAAGCATCAAAAATACCTAGTGAATGGTACTCCTGGATACATCGTACTGGAAATAAAATTGAAAATAGTCATCAATTAGACAAATATAGTTGGCAAAAAGAACATTTGCCTAATCAAACGGGAACAGACAATTCTTATCATCCAAATAAAAACAAAAGTAAAAATGTTTCAAACAAAAAATACAATTCTTGGAAAAGCTAAAGTTTTTATAATTATTTTTTTTACTTATTATTTATTAATGACTAATTCTCTAAGTGAAAATCAACCAAAAACAGAAAATTTTGCAGTTTTAACAATATTGGATAAAGTAAACTCGCAAAGCGACATAGTCGAGGTTGAAGTTGGCACAGAATATAGATTTAAAAATCTATCTATAAACATATTAAAATGTAACAACTCAAAATTTGATGATGATCCAGAAGTCACAGCATATATGCAAGTTAGAGATATAGTAAACAAAGATGAGAACAAGGTCTTCATTTTTAATGACTGGACATTTGCATCATCTCCATCTATTAGACCTTTTGATCATCCTGTCTATGATATATGGTTAAAAAAGTGTTACTCTTAAAGTAATTTCTCCTTATCAAGCCAACTCACATTAAAATCTGAATTCAAAAATTTTTCGTGGTTTAAGAGTATTTTATGTAAGTCTATTGTTGTTTTTATACCCTCAATAACGAATTCATCCAAGGATCTCCGCATTCTTTGAATTGCTTCAGTTCTATTTCTTCCATGACAAATTACTTTACAAATCATACTATCATAGTAGGGAGTTACCTTATATCCTTGGAATATTGCTCCATCCACTCTAGTTCTAAAACCCGAAGGTTGATGACACATTGTAATTTCTCCTGGCGAAGGTTGAAAATTTTTACTTACATCCTCTGCATTTATTCTACATTCAATTGCGTGACCTCTCGGCTTAATATCCTCTTGTTTTAAAGCAGTATTACCATCATATGCAATCCATATCTGTTCTTTTATTAAATCTATTCCTGTTACAACTTCTGTTACTGGATGCTCAACTTGAATTCTTGTATTCATTTCTAGAAAATAAAATTTTCCATCCTCAAAAATAAATTCTACTGTCCCTGCACCTTCATAACCAATTTGGCTTACCATTTTTACAGTTTTATCAAAAAGATCTTTTCTTATTTCATCATTTAATAAAGGACTAGGTGTTTCTTCAATCAATTTTTGATGTCTTCTTTGAATAGAACAATCTCTTTCATGAAGGTGTACAGTTCTATTCTTACCAGACAATATTTGAACTTCAATATGTCTCGGATTTTGAAAAAATTTTTCAATATATACCTCGTCATTACCAAAAAATTTTTTTGCCTCAGTTTTTGCTGTTAAAAATAAGCTTTCAAATTCGTCTTCTTTTGTAACAACTTTCATACCTTTTCCACCACCACCACCTGCGGCCTTTATTAAAACAGGATATCCAATTTGTTTACATATTTTTTTTGCTTCATTAAAATCAGACACACCTCCATCAGATCCTTCAATAACTGGAAGACCATATTTTTTTGCAATTTTTTTAGCTTCAATTTTATCACCCATCATTTTAATTAATGAAGACGATGGACCAACAAATTTAATTTTGTTCTGTTCAAGGATTTTTGCAAATTCGTAATTTTCAGACAAAAAACCATATCCCGGATGAACAGCTTCAGAATTTGTCAATTCAATAGCTGACATTATAGCTGGAATGTTTAAATAACTATTCGTAGCTTGATGGGGTCCAACACATATACTTTCATCTGCTAATCGCACGTGCATACTGTTTCTATCAACATCAGAGTGAATAGCGACTGTTTGTATACCCCATTCTTTACAGGCTCTAATAACTCTAACAGCTATTTCACCTCTGTTTGCAACAAGAATTTTTTTGAACATTTTTAATCAATTATTGCTATGGTATGTCCATATTCAACAGGCTGACCATCTTCAACGCAAATTTTTTTAATTGTACCAGCTATAGGCGATGGAACATGATTCATTGTTTTCATAGCTTCGACAATCATTATTGTGTCACCCTTATTAATTTTTTTACCGACTTCTACAAACTTTTTACCACCTGGCTCTGGCGCTAAATAAGCTGTCCCAATAATAGGTGATGGTACTTCGGTTCCAACAATATTATCTTGTTTAGTATTTTCTGTTTTTAATTCTGATTTTATTTCTTTGACTGTGGCTACATGTGATCCAGTTGATTTTGATACTTTTACTTTTATATCTTTTTCTGTGTATTCTATCTCAGTTAAATTAAATTCATTCAAATATTCTGTAAGTTCTTTGATAATATTTTTATTTATTTTCATTTAACATCTCATGCATAGAATTTATGGCCAAAATATATCCATTTATCCCTAATCCACAAATTATTCCGGTGACCACTCCACTTATTATAGATTTATGGCGAAATTCCTCTCTTTTATAAATATTTGATATATGAAGTTCTACTATTTTACCTTTAAATACATCTAGTGCATCTCTAATTGCTACTGATGTGTGACTATAGCCACCTGCATTAATTATAATTCCATCAAATTCTTTTCGAGCACTTTGAATAATATCAACGATTTCTCCTTCAAGATTTGATTGTTTCATTTCAAGAGTTAAATTTAATTCTGTTGATTTTTTCTTACAAATATCTTCTAAGTATTTGTAATCTTTGCTACCATATTGTGATTGTTCTCTTTCACCTATTAGATTAAGATTGGGCCCATTAATGATTAATATTTTACTCACAAAATCTTTATAATCTATGAATATTAAAAATAAAATAAAAATAACTGTAAATGGCAAGCAGATGCAAATAATCCCTAAATTTTCATTGCAGAGCTTGATTATAAAATTAAAAATGCCATTAAATAAAATAGCTATAGAACTAAACAAAAAAATTATAGACAAAAGAAAGATTTCTAAAATTCAATTAAAAAAAGGTGATAAAATAGAAATTGTTCATTTTATCGGTGGTGGATAATGATTGACAAAAAATTTAAGATTGCAAATAAGATTTTTAAATCACGTTTGATAGTTGGAACTGGAAAATACAAAAGTTTCAGTGAATGCGCTAAAGCCATTAAGACTTCTGGCGCAGATATAGTGACAGTTGCAGTTAGAAGAGTAAACATATCCAACAAGAATAAAGCTAGATTGATGGATTATATAGACCCAAAAAAAATAACATACTTACCAAATACAGCCGGATGTTTTACAGCAGAAGATGCAATTAGAACTTTAAGATTAGCAAGAGAAATAGGTGGGTGGAAATTAGTAAAATTAGAGGTATTAGGTGACAAAAAAAACCTTTATCCTGAAATGATTGAAACTTTAAGATCTACTGAACTATTAACAAAAGAGGGTTTTAAAGTAATGGTTTATTGTAATGATGATCCATTAATGGCAAAAAGATTAGAAAATGCTGGGGCTGTTGCAATTATGCCTTTAGCTGCTCCCATTGGCTCAGGACTTGGAATACAAAATAAAGTAAATATTAGAATTATAAGGAAACAAACAAAATTACCTTTAATAATCGATGCAGGAATAGGACAAGCATCCGACGCAACAATCGCTATGGAATTGGGTTGTGATGGAGTACTAATTAACACAGCTATCGCCAAAGCAAGAAATCCTATTCAAATGGCCGAAGCAATGAAACTGGCAGTTATCTCAGGCAGAAAGTCTTTTTTATCAGGTAGAATTATTCCAAATTTATTTGGTTCAGCCTCAACAACAAATAAAGGTATTATTTAGTTTTTTTCTTATAAAATTTTTTTCTAAACTTTCTTTTTTTAAAAGTTTTTCTTCCATTGTTTTTAACACTTTTTTCGTCTTTTATATTTTCAATTTTAATTGCTTTTAAACTTTCTACTTTTTCAATTTTGTCTAATACCTTTTTTGTTTTAGATTTAAATTCGATTATATAATCCTCTAAATTAAGGTCGTTATTTATTATTATTTCAATTTTAGCTTTATGTTTTTTTTCAAAATATTTTACAACTTCTTTATAGTGTTCAGTAATATGTTTTTCTATTTTATCATTTATAGTTAATTCAACTAATTTTGCATTTTGTTCTAAAGATTTAATTTCAATTAATTTTAGAATTTTTAGAACAAAGGTTTCGTCAGTTAATTTCATATGCCACTTCACGTTACTTTCTCTTAATCTCTGTCTTGACATTTCTAGTAATCCAAAGTTACTTATTCTACCAATCTGTATTCTTGCTCTATCATTTCTACATTTTTCTTTTAATTTTCTCTCAACTTGTTTTCTGTTATTAAAATTTAACATATCTATAAAGTCTATTATGATTAACCCAGATAAATCTCTTATTTTTATTTGTCTTGCTATCTCCTCAGCTGCTTCAATATTTGTATCAAAAGCAGTACTTTCAACATTTTTTTGTTTAATAGACTTACCAGAATTAACATCTATTGATACGAGTGCTTCTGTTGGATTTATTACTAGATATCCTCCTGAAGTTAATTTTACTTCAGTTTCAAAAATTTCAAATAACTTCTTCTCAATATTTTCTTTATAAAAAAGAGGTACTTTATCTCTATACTTTTTTACTTTTCTTATTTGATTTGGCATCATTAATTTTAAATAATTCTTTGTCTTTTGATATCCCTCATTGCCTTCAACAAATATATTTTGAGTATCGTCATCATACATATCTCTTATACATCTTTTTATTATATCACTTTCTTGATGTATTAAAGATGGAGCAATTGCATTTAATGCGTTATCTTTTATTTGATCCCAAATTTTAATTAAATTTTTTAAATCATTATCAATTTCATTCTTAGTTTTGTTTGATCCAGCTGTTCTTACAATAATTCCCATTTCCTTAGGAATAGTTATTTCATTTAAAATACTTCTAATTTTTTTTCTTTCACCAGGATTAAAAATTTTACGAGAGATTCCACCTCCTTTTGCAGTGTTTGGCATGAGCACAATATATTTTCCTGCAATAGATATAAATGTACTTAAAGCTGCTCCTTTTAAACCTCTTTCATCTTTTAGTACTTGAACTAAAATTACTTGATTTGGTTTTATAACCTCTTGAATTTTGTATCTTTTAGATGGAAATTTTTTTCGATTATTAAACTTATCGTTGTCTTCATCCTCTTTTTTTTCAACGGGATCGTCAATTTTTATTTCTTCTTTTCCCTCAAGTATTTTATCCTCTATATTTTCACTTTCTTTTGTTAATTCTTCTCGAACTTTTTTTTCTTCCTCTTTAATTTTTTCCAAATCACTTGATGGTAATTGGTAGTAATCTGATTGTATATCGTTGAAAGATAAAAACCCGTGCCTTTCTCTTCCAAAGTCAACAAAAGCGGCTTGTAAAGATGGCTCTATTCTACTTACTTTTCCAAGATATATGTTGTTTTTAATTAAAGTATTATTTAGACTTTCATATTCATAGTCTTCGATATGATTGTTATTTTTAAGAACGACTCTTGTTTCATTAGGATGCGAAGCATCAATGTATAAATTTTTTGACATAATATTAGTGATTTTTTCATAAGTTAATTTAATAAATTCTGTGCCATAACAATAACAAATTCATAAGATAATTAAACTAAAATGCATAAAATTCTTAAAAGATTTATATTATTAGGATTTTTGAGTTTAATTCTTGTTTTGGGTTTAATTATATCTGTTCTATGGACATATTCTAACAAATTGCCAGATTACAAATACTTGAAAAGTTACAAGCCACCTGTATCAAGCAAGCTATATTCAGGAGATGGCATTTTGGTGAGCGACTTTTCCTCTGAAAAAAGAATATTTGTACCTTATAGTGCTATATCTCAAACTGTTATTAACGCATTTTTATCCGCCGAAGACAAAAATTTTTTTGACCATCCAGGCGTTGACGCAAAAGGAGTGGTTAGAGCAATAAAAAATAATATATTCAATATAATAAATTCTAATAGATTAGAAGGTGCATCAACTATTACGCAGCAAGTTGCAAAGAACTTTCTTTTATCTAACGAAGTAAGCATTGATAGAAAGATAAAAGAGGCCATTTTAGCTTTTAGAATAGAAAGAGTTTTAACAAAAAAAAGAATTTTAGAGTTATATTTAAATCAAATTTATTTAGGAGAGGGAAGTTATGGCATAGCATCTGCAAGCTTAAGATACTTCAATAAACCTATAAGTGATCTCAATTATGGCGAAGCAGCATTACTAGCAGCCCTTCCAAAAGCACCAAGTAAATACAATCCATATAAAAATTTAAATTTAGCTAAATTTAGAAGAAATTTAGTTTTAAAAAATCTCTTAGAAAATGGTTTCATTAATCAAGATAAATATAAAGAACTAATTAATTCAAAAATTAAATTAAATAAGAGAAAAAGAATATACTTAGAAGACTCTAGATATTATGTTGAAGATGTTAGAAAAGATGTAATTAATAAATACGGTTTTGATAAAGTTTATAAACAAGGTTTTAATATTAAAACTCCTTTAGATTTAGAACTGCAAAAAATTGCAACAGAGTCATTGAGAGAAGGACTTCAAATGTTTGATAAAAGAAAAGGATGGAGGGGTCCAGTAACAAATATAAAAAAAAATGAAAATTGGAAAGATGATCTTGTTAAATTTAATTTAGAGAAATCACTAGAATGGGAATTAGCCGTTGTTAATAGGATAGATAAATTTGAAACTATTATTGAAACTCTAAGTGGAAAAAAAGGTGTAATAAACTTTAATGATATTGATTGGACACGTAAGGAATTTAAACAATTATTTAAAATAGGAGATGTAATCTACGTAAAAAAAGTTTCAGATGGTAATTATAGTTTAAAACAACTACCAATAGCTAATGGTGGAATCGTTGTAATGGATCCATACAGCGGCAGAGTTTTAGCATTGTCAGGAGGTTTTAGTTTCAAAAAAAGTGAATTTAATAGAGCTTCACAAGCTAAGCGTCAACCAGGATCTGCTTTCAAGCCATTTATATACGCACTTGCTCTAGAAAATAAATTCTTACCAACAACTTTGGTATTAGATGCTCCAATAGTTTTAGATCAGGGTAGTGATTTGAAAATGTGGAAACCAGAAAATTATGGTAAGAAGTTTTATGGACCATCAACACTAAGGACTGGAATTGAAAAGTCTAGAAATTTAATGACGGTTAGAATAGCCCAAGAGCTTGGAATTGACAAAATTATAAACTTTTCAAAAAAATTAAATATTTATGAAAATCCCGAGGAACTTATGTCAGTATCTTTAGGTTCAGCAGAGACAACTTTGCTTAAAATTACTAGTGCATATTGTTCATTTATAAATGGTGGAAAATTAGTGAATCCTATATTAATCGATAGAATTCAAGATAGTGAAGGAAAAACTATTTTTAATAACGAAAAAAGATATTGTGAAAATTGTGATCTAATTTCTTATGAAGGAACAAGTAATCCAATAATTAAAAGTAAATATGAACAGATCTTCTCACCACAAACTGCTTATCAAATAACTTCAATGTTAAAGGGTGTTGTTGATAGAGGAACTGGAAAAGGTTTAAGAGATTTAAAGCTTGAACTAGCAGGCAAGACTGGAACAACTAATAAAAATACAGATACTTGGTTCATAGGATTTACCTCAAATCTAGTTGTAGGAGTTTATATTGGTTATGATAACCCAAGAAGTCTGGGTAAATTTGAAACTGGTTCAAAAACAGCTATGCCAATTTTTAAAGAATTTATAAAAAAAACTGCTAACACTAATAATGCAAGACCATTTAAAGTGGCCGAAAATATAAAAATGATGGTAGTCGATGCAAAAACAGGGAAAAAAGCTAGTTCTAAAACGAAACAGGCAATATTTGAAGCATTTAAAATAACTGATATTAAATCAGAAAGCTTATCTGAAAATATTGATAGTAGATTAAATTTAACAAATATATTAAAATTTTACTAATGGATCAGGAAGTTATAAATATTAAATCAGATATAGAAAAAAAAAATCAAAGAATTAAGGAGTTTCTTTGAAAAGAGTAATATTTCAGAAAAAATATCTAATTATACAAAATTAGTTGAAAAACCAGATTTTTGGCAAGATAAAAAAAATGCTGAAAAAATTCTTAAGAAAAAAAATAATTTTGAAAAACTATTAAGTAGTTTTGAAGCAATATCAAATGAAACCAAAGATTTATTTGATATTTATGGATTGGCTTTAGAGGAAAATAATAGTGAGATAATCAAGGAAACAATATCTAATATAAAGTTATTATTTACAAAAGTTAAGCAAATTGAAATAAGATGTTTTTTATCGAATGAAAACGATACATTAGATAGTTATTTAGAATTTCATGCAGGAGCTGGAGGTACAGAAAGCCAAGATTGGGCAGATATTTTAAGAAGAATGTATATGAAATGGGCAAATAAAAAAAATTACAAAACTGAAATAATAAGTGAACATAAAGGGGATGAAGCAGGAATTAAATCATCAATAATAAAAATTAGTGGAGATTATATAAATGGATTATTAAAAAACGAGTCAGGCATACATAGGCTAGTTAGAATCTCTCCATTTGATTCTGGCGCTAGAAGACACACAAGTTTTGCCAGTGTATGGATTTATCCGGTTATATCTGACAATATTGATATAGAAATATTGGAAAAAGATTTAAGAATTGACACTTATCGATCCAGTGGTGCTGGAGGGCAACATGTTAATACAACAGACAGTGCTGTTCGAATTACTCATTTACCAACAAAAATTGTAGTACAGTGTCAAAATGAAAGATCACAACATAAAAATAAAGAGACCTGTATGAATATGTTAAGAGCCAGACTCTATGATTTTGAATTGAAGAAAAAAGAAAAAGAGAATGAAAACATGGAAAATTCAAAGTCAGAAATTGGATGGGGACATCAAATCCGATCATACGTTTTACACCCTTACAAAATGGTCAAGGACAATAGAACAAATTTTGAAAGTTCTAATCCAGAAAAAGTATTAGACGGTGATTTAGACAATTTTATAGAAAGCTCATTATATAAATTAAATGCGTAAAATAATTTTAACTTCTACATTTTCAGCAATTGTACTTTTTGTTGGTTTGATAATTTTTTTTTCAACCATTGGAATTAAAACAAATAAATTCAATAATTTGATTGACCAAAAAGTAAATGAAATTAATTCAAAAATTAAATTAAATTTGAAAGATGTAAATTTCAAATTAAACATTTCAAAATTTGAATTTGAGGTAATTACTTTAGATCCAACAATATCAATAAACAAAAAGAAAATTGATTTAGAGAGAATAAATTTTGACTTGAATATTTTAAGGTACCTTAAAAACGAAAATTCAACTTCTAAAATATCAATAGTTTCAAAAGATAATAATATTGATCAATTAGTAAATTTTATTAATGAATATGAGTTTAATTTAGCCAGACATTTAATATTAAAACAAATTAAAAAAGGAAAAGTAAAAATTACGACTGATATAATTTTCGATCTAAAACAATCCAATAAATTAAAATATTTTGTAAGAGGATATGTAAATAATGCAGAAGTAAAATTATTCAATAACTTAAAAGCTGAAAATATCAAATTCGACTTTAAAATTGAGGAAAATATAATTAATTTAAAAGATATAAAATTCCTATTTGATGGAATTTTTATTACTTCTAATGAATTAAATATAAACAAAGTCAAAAATCAATTTGAAATTAATGGAAATTTAAAAACAAAAAAAACAAAAATTAATTTAAAAAGATATAGTAAAATAATTAGTAGTAAATTTGATATCTTGGATGATAAACCTATAAATATAAGTTCAGACAATAAATTATCTTTTAAAATTAATAACAAATTTACAATTAGTGATTTAAAATTAGAATCAGTATTAAATTTTGATGAGTTACTAACTAAATCACAATATCAAGATTTCATTTATCTAAAAAATGGAAACGTTAAAATAGATTATAACAAAGAAGAATTAAATATTAATTTAGACAGTAAATTTTTATTTAAAAAAGACAAATATAATACCAGTGGGTCTGAAAATCTATTTAAATTAGTTTATAAAAAAACAGAAAATTCAAATGCAGTAGTTAATTTAGATTTGAGTAATACTAATAATAAAATTAATTCCGAAGAATTAAAAAAATTTATTTCATATAAAAATTTTAGTCTTCCAACACAAGATATTAACTTTTCATCAAAAAATAATATTAAATTTAATATAAATAAAAATAATAAAATAAAAAATTTAGATATTAGATCCAAAATAAATACTGATGAAGTTTTAGTTGATTACAAATCAAATAGAATAAAAAAATATTTTAGTAATTTTAAAAATCAGATAAAGTTATCAAAAAGTGAATTCGATATAAATTTTAATAATAGTAATTTTAATGTTGATTTAAAAAGTAAGTATTCAATCAACAACATCAGAGAAACTATAAATTTAAATATTGGAAAAAAAGACAATAATTACTCTTTTAGATTGGATATGGACTTAGATAGTGCAGAATTACTGATTGATGAATTAGAATATATAAAAAATAAAGACATAAAATCAAATTTGTATTTAAAAGGAATTTACAAAGATAATAAAGAAATAATATTTAATGATATTAAATTTATAGAAGAAGAAAAATATCTTTTAATACAAAATCTTGAAATTGGTAAAAACGATAAAATTAAAAATTTAGATTTACTTAAGTTTAACTTAATAAACAAAAATGGAAAAAAAAATAAATTAGAATTTAAAAAAGTTAATAATAATTATTATTTAACTGGAAGTGATTTTGATGGAACTAAAAATATAAAGAAACTCTTAGATAATTCTTCAGCATCAATATTTTCTAATTTCAAAAATTTAAACACAAATATTTACTTAGATATTGGAAAATATTTTATTAATACTGACTCATTCCTGTCCAATGTCCGTGGAGAAATACAAATAAAAAATAATAAAATTTTCAGCTCAAATATAAGCGCAAAATTAAATAAGAAGAGAAAATTTGAATTAAATGTTTTTACTAATAGCAATAGGCAAAAAATTACTAATTTAGAAATTGATCGACCTGAACCTTTCATTAAAAATTTTAAATTTATAAAAGGTTTTAAAGAAGGAAAATTGTTGTATGAGTCATATGAATTTGAAGGTAAAACTAAATCAAATCTTAAAATTAATGATTTTAAAGTTAAAGAAGTCCCCGTTTTAGCAAAATTACTTACACTTGCTTCCTTACAAGGTATTGCTGATCTTTTAACCGGTGAGGGTATTAGATTTACAGACTTTGAAATGGATTATGAAACTTTAGGGAATACAACTAATATAAATGAATTATATGCAATAGGCCCAGCAATTTCACTTATGATGGAAGGTTATATCATAAAAGATGAATTAACTAGTTTGAAAGGAACGCTTGTGCCGGCAACAACTGTTAATAAAACAATTTCAAAAATACCAATGTTAGGCGATATATTAGTTGGAAAAAAAATTGGTGAAGGAGTATTTGGTGTAAGCTTTAAAATTAAAGGGCCACCGAAAAAACTTAAATCTACTGTTAATCCAATAAAAACTCTAACTCCAAGATTTATTACAAGAACTCTAGAGAAAATTTCTAATTAAGTTACTATTTTATAGTGTTTTTTCTTACCTATAGAGACCTTAATAAAATTATTTTTTTTCATAAGATCATTTGAAATTATAAATTTATCATCTGAAATAATTTCATTATTGATTTTAATACCATTAGATTTTATTAGTCTTC
>FUFK010037392.1_pt1 | contig 13726 bp, 12 predicted proteins | sample 1021851 | NCBI WGS metagenome assembly FUFK01 (sample SAMEA51879418, study PRJEB19060) | metagenome | reverse complement strand
GCCGCTTGAGTTCGGTCTGCACCGCCGCGATGTCGATCTCGGCGACGTCGCGTCCGGTCTTCACGGCGACGGCGGCGGCCACGCCGGCGCCCTGACCGGCGACGGTGCAGCACATCATGTTGCGGACGGCAGCGTGGCTGGTCTGGTCGCCGCCGATCGATCGGCCGGTCACGAGGAGGTTGCGAACCCCGTCGCTCGGGACCATNGCGTTGTACGGCACCTGGAAGTACCGGCCGGTGGTCGGCAGGATCAGGATCCCGTAGCCGTCGATGAACTCCGGAAAGATACCGATCGAGTCGTCGAAGCGGCCCTGCTCGCGGACGTCGGCGGCAGTGAGTTCGTAGCGCGACACGAGCTTGCGGGTGTCGCGGATGCCGATGGTCATGCCGTAGTTGCGGAGCTTCGCGTTCTCGCAGCCGGGGGTGTACCGGCGCAGGGCGTCGATCGCCATGAGCGCCTGGCGGCGTCCCTCGATCTCGCCCTTCGTGAGGGACCACACATCGGTGCCGTCGATCTCGGGCATGTGGACGAGGTTCAGATAGGTGAGGTCGCCCTGGTCGGAGATGGCGCCCCACGTGCCGCCGAGCGTCTTGAGATCGGCGGGGATGTGTCCGGCGTCCTTGGCCCGGTCGAAGGGCTTCGACAGCCACGGGGAGAACATGTCGTCCTCTTTGCCGGTGGTCTCGACCGTCCACTCGTCGGCCCCCGCCCAGGAGAGGTAGGTCTGCGGATCGTCCTTCACGCCTTGGATGAACGCCGCTTTGTCGACACCTGTCATGTGGAACATCACCGACGCAGCCTGCATCTCTTCGAGCGGCGTCTTCCGGGTCGAGGTGCCGACTCGGTGGGCGATGTCGGCGTCGCCGGTGGCGTCGATCACCACCCGACCGAGCACTGCGTGGCGCCCGGACTTCGACTCGACGATCACGCCGATGATCGCGTCGTCCTCGACGATCGGGGCGACGACCATGGCGTGGAGCAGAGGCTGGATCCCTGCTTCGGCGACCATGTCGTCGGCGACGTTCTTGAACCCCTCGGCGTCGAGGGCGTGGCTGTCGCTCTGGGGTTCGGGCTGGGCTGCGCCGGCCGCCTTCGCCCGCTCCTCGAACTCGATGCCGATGCCCTCGGAATCCTGGGTCTGTTCGTGGCGATACCAGGCGAAGCCCTCGACCCCGACCTGGGTGATGTTGCCGCCGAAGCAGCCGTTACGTTCGAGGAGAAGCACCGATACCCCGGCGCGGGCGGCACCGATTGCGGCGGCGAGGCCACCCGGTCCGGAGCCGACCACGAGGACGTCGGCGTGTGCGAGCACCTCCAGGGTGCGGGCGGGTTCGGTGATCACACCGTCGATGGGCGAAGCGGTCATGTGCGATCAAGCGTACCGAGGTCGTGGCCGGCGTTCGATGGTGTCTCGTCGGGCCAGTTGGTGCGCCACACCTCGGCCGAGAGTGCGCCGACCGGCATCGGTTTGGTGGTGTAGCCGGCTCGGCGGGGGAGCAGAGGTTCGACGACGACATCGTGATTCGGCACGACGAAGAACGGGAAGGAGTAGCGCTCATGCCCGCTGCGGTTCACGACCCGATGCGGCGTGGCGACGTATTCGCCTCCCGACCACAGCTCGAGCATCTCACCGACGTTCACGACGAGCGCGTCGGATGGCGCATCGGGGTTGATCCACTCGCCGTCGCGGGACCGCACCTCAAGACCGGGCACATCACCGGGGTGCAGCAGGGTGATGACGTTCGTGTCCTTGTGGGGGTGAATGCCCATTGCGTCGCTCGCAGGCGGTTGGGCCGGGTAGTGCAGCAAGGTCATGTTGGTGAGCGGGGCGGTGTGCCAGCGTGCGAACACGTCGGGGTCGACGCCGAGCCCGTCGGCGTACGCCGCCATGATCGGAGCGGCCGCCCGGTCGCATGCAGCCCAGTACTCGTGCATCACGGCCTGTAACTCCGGGAGGTCAGCCGGCCAACGGTTCGGCCCGTAGAGATCGCAGGCAGCCATGATGGGGTGATCGGGAGGGCACTCCCAGTGGAGCTTGTAGCCCTCGTACCGGTCGCCCTGGTCGCCGTTGGCCTCGACGCGATTCGGCGTAAAGAAGCCCAGCGGGATGAATCCACGGTAGTTGCGGGGCTCGATCATGAGCTCTCGCTTTTGTTCGTCGGGGAACGCAAACAGGGTCCGCAGCATGCTGCGGACCCTGTCGAAAAGCGTCTCCGGAATGCCGTGTCCGACGACGGACACGAAGCCGATGTCCCGGCTCGCCCGACGCAGTTCGGCGGCGAAGTTGCCGGCCGTGGCGTCGAGGACCGGGATCACGGGGTCAGAGGGCCTGTTTGTGCACGACTCGGGTTCTGCCGACGCGGTCGTAGACGCTGCGATTCTCGGCATCGCTGTTGATCAGGAAAATTGATCCGATCCCGGCACCGAGCATGATCAGCCAGCCGATCAGTGGAAGGTTGCCGAGCAGGTCCGGGATACTGCGCATGAACGCGCCACGCCAGCCAACCGGGGTCGTGCCGTCCTCCTCGGTGATGCGGAGGCCGAGCGCGAGCTTGCCGGGGGTGGCGCCGAACTCGACGACCAGCCAGAGATACACGACATAGATCAGCACGCCGATCAGGATGCCCCCGCTGGTGCCCGCGGAGAGGGCGAAGGCGATGACGAGCCACACGGCGAAGACGATGATGCCGTCAAGGACGGCTGCGCCGAGTCGCACGCCGAGCGTGGCGAACGGCTGGTTGGGTGCGGTTGCAGCACCGGGTGGAGGCGGCGGGGTCGCGCTCGGTGGGGCGGGGATGGGATCGCCGACCCACTGCTCGCCGTCCCAATACCGGACGGTGTTCGGCGGATCGCCTTCGGCGGGGTAGTGGCCAGGGGGTTGACTCATGCCGAGTCCTCTCGAGGAAGTGGTGTGTTCAGGTCAAAAGTAGTGCACCTACAGTAGGGGCCGTGGCCTCTGACGACTTCTCCCCGGTAACCGACGACCTCGTCGCCCGAAATCGCGCCACGTCGGCGTCGGTCCGCTCCGGTCTGCCTGCGGCGCCGGCGCTCAAGGTCGCGGTCGTTGCCTGCATGGACGCGCGGATGGACATCCACGCGATCTTGGGGCTCGACACCGGCGACGGCCACATCATCCGCAATGCGGGCGGGATCATCACCGACGACGTCATTCGCTCGTTGTGTCTTTCCCAGCGTGCGCTCGGTACCCGCGAGATCATCCTGCTCCACCACACGAAGTGCGGTGTGTGCGGCGTGATCGAAGAGGAGTTTCGAGCCGAACTCGAAGCCGAGTACGGCGTCGTCCCGGGGTGGTCCTCCGGCGGTTTCAGCGACCCGTACGACGACGTGCGCCGTTCGATCGAACTCCTCAGGGACTCGCCCTTCGTTCCGCACACCGACCATGTGCGGGGCTTCGTCTACGACGTCGACACCGGCCTGGTCGACCCGGTCGACTGATCTCAGATTCCGTCGAGCAAGGCGTCGACGGCGTTCGCAACCGCGTCGGCGACCAGCGTCAGTGACGCGGCGCTCGTCACCTGCGCCGTCGTGTCCTCTGGCGTGTGGAACGCAACGCCGCTGCCGGTGAAGGACAGCATCGGCACGTCGAGGTCGCAGAACACCTCCGACTCGCCGAGCCATGACTCGGTCTCCGGGCGAAAGATGAACGCTGCCGGTTCGAGTGCTGCACGGATTCGCTCGGCGGATTCGCCGCCGGCATCGGTCATGGCGAGTCGGGTNGAGATCAGGTGTCGGCTNCCGTCGTCGGCCGGTTCGTCGACGGCGATCGACGCACCGACATGGATCACGGCCACCGGTGGTTCGCCGTGCTCGGCTCGCCGGGCGGCGACCCACTGGCGCACCCCGAGATAGTCGAGTTCGTGCCCGCCGGTTGCGAGCACGAGAAGTGGCCGGTCGGCGAACCGCTCGACGAGGTCGAGGAGCACGGCGACTCCGGTGCCCCGCTCACCGGCGCAGCCGAACCAGCCGGTGAGCGGTGTCGTGATCAGCAGCGCTGGGCCCTCGAGGTCGTTGCGGGCCTCGAGGTTGGTCGTGAGCGCCGGCTCGATCCGCGCATCGAGGCGGAGCCGAACCGTGTCAGCGGTGTTGAGCTGCGCGTGGTCGCGGCCGGCGACGAGCACGGTCGGACGCCCATCGTGGGGCCGGGCCTCGCGGTTGACCGCCACGAGCGAACCGTCGGGATGCTCGGTGGCGATCACCAGCGCAGCGGTGGAGGCGGCGTCTGTNGTGTGNTCGAGGTCGTGATCGCGGCCTCCGGCGTGGGCGTCGGCCAGGACGACCTCGACATCCGTGGTGTCGATCGAGCCGGTCCACTCGTAGAAGAACGGAAGGTGGTCGATCTCGACCCCGTCGGCGGTCAGGGTCGAGTCGGTGACATAGCGGTCGAACGGCGCATCGAGCCGGGTCGTACTCAGTCCGAGCGCGGCGAAGCGGCCCTCCATCCAGTCGACGACGGCCCGGTCGACGTCCGTCCCNGCCCGATGGATGCCGAACCCTTCATAGATTTCGACGATGCGTCGGAGTTCCTCCCCCTGCACCGGCTCATCATGAACGGGATTGGCGTTCGGCGCCAGCGGGAACTGCGACGACAATGCGCCTACGATCATCGCGATGCAGTTTTCGTGCCAGCCATCCCAGTTCACCGACGAGGCCGAGGCGCTCGCCATGGCCGAGGCCCGAGGTGAGCACCCGGTTGCACTCGACATCGACGCCGTGGAGAACGAGTTCCATTGGCATGACTTCCAGTCGACGACCTACATCGTCAGCGGCGAGCTCACGATCGATGTCCGTGACACCGGCGAGCGGTTCGTGTGCGGCCCGGGCACGGTCATCTCGGCCGAGACACCGCACATCGTCCACCGGGAGACGAGCAACGGTTACCGCGCCGTCTTCGGTTTCGATCGCAACCCGCGTGAGCTGACGATGCCGATCGACAAGCCGGCTGATACCCACCCATCGCTCAGCGTCTCGTCGCCGGCCGTCAGGCGCGACTCGTCCGGCGTCGTCCTCAGAGGTCCGGGGTGAGGTGATGGTACGGACGCGCAGCTTCCATCGCGGCGGCCATCTCAAGAAGTTCACGGTCGGCGCCCGGACGGCCGACGAGTTGGAGGCCGGCAGGTAGACCGTCGTGGAATCCGGCGGGGATCGAGATTGCGGGGCACTCGGTGGCGGTGATCACGCAGCACGACATCATCCAACCGAGGTAGTCCGGCATCGCCTGACCGGCGACCTCGGTGGGGAACTCCTGGTCGGCAGGGAAGGGCAGCACCTGTGTGGTCGGCAGCGCCAGCACGTCGACCCGNTCGAAGAGTTCGATCACCGTTTCGCGGAGTCCGACGCGAAGCCGTTCCATCTCCATGATGTCGTCGACGGTGAGTGCGAGGCCGTACGCCATGTTCTCGCGGATCGTGTCCTTGAGTAGGTGGTGGCGATTGGCGGGGATGTCGGCGGCGAGCTGGCGGAAGCCGAGGCCCCGCACGACCCGGAAGATCTGTTCGGCGCCAGGAAGCGCGGCACCCATTTCGACGAGTTCGCCACCAGCGTCGGCCACGATGTCGGCGGCCGCCCGGGCGAGTGTCAGCGGGGCGTCATCGCAGGCGAAGGCGCCGTCGACGTCACCGATCCAGCCGACCGTTGCCGACATGGTCGTGGGCAGAGGCGAGGCGAAGCTGCCCGGATCGTCGGTGCGTGCAAGCGGATCGCGTCGATCCGGACCGGCGAGCGCGGAAAGGACGAGTGCGACATCCCCGACTGTGCGGCCCATGGGCCCCTGGACCGACAGTCGGGCAAGGCGGTGGGTCGTCGGCTCGGTCAATGGCACTCGGCCGATGCTCGGGCGCAGCCCGACGACGTTGTTGAAGGCGGCGGGGTTCCGGAGCGAACCTCCGAGGTCGCTGCCGTCGGCGATCGGCACCATGCGAGCAGCGAGCGCCACGGCGGCGCCCCCACTGCTCCCACCGGCACTGCGGCTGAGATCCCAGGGATTGCGGGTGAGTCCGTGGACGGGATTGAACGTGTGGCTCCCGGTTCCGAACTCCGGAGTGTTGGTCTTGCCGATGATCACCGCGCCGGCGGCTTGGAGGCGGGACGCAACGAGGCCGGAGGCGCGTGCTGGCCGAGTCGAGGTCACGGTCGAGCCCGACGAGGTCGGGAGACCGGCGACATCTTCGAGGTCCTTCACCGCCACGGGCAGGCCGTGCAACGGCCCCGCCGGCTGGGACAGGGCGTCGAGTTGAGCGGCGTCGGCAAGGATCGCCTCGCGTGCCCGCCGCACCGGGATCGCATTGACGGCGCCGTCGACCTCATCGATCCGATCGAGGTGCGCCTCGACGACATCGACCGAACTGATCTCGCGTCGCCGGAGCCGGTCGGCGAGTTCGGTGGCGGTGGCGGCGACCAGCGGATCCAGCATCCGTCGAGTATGGCAGTGTCGATCGCGGCCCGAAAACGGTCGGATCCCCGCCGTGAGGACGGGGATCCGGCTCAGCGTGAGATGGTCGGGCAGGCGGGATTTGAACCCACGACCTCCTCGTCCCGAACGAGGCGCGCTACCAACCTGCGCCACTGCCCGTGGTGCGACTGGGAAGGGTACCGCCTCAGGCCGACGACGGCTCCTGGGCAACCAACGATTCGACGGCGCGCAGGATCTGGAAGGCGTTGAGCGGCTTCACGAGGTGGGTGTCGGCTCGGGCTTCGTTGGCCAGGAACGTGTCGACCTCTCGGTCGAGGAGGAGGGCGACCGGCCGAGGCTCGATATCGCCCATCTCCTCACGTTGCCGCACCGCGAGGCATGCGGCGACGCCGCCCATGTTGCCGATCTGGAGGTCGAGCAGCACCAGGCCCGGATCGACCTGCACGATGGCCGGCACGACGTCGACGCCCGCCCGCACACGGTGCAGGAGATGGGCTCCGGCGACCGCAGCCTCGACCTCGTCGGCGAGGGCGTCGGAATCGGTGGCGAGAAGGATGTCCGTCACGCCCCGGATGGTACACGGCGGCCCCCGTCGGCCCACGTTCTGGGGGATGCAGATGGGCGCGTGTCCCGTTCGTCGGAACGGGGTTACCATTCGGCCGTGCTTGAGATCCGTGTAGATCGTCCCGAGGGTGCCGATTACGCCCAGCTCAGCCCTGAGGGTGAGCTCGATGCGTACTCGGTCGCAGCCTTCCGTGAGGCTTTCGCCGAGCTCGGCGAGGAGGCTCGCCTGATCGTCAACCTCGGCGGGGTGCAGTTTATGGATTCCGCCGGTCTCGGTGCGCTCATCGGCGGTATCCGAAAGGTGCGGGAGAACGACGGTGTCATCGCCGTGTTCTGCGACCGGGCCAACATCACCCGTCTCCTGCACACCACCGGTTTCGACCGCATCGTTCCGGTCTGTGAGGATCTCCCGTCGGCGGTCGCCTCCCTCGACGAACCCCAGAGCTGATCCGCCCCGGGGCAGACCGGCGCCGAGCAACCGATCGAGATGTCAGCTGGTCGCTGACGGCGCGTCGGCCGTGAGCAGGTCGGCGATGCGACGCAGACCATCGAGGTCGTGCACGTCGTCGTCCAACATCGGCACGCGTACCAGCACGGCGTCGGGCGCGCTCTGGGTCAGGTCGGCGACACGGGCCTCGTCGTCGGCTGCGGCAGCGGCGAGGTCGGCGAGGGCGGTCGCCGCACCGGCGCCAGGTGAGCCAGCGAGCCCGGCCTCGATCATCGCCGCCCGTTCCGTGCCGACTCCTGTGGCAGGCAGCATGCGGTTGACCACCACGCCCGAAGCGTCGAGGTCGGCGGCTCGGATCCGGTCGAGGAAATAGCGGGCCTCGTCGAGGGTGTCGCTGCGGGGTGAGGCGACGAGCACAAACGAGGTTCGGTCGTCGCCGAGGAGATCGAGGGTCGATTGGGCCCGGTCGCGAAAGCCGTCTTCCATTCCCTGGAACGCCTGGAAGAACGCAACGGCTTCGTCGACGACAGCGGCGCCCACCACTCGGGCGAGTTGGCGCAGCACGCCTTGAGCGGCCCGGTTGGCCACGCCGATCAGCCCCTTGTTGGAGGCGGTGACGACCCTGTAGATCGGATTGTCGAGCAGCCCGGTGAGGAGCTTCGGCGCCTCGAGGAACGCCAGGGCGTCGCGAGTGGGGGGCGTGTCGACGACGATGAGATCCCACTCCCCGCTGCTGGAGAGCTCCGAGAGCTTTTCGACCGCCATGTAGTCCTGGGTACCCGAGAGGGTGCCGCTGACGTTCTTGTAGAAGCGGTTGCCGAGGATGTGATCGGCTTGCGCGTCGTCGTGGGCGTGCCGGCGGACGACCTCGTCGAACGTCGACTCGGTGTCGAGCATGAGCGCCGCAAGGGTGCCGTCCCACGGCCCGTCGATCACGGTGGGGGTGTTCGACAGTTCGCCGATGCCGAGCGAGTCGGCGAGACGTTTTGCCGGGTCGATCGTCACCACACAGGCGCGGCGCCCGGCGGTCGCGGCGGCGAGGGCGGTAGCGGCCGACGTCGTGGTCTTGCCGACGCCACCAGTGCCGCAACAGATCACGATCTGGCTCTCGGCGAGAAGCTCGGCGAAGCCTGTCACTCGTCGCCCTCCTCGGGGAGTGCGTCGATGGCGGCGGTGAGCACGGTGGCGAGTTCGGCGATCTCGCCGGGCCCGATCGACGAACCGAAGCGATGCGGGAGGCGGATCTGATCGAGCGGGAGCACGGCACCGAGCCGATCGAGCTGTTCGCGTTGGAGACGGAGTCGACCAGCGCGGAAATCGGCGGCGGTGGTGAGGGCGGTGCGCTCGTTGTCGGTGAGGTCGAGGCCCGGCTCGGCCGCAAGGGTGGCGAGATCATGGTCGAGGTCATCGAGGTCGGGCAGCACACTGTTGACCACAGCGGGGCCGAGATGCACGCCGAGGTCCTCCTCGATGGCGAAGCTCGTCTCGATCATTTCGTTGACCGGCGTCTCCTCGGGGATGGTCACCAGCATCACCGTGCAGCGGGTCGGGTCGCCGATCATCTCCAGGACCTCGATGGCTTGGCGGTGCAGCACCCCCGTCTTCGCGGCGTCCCGGACGCCGGCAGGGGAGCGGAGGAAGCCGACGGCGTGCCCGGCGGCGGGAGCATCGATCACGATGAGGTCATAGGCGCCAGCTTCTTCGAAGGCCTTGATGCGACCGAGGATCAGGAGATCCTTGATGCCTGGCGTGGCCGTGGCCACCACCTCGAGCAGGCCGGTTGTGGCCATCCGGCCCACCAGTCGCTTGAACCCGTGGGTCTCGAGCCACTCCATGAGGGCGGCGTCAGGGGTGATCGACTTGAGGGTGATCGAGCCGTGACGAACACCATCGATCTCCGTCTCCTCGAAGACGGTCGATTCCTCGTAGCCTTTGGGCTCAGCACCGAACAACGATGCTGCGCCGGAACGGCCTGCCACCTCCACGAGGAGGACGGACTGGCCGGCTCGAGACGCAGCGGTGGCCACTGCTGCCGCCGTGACCGTCTTCCCGACACCCCCCTTGCCCGCAACGATCAGGACATTCGACGATGAGAAGAAATGGCCGGGATGCATTTCCCTCCTCGCCGCTGCCTTCCTTGACCGGGAGTTCATCGACCGACGGTGGGGGCGGTCGTCCGGCGTCGCTTCGACGTCGGATCAGCCTATCGGTCGCCTTCGTGGCGCTCCTCGTCGGGGCACTGTCCGCCATGAGCCCCGCTCGGGCCCAGAACCAGGCGCAGGATCTGACCAACGAACCGCTCGTTTTCGACGTGGTGCAAATCTCCGGGTTCGTCGATCGCATCGTGGCCGACTTCATCGAGACGTCGATCGACAAGGCCGAAGCCAGCGGAAGTGGCGGCCTGATTCTTCAGGTCAACAGCACCCGAGCGGTCATCTCCGACGAGCGCGTGGTCGAACTCGCCGAGAAGATCAGCGAGGCTGAGGTGCCGATCTATGCCTGGGTCGGGCCATCCGGTGCCGACGCCCGAGGAACGGTCGCGCAGTTGATCGCGGCAACCGACGAAATCGGTGTCGCCGTCGGTGCCGAGTTCGGCGACACGGGCGAACTCGTCATTCCCGAGTCGCTGCTGATGCCGGCGTTCGTCGAGGTCGCCGAGTCCTTGCGTGAGAACACTGTCGATGAGGAGACCGTCATCACCTTCGGTCTCGCCGACCGGGACTCGCCGACCCTCGCCTTCTTCGCCCTCGATCTGCCGGGCTTTGCCTCTGAGATCGACACCAGCGGCGATGAAGCCGTGCGTGTGCCCGTCTCGCCGGTGCGCTTCTCGAAGCTGTCGCTCTTCGACGGTTGGATGCACACGTTCGCCAGCCCGGCGATGACCTACCTGCTGTTCCTGATCGGGGCGGCGTTGTTGATCTTCGAGTTCTACACCGCCGGTGTCGGTATCGCCGGGGTGCTCGGCGCAGGCTGCTTCGTCATCGGCTGCTACGGCCTTGATGTCCTGCCGACTCGTCCCTGGGCGCTGGCACTGCTGATCATCGCCATGCTCGGCTATGCGGTTGATGTCCAGACCGGGGTGGCCCAACTGTGGTCGGTGATCGCCACGGCGTGTCTTGTTGTGGGTTCGTTGTTCCTGTTCGATGGGTTTGCGATCTCNTGGATCACCTTGCTCGCCGGCATCATCGGCATCTCGGTGTCGATGATCTCGGGCATGCCGGCCATGATCCGCACGCGGTTCGGCACACCGACGATTGGTCGCGAGTGGATGATCGGCACGATGGGCGAGGCCGCCGAGGACATCAAGCGTGAGGGTGTCGTCACGATCGACGGCGCACCCTGGAAGGCGCGTGTCAATCGCACCACGCCGATCGCCAAGGGAGATCCGGTTCGGGTCGTCGCCATCGAGGGGCTCTATCTCGAGATCGAACCCGAAGAGGGTGGCGCCCGCGACTATCGCGAGATGCGCGGCAACCGCGGCGACGACACTGACGCCGACTGATCGTCGTACACCGTTCGCGACGTTGCCTGGAGTGTTTCAGGCGCACAGAGGGCATGGAACAGCCCGTTGCGTACTGGAAGAAGTACATAAGCACGCTCTGTGGTCGATGAGGGCTCGAATCTCACCCAAAACGTTTGTGGCCAACGACACAAGCTGATAAGTCGTTGTGAGACGTCGGGAGTCGTCGTCAGGAGTTGGTATGGCGCTCACCACCAGTCAGGCGGAATGGCAGCTCAAGGCAGCATGCCGCGGGCCACAAGCTGCCGTCTTCTTCCCGCCCACTACCCCGGAGCGCCGCGACGAGAAGCGTTTCCGCGAGACGATCGCCAAGGGGATCTGTGAAGCGTGCTGCGTCCGCGACGAATGCCTCGACTACGCGATGAAGATTCGTGAGCCGCACGGCATCTGGGGTGGCCTCTCCGAGACCGAGCGCCGGCACCTCGCCAACGCCTGAACCGTCATCGTTCGGCGGGCTGCTCAGCCCTGGGGCAGGCGCGGCCCGGCGATCCGGAGATCGCCACGACGACGAGTCACGCCCGTGTCGTCGAGCCGGGTGATCAACGGGATCGCGAACTTGCGCGTGGTGCCCCACGCATCGCGGGCCTCGGCAACGGTGATTCCATCGGGTTGGTCGGCCAACATCCGAGCCACGACCCGGGCCGCCTCGTCGATGGCGCTCGCTGCGAAGACCACACCACCTTCCTGCACAAGCGCGCCGCGGCGGACGAGTTCGCGAATCTCGGCCGGGTCGGCGTCGTCGAGGTCCGGCGGCGCAAACGGATCGGCTTCGAGCCGGGCGATCAAATCGCTGTCGGCCAAGACGTCGGTCGAGCCGGCGGCCCGGGCCCGGGCCCCATCGATGGTGATGTCGTCGAGCGCCTCGAGCACGGCTCGCTCGAACTCGTCGAGTGGAGCAATCTCGAGTCCGAGATCCCCTGCTTCCGCCACGGCCTTGCGTAGTTCGTCGGCCGTGGCGGCCAAGGCGGTGGGATCGACCGCCCACCGGCCGACGTCGGGCGCTCGGAGTTCGCCGGTGAGTCGGCGCAGGTGGTCGACGTCGACGCGGCCCCGCTCACGGACCACCCGCTCGACGTCACGATCGGGTTTCGCCCGCGACGCCGGAACGATCGGATCGACGTCGAGGATCTCGCCGCCGCCGAGCGTGACACCCTGACCCGACTCGCGAAGGATGAAGCGGTCGCCGGGCACGAGCGGGAGGCCGATCGGCAGATGCATCCGGACCGCTCCGGTGGCTCCCGGTTCGATCGCATCGGGGCCGAGCACGCGAACGCGAACGGGATGCTCGCCTGAACCGAGGTAGAGCAGGTGCGCGCCGCGCCGAGTCACCGGCCGATCGAGCGATTCGAGCACTCGCAGACTGGCGTCGACCGTGCGGGTGACATGCCAGTCGTCAGGTCGCACGAGCACGTCACCGCGTCGGAGCTGGTCGTGGGAGACGCCGGAGAGGTTGGCGGCGACGCGGTTGCCGGGGCCGACCTTCGTGCGGTCGGCGTACTGGCTCTGCAACGCCCGCACTCGGACGGCGGCGTGCTGCGGCAGAACGGACAGCTCGTCTTCAACCCGCACCATCCCGCCGGTGAGCGTGCCGGTGACGACCGTGCCGGCGCCCTTGGCCGCGAACACGCGGTCGATCCACAGGCGAGGCTTCTTGTCATCCCTCGCCGTGGGAGTGACGTCGAGGAGTTGATCGAGCGTCGCGTTGAGGTCATCGATGCCGTGCCCCTCGATCGCGTCGACAGGCACGATGGGTGCGTCGGCCAGGAAGGTGCCCTCGGTCCGGTCGGCGATCTCCATCTGGGCGATCGTGGCCAGTTCATCGTCGACGTGGCCGACCTTGGTCAGTGCGACGATGCCGTGGCGGATGCCGAGCAGGCTGAGGATGCGAAGGTGCTCCTCGCTTTGGGGTTTCCAGCCCTCGGTTGCGGCGACGACGAAGATGCATGCATCGACACCGCCGACGCCGGCGAGCATGTTTTTGAGAAAGCGGACGTGGCCGGGCACGTCGATGAACGAGACACCACGACCCGATGGCAGTTTCGTCCCGGCAAACCCAAGGTCGATGGTCAGACCACGAGCCTTTTCCTCCTCGAGCCGATCCGGGTCGGTGCCGGTGAGTGCTTTGATCAGGGTGGACTTGCCGTGGTCGACATGACCGGCGGTAGCGACGACGTGCATCAGGTGGCGCTCGGGAGCGAGCGGAGCGCGCCGGCGACGACCTCGTCGTCGTCGGGATGGATCGTGCGCAGATCAAGCACGGTCGTCTCGCCGGTGGAGCTGTCGCCATGGTCGACGCGGGCGATGATCGGGTGGTCGAGTCCACGCAGCGCCTCGCGCTGGTCGCCTTCGACTGCGACACCGACCGAGGGGATCTCCACGCCGGGAAGGGTGCCGCCGCCGGGCGTGGACATGACGTCGACGATCTCGCCAACTCCGTAGGCATCGGCCCGCTCGCGGAGTTGGTCGACGGTGAGCGAGGCCATGCGCCAGAACGGGATCGCGTCGCCGTCCTCGGCCAGATAGGCGAGCGCCGTTGCCTGCAGAGCGGCCAGTACGAGCGAACCGGGCCGAAGCGCCCGAGCCAACGGATGTGCAGCGCACTTCCGCACGAGTTCGGCGTCGCCTGCGATGATCCCGGCCTGNGGTCCGCCGAAAAGCTTGTCGCCGGAGAACATCACGAGGCCGGCCCCGCCGTCGAGGGTCTGGCGGGCGGCGGGCTCGTCGGCCAGCCAGCCGGGCGGATCGCCCTTCAGCCATGGGCAAC
>FUFK010044697.1_pt1 | contig 13729 bp, 10 predicted proteins | sample 1021851 | NCBI WGS metagenome assembly FUFK01 (sample SAMEA51879418, study PRJEB19060) | metagenome | reverse complement strand
AAAGGAACACCTGGAATGGTTGGAGCTGATTTAGCTAATCTTGTAAATGAAGCTGCATTACTTGCTTCTAGAAAAAGAAAAGCAACAGTTGATAATTCTGATTTTCAAGAAGCTCAAGATAAAGTTTTAATGGGTGTCCAAAGAAAAAGCATGGTGCTTTCGGATCATGAAAAGAAAGTAACAGCTTATCATGAAGCAGGGCATGCAGTAGTAGCACTATTTTCTCCAGAAGCAGATCCAATAATTAATAAGTCATGTTTGCTAGTTGAAGGTGTATTTGTATCCCCAATAAAAAAAACATCAAAACCGAGTTGCATTAATCTGATACCAAAACTTTTCATTATAAGTCCGGTTCTGCCAGCACCTGTAATAAAAATTCTTTTATTTATGATCATTTCTATTAATCCTTCAAAATCTATATTGGAATTTTTTAAATTAAATTCAATTTCTTGAAGAATTTTCAACAAAATAAATTTATTCTCAGAATTCATCTTTTAAAATTGATAAAAACTAATCCATAATTTTTTTGCTTTGGAAAAATATTTTTGTTTTGTTATAAGGCTTCTGGCTGAGCTTCACTTATAAATCCTTTTTTTCTAAAATTTATATTATCATTCATAATTAAATCTAATTTATATTTCACTAACTTTTCAACAGCTAGTATTAATTCTTTAGAATTAATTTTATATTCATTCATTAAATAATCACGACTTGCTCCATGAAGGTAAGTATCATTTATAGCAATTTTAATTAATTTTTTTGGTAGACCTTTTTTTGCAATTAGTTCAGCAACACATGTTCCTAAACCTCCAACTGTAGTATGGTTTTCCATGGTAATTATACCATACTTAACTTTCGTTAAAGCATCCTCTATTAAAGAGTCTCCGAAAGGTTTTAGAGTGGTAATATGAAGATGTTGTATAGTAATCCCCTTTTCCCTAAGTTGATTTGTTACATTGAGGCTTTCTTCTGTACAAATCCCAGATGTAAGAAGAGCTATATCATTCCCTTCAGATAATTTTCTTGACTGACCAAAAACTGTAGGATTTTCTTTTGGGAAAAGTCTGGGTATCTCACCACGAATCATTCTAATATAAACTGGTCCATTAATGTTTTTAGATATTTCAAGAACATTCTCGACATCAGTAGCATCTCCTGTTTCAATAATTGACATGTTTGGAAGAGAACGCATTACAGCAATATCATTAAGTGCTTGATGGCTTGCTCCTCCAGGAGTTGTTACACCAGGTAAAAAACCAAATATTTTTACTGGAAGATTCGGATAAGCAATCGACATTTCAATTTGATCAAGAGCGCGCCTATACATAAAAACAGAAAAAGTATGCACAAGTGGCAATAATCCCTCTCTTGCTAGACCAGCTGCAAAACTCATCATGTTTTGTTCCATCAAGCCAAGCGAAATGAATCTTTCTGGATATGCACTTCTAAACTCATCTATTTCACAAGAAGTTGTCAGATCACCTGATAAGACTACAGCATTTTGATTAGCGCCCCCCCACTTAAGTATATTTTTAGCGTGTACTCTTTTTAAAAATTCCATATATAGAATTTTGTTTATCTTAATTTCATATCATTTAAGAAACTCTTGAATTCTTCTTTTTCATTCTCGTCTTTAAATCTTACGTAATGAAGAAAAGGATATCTTTTTTCAAGAATTTCCATACCTCTAAAGGGTGAAGTTTTAGCAAGTACAACAAGAGGCTTATCTTGATGAATAGTTCTAAAAGCATTATTTAAAGCAACTAAATCATGACCATCGACTTGTTTAACACATGCACCAAAAGATGAAATTTTTTCTAATAATGGTTCTAAATTCATAACGTCACATGTCTTACCATCGACTTGTTGCCCGTTAACATCAACAACTATTTTCAAATTACTAATTTTATGAAATGCCATTGACATTAAAGCTTCCCATGTTTGTCCTTCTTGAAACTCACCATCTGATAAAAACAACCAAACAAGACCTTTTTCTTTTTTCCTCCTCCTAGCCCAAGCTACACCTGCAGCCTGAGAAATAGTTTGACCAAATGAACCTCCGTTGGTTTCATGTCCCGGAGAGTGCTCAGAACCGATCATATCTAAAACACTACCATCTTTATTAAATTCTTTTAGACACTTATCATTAAGTCTTTTAGTTTCGATTAGTGCGGCATATAAGGTTAATGCATAGTGTGAAGGAGACAAAAAGAAACGATCTAAGTCTGGATTTTTTGCGCCATTGTAAAGGAATCCCTTTTGCGGATGAGGATTGTTTACAGAGGGTGTACCTTCAAATTTATGAGTAGAAAACAAACCTTCACTTGGCCCAAGTTTCATTGACTTATTATAAAGAATACTGAATATTTCTGCTGAAGAACAAGCTTGGCTGAGATAACCTCCGTGGTTGATTGTATGCTCTAAAACACGTTCACGAATTCCTCGACTGATTTTCTGACATTCAACTTCCCAATTCATATTACATAATTACTTTTTAAAAAGATTTCTCTGAATAAAATTTATAAAAACNTTTTGAAATATTATCTATTAAATTTACAAGATTNTTTAAATCAATTAATGAACATACTTCAACAGGACAATGTGTATACCGAACAGGGAAACCAATTTCTACGGTAGGGATACCATAGTTAAGATGTTGAGTAAATGCCCCATCTGTGATTAAACCTACAATACTAGATCTTTGAATGGGTATTTCAATGTCTTTGGCACAATCCTCTACATAATCTACAAGCCAAGAAGGAGGCAAGACACCGCCTAATGTTCCACGACCATGAAAACTATGAAGATGTAAAGTTGGTCCGTTTCCAAGTTTTAAGTCACTATATCCTAGCATTTCCGGTGTGTCAGTTGCGGGACTAATATCAATAATCACATGTACATCAGGATTTAATTCTTTAACTGTTGGAGTAAGGGCTCTAACACAAAACTCTTCTTGTACACTAGCAATAAGAGAAAGTTTATAATTTTTTGTTTTTTTAACTTTTTCAAGTAATTGACTTATTGATGCTAATCCGGCTCTATTATCAAGAGAATTTGCAAATATGGAATTACCCTCAACATGCCAACTTCTTGCATAAACACCAAAATCACCCACTCTAAGACCAATATTTTCTACCTCACTTTTATTAAATGCTCCAACATCTACCCAGCATTCTCCTATAGGTTTCACCTTATATTTTTCACTCTCAGGAGTTAAATGATGTGGCCAGGTAGTAAATACTCCTTGAATTATTCCTTTGCTTCCAAGAATTAATATTTTTTGTCCTGTTAGTACTCTTTCTGGAATTCCTCCTAATTTATTTAGACTTATGAAACCATTATCATCTATGTATTTTACTACAAATCCTACTTCATCCATATGAGCAGAAAAAGCTATGTGAGGACCATTGTTGCCAATCGTAATACTTAAATTTCCAAGTCTATCTTCTTTAACATCTCCATATTTATTCCAATTATTTTTAATATAATTGGCTACTATACTTTCTCTTCCAGATGGACCAGTTATATTGGTTAGGTCTCTAATTGATTTTAGAAATTTATCCATCGATCTTTTTCTATCTACTGAATATATTAGTTGAATTTATCTCATGTGCTAATTCGCGAATTTCTCTAATACGTTCTATAGATTTTATATCTTTACCGTTAGAATATACCTTTTCGCCGTCAGAAACATTCCACCTTGAAGAAATATCAATTGCGTTTTCATTATTTAAAACACCTGCTGCTTGAGAAGCTGCCCCATAAGCAACAAGTTCTTCGGATTTTGGTATAATGATGTTACGACCTGATAAACGCGATACTGTATCCTGCCATATCTTCCCTTTTGCTCCACCTCCTACCAAAATTATGGGAGAATCTTCTGGAATTCCAGAAGAATGTTTGTTCAAGACCTCTAATGATTCTACAAGTGAATATACAACTCCCTCATATGCAGCTAGTAAAATCTCTCCCGATGTAGTTGAATGATCGACGCCATATAGGCTTCCTCTTGAGTTAGGATAATTGGGGAGTCTTTCTCCACTTAAAAAAGGCATCATAACAACATTTGTTTTTTCACTTACTGATTCTCTTTTAATTCCAAATAATTTTGCGATATTGTCTACAGCAAGTGTGGCATTTAAAGTACATGTCAGAGGTAAATGATCACCACTAGCTGAGGCATGTGCGAAAACTTGTCCTGACACATCCCTTGGCGCTGTTTTAGAACGTAAAAATGCTGTCCCTGANGTGCCAAGGCTAATAACGGGTGTACCAGGATTAATTGCCAATCCAAGTGCTGCTGCAGCATTATCACCTGTTCCACAAGCTACTGGGATTCCCTCTTTAAGTCCTGTCCAGTCTGCAGCAGATTTAATTAAACTGCCTGCAGGATCATTTGGTTCAAGAACTTTAGGAAGAACAGATTGTTTTAAACTTACCAATGGATGATCTAAAACTTCTTTAATGTATTGATTCGTTCGGCTTGACCACCATCCTGTTCCTGATGCATCTCCTCTGTCTGTAACTCCATTTCCTGTAAGCTTTTCTGTCACATAATCATGAGGATTTCGGATATAAGCTGTTTTTTCAGCAATTTTGGATTCTGCATCTTTTAACCATGCCCAAGAACAAACTGTAAATCCTGCTAAAGGTTGTGTTCCAATTAAATTTGTAACAGCCTCAGGTCCGCCTAATTCAGAAACAAGTTCTTCAGCTTTCTTAGCTGACCTTGTATCATCCCATAATATTGCCCTTCTTAGGGGTTTATGATTTTTATCAAGAGTAACAACACCAAGTTGTTGTGCCGCTATAGAAATTGCTTCAATTTTAGTAGCAAGCCCCGTTTTAGAAATTGCTTTNGCTAAAGCAGCCCACCAATTTTCTGGATCTGTTTCACTCGCACCGCCAGAACGATAAACGTCATGTGAGACTTTACCAGAGCCTTTTATTTCACCATTTTCTACATCAACAACTAAAACTTTTGTTGATTGTGTAGAACAATCTACACCTGCAACTAGTCTTNTACTCATTTCTTATCTATATAAAGGATTTAAGATTTAAATCATTTGTAAAATGACATGCTGAAAATGCATTAGGCTTCCCGGTTATAGGAATTAATTCGGGTGTAATTTTCATACATTCATCCTTTGCATATGAACAACGTGGATGTAAAACACAACCTGATGGTGGATTTGAAGGATCAGGAATATTACCTTTTAATAGTATATCTCTTTTACTCCCTGCCTCATTCTTTGACACTGCCGCTAACAAAGCCTCTGTATAAGGATGTTGTGGAGATTCATAAATATCTGAGGAAGAAGCAATCTCTAAAATTTTACCTAAATACATTACAATTATTTTATCACTAATATATTTTACTACACTCAAATCATGAGCTATGAAAAGATAACTTAAGTTAAATTCATTTTTTAAATCAACAAGTAGATTTAATATTTGAGCCTGAACAGAAACATCTAGAGCTGAAACAGGTTCATCACATATAATAAATTCTGGATTTATACTTAAGGCTCGAGTTATACCAATACGCTGCCTCTGTCCTCCACTGAATTGATGTGGATATTTTTCTAGATCAGCATCAGATAAACCAACTTTTAACATAAGTTCTTTAGCTCTATCAATTCTATCTTTGCGAGTTCCAATATTATGAATATCTAGTGGTTCTGTAACTATTTTAGAAATTTTCATCCTNGTATCTAGAGAAGAATAAACGTCTTGAAAGAGCATTTGAAAATTCTTCCTAATTTTTTTCATTTCCTTGGTAGATAAATTCGTTAATTCTGTCATTTTTCCATTCACATTGAATTTAATACTACCAGCTGTTGAATCGTACAGTCNTACAATGCATCTTCCAAGAGTTGTTTTTCCTGAGCCACTTTCCCCAACCAGTCCAACTGTTTCACCTTTTTTTATAGTGAATTCGACATCATTAACACTTTTATTGTATCCAACTATTTTGTTTAAAAAGCCTTTACGTATTTCAAAGTACTTTTTTAGCCCTTTAACTTCTAATATATTTTCTGTTGAGGTAGCTATATTTCCTCCTTATTATATTTCCAGCAACTAACGTGATGCTCACCAAGATCTATCAGTTCAGGAGATTTATTTTTACAAATATCCATTGCCACCTCACATCTTGGTGCAAAACTACAGCCTTTAGTTTGTGAGTAAGGACTAGGTACTGTTCCATCTATCGAAGATAGTCTTTCACTAGAATTTATTCTCGGACGAGATTTAAATAAAGCTTTTGTATATGGGTGTAGTGGTTCAGAAAATAACTTCTTGGTACTGGTTCTTTCTACAACCTTACCAACATACATTACAGCAACTTCATCAGTAACTTCACCAATTACACCTAAATCATGTGTAATCATTAACATCGACATGTTCAACTCACTTTTAAGCTCTTGTATTAAATTTAAAATTTCAGCTTCAATTGTTACATCTAGTGCAGTTGTGGGTTCATCAGCGATAAGAAGTTTTGGATTACATGACAAAGCTATTGCAATCATTACTCTTTGTCTCATTCCTCCACTCAATTGAAAAGGATATTCCTTCATTCTTCTTTTGGGTGCAGATATCCTTACTCGTTCTAATGCTTCAGTAGCAATAATATTAGCGGTATTTTTATCAACTTTTTGATGCAATCTTATAGTTTCTATTAGTTGTTGCCCTATAGTATGGACAGGATTCAATGACATCATAGGTTCTTGGAATATCATTGATATATCATTTCCTCTTCTTTGACGAATATCTTTACTATTTATACCAAGTTTTGTTATATCAATGGGTCTTCCTTCTTCGGGATAGAAAAAAATATTTCCTCTTTCGATTTTCCCCTCAGGTTGTGGATGTAAAAGAAGTAATGACAATGCGGTAATGGTCTTTCCACAACCACTTTCCCCGACAAGACCAAGTGATTTCCCTCTATCAATACTAAAACTTACTCCATCAACAGACTTAACAATTCCTTGTTCAATATGAAAATAAACTGCAAGATCTCTAACATCAATTAATTTGTTTTTTTCAGAAATACTCATTTGGTAAGGATAAATATATTGAATTATCTTGAATGAGGGTCATTCACATCTCTTAAAGCATCTCCGATAAAGTTGTAACAGAGAACAGATATCACGATGAAGCCAGCAGGACAAATTAACCAAGGATAATGTTTTAATGTCTGTACCTCTCTTAATTGAGTAAGTAATAAACCCCAACTAGTCATAGGAGGTTTTATTCCAAGACCTAAAAAACTTAATGCGGCTTCTCCGATAATCATTATTGGTATGCTTAACGTTGCGATAACTATTATGTGACTTAAAACATTGGGAATAATATGTTGAAATATTATTCTAAGTGAACTTGCACCAGATACCTCTGCAGCATAAATATAATCTGATCTTCTAATCGCTAAAACTTTACCTCTGACTTCTCTCGCTAATCCAGCCCAACTTATCAATCCAAAAATTATTACAATTCCTAAATATACATAAGTTGAAGGCCATTCTTTTGGAATGACTGCAGCTAATGCCATCCATAGGGCAACTTGAGGTATTGTTCTAATTATTTCTATAAATCTTTGTATTAAATTGTCAGCCCATCCTCCATAGTATCCTGAAATTGTTCCTACTATTGTTCCAATAAATACTAATATAATTACACCTATTAAACCAATTGACAGTGACACCCTGCCACCAAAAATAATTCTTGATAGTAAATCTCTACCAATTATATCAGTGCCAAGTAAAAATAGTTTACCCTCTTTTACTCCAAAAAAGTGTATATCACTTTTAATAAAACCAAGCATTTCATAAGGCTCCCCTTTTACAAAAAAATAAATAAAATCTTTTTTCGATTTATCACCTTTATAAACAAATCTTAAAGTTTTTGGATCTCTTACAGCTTCTTGTCTATAAATAAAAGGTCTAAAATGAAACTTACCCTCGTCATCAAAAAAATTTATTTTAGTAATTTGGGGTGGAGCATATAAATAATATTTATGATTTGTTAACATTCCATAAGGTGAAAAAAAATCTGCAAATATTACAATTATATATAGAATTAAAAGAATTACTAACGAGAATACAGCAACTCTATGCTTGAGAAATTGACGTAACATAAGTTGTCCTTCAGAAAGGACTATATAACTTTCTTTTTCAATTTCTTCTTTTTTTTTGAAAATCAATTTTTTAAATTAATTCGTGTTTAATTCGTGGATCACTTATGGCAAGAACAATATCAGCTAATAAGTTGCCTATTACTAAAATAACTGAAATAACTAATAAAATTGTCCCCGCTAAATACATATCTTGAGATATCAACGAATCGTAAAATAAAGGTCCAATTGTATTTAAATTCAAAACAATTGAAACTAACATTTCTGTAGCAATAATTTCTGGTAAATAAACCCCTATTCTACTAATTATTGGGTTAATAGCTATTCTTGCAGCATGTTTCCAATTTACNGCATTTTCNGATAGCCCTTTAGATCTAGCAGTTTGGATGAAAGGTTGTTTTAAAACATCTAACATGTTTCCTCTCATTATCCGCATTGTATTAGATGTTTGAGCAATTCCAATGGCAATGATTGGTACTGGGAGATGTTTTAAAAAATCAATTATNTTNTCATAATTCCATTCTTTCCCAATAAATTCATTTGAATACAAACGTCCTATATANGCTGAATCAAAATAGAAAATTGAAATTGCGATTATTAATACTGCTAGAATAAAGCCAGGAATGGCAATACCAATAAAGGCAATTAATGTTAAAATATAATCCAAGATACTATATTTATGCGTTGCAGAGTATAATCCAATTGGAAGTGCAATCATTAATGCAAAAATTAATGCACTAAAATTTAAAAATAGTGTCATAGGTAGTCGTTCCTTTAAAAGTTCTACTACCGGTGTTCCTTGTAATGACATTGCAATTCCAAAATCACCACTCGGAAAGCCTTTGACCCATTTCCAATACTGAACCCAAAATGGCTGATCTAAACCATACCTTTCTCTTAATTGATCGATATATTCTTTTGAGACAGTTCCGCCACCTGTTGATGCCGCAAGAGCAGCATAAGCATCTGCATAATCACCAGGTGGCAACTGGATTATGCCAAAACATAATATTGAAATTAGAACTACAATTGGGATAGAAAAAATGAATCTTTTAAACGCATAGATAAAAAGGCCCATTTTTTAAGTAGNTAAGGAAGGATAAATTTATTTATTTTTTTTTCAATTTTTATTATTTTTATTAAAAACACCAGGAATTAAATATTTTTATCTATTTAATTCCTGGCATATATACTAATTAATTTGGCCTATTTGCCTTATATTTTGCGTAAACTTGCATGTATCTAAACGGGGGATCAAAATTGCCATATTCTTGAACTCTAGTTGACTCAAGCACCATATTACCAAGTCTATTCTGATTAATAAAAGGTCTCTTTCTTACCCCTACATGTATCATAAAAACATTTTCAGCCATTAATTTGCCAGCTCTTCGACCGAGTTTTATACCTTCTTCAATACTTGCTGTAGCAGCAGTTTTAAGAAGTCTTGAAAATTCTTCATATTCAGGTGAAAAACCACCTTTTTCATAAGCATCTTTATGAAAATGTGGTGATCCCGCCTTAGTAGGAATCCACTTTTCTATTGCTAATAAAGGCTCGTTATAATCTGTAAAATCATGAGTAGACATTTCATAATTTCCAGCATCATAATTTTTCCGATATAAAGTTTGATGAGCCTCATTTAATATCAGCTTAATACCAACTTCTGAGACTGATGCGACTATCATTTCTGACATGGGTGTATATAAGTCATGAGCATACATATCCCAAATCATTTCTAGTTTTTCGCCAGTAGGCAGTTCTCTAACACCATCTCCATCTCTATCAATTATATTTGCATCATCTAAAATCTTTCTTGCTTTAGNTGGATTGTATTCTGAATAAAGATATCCAGAATCCTTATCAAAATATGGAGAATCTGGAGCCCATGATGCTCCAATTGGTGTCATAAGATCAAAAGCAAGTGCTCTTGAAATATTTTTTCTATCAATTGCTAATGATAGTGCTCTTCGAAAATGGACATTTCTATTTACAGTTCTTGCTTCTTTGTCTTCTGCATCAAAATTAAAACTAATTTTCATCCCGGGTGCATTTGAAAATCCAATAGAGTAATCTCTATTAGTTTTTCCTTGTTCTTCTAACCACATTGAATAATGAGGAAATCCTGTCCACATATGATCATGATCATATTCACCAGTCATATTTCCAAGGCCTACAGCTGGTCTATCCCCTGCAATTAGAATTTCAAATTCATCAAAATANGGNAGTTGATTTCCTGCTGAGTCAACTTTCCAATAATACGGATTTCTAGTCATGTGGAGTTTGCCATCTGGAACATACTCATCTACGACCCAAGCATTCAAAGTTACTCTGCCACCCTCTGAGTTTTTTCCAAGAATTTTCAATTTCTCATTCAAAACTTCGTAAGAAGAACTTGAATTATATTTTGGGTGAAACTTAGAAAAATGATGTTTTGGCAATGCTGCCCACACAACATTTGAATATTTTTTCTCAAAGAGAAATGCTTTGTCCTTATAATTAATTTTAAGGTTAAAGTCATCAATTTTTGTTACTTTTGGGAAATTTCCACTTACTTCGTAAAAGTTTCCTTCATAAAACCAAATGTATGCAACATTTTTATCATCAACTATATCTTCCATAAAAAATATTACATCATCTACTGTAAATGGTTCTCCATCNGACCATTTTATACCCTTTCTTAGTTTTATTTTAAGTTCTGTTCCATCACTATTCCAACTCCATGATTCAGCTAAATTTGGTCTTATGGGGCCTTCTGAAGGAAAAGGGTACGTGAATTGAAAAAAACCGTTTCGGTCAACTCTTGATGGGAGTCTTTCATCATCTAGAAAAAAAGCAGTTCCCAAAACCAGTTTGTCACCATACTTACCTATTTCACTTACTGGAGTTTCAACTAAAGGATTATCAGGCAATCNTTGATCTACAGGNGGNAGTTTCCCCTGCTTNACTAATTTACTTANCATCGGAGCTTCCTGATAAGCTANNGATGAATGNGTGNAAAAAATTAAAAGAAAAAGAACAGAGATTATACNTTTNACATATTTCATAACTATCCTTTATATAGATTNAAGATTTGANAATCAAAAATAAGATNTTTTGATNTCNCNTTNTTAAGAAGTTTTNNCAAAAAACNNNTGTCAAGCAAAANCTTCAAAAAATCTTGACNTTGCTTCTTATATACTAGATATCTTCTTATGTCAAGAAAAATAATATATNATNTTNTTCTAAGANAATTTTAATTAGNAATAAAATTAATTTAAAATGGAAAATNATTTAGAAAAAATNTATGATGGTTTCTTATATGGAATCGGNTTTATGGGATCATTATCTCTATTTGCTTTTNCNTTTTTTTTNATTGGAATNGTTTTTTTATTANTTTTTAGTTTTTTTCGTAAAAAGTTNTAAANAAANTTNTATGATTTTTANATAANNAAANATAAATTTTAGCTTNTTTTTAATATTAGAATNTTTTAATCATTTTGTTCNTTTCATCNTTGCTTCGTTCAGTGAAAAACCAGTATAGTTAATACTTTTTAATTCTGTGTATTCGTGTAAACCACCAATTCCAAGCTCCCTACCAACACCAGAACAACCAAAACCACCTCTTGAAACAGCAGGATGTTCTGCTAATAAACCTTCACCATTAGATGTGGCATAAACAGCGCCTGCCCTTATTCTGTTGGCAACCCTCATTGCCTTAGCTGGATCAGAAGACATAACAGTTGATGCCAACCCAAAGGCTGTAGAGTTCGCCTCTAGCACTGCCTCTTGCTCTGTCGAGAAAGTTCTCACAGAAAGAACAGGACCAAAAACCTCCTTCTGCCACACATCTGAATCGCGCTCCACATTGACCAGCACAGTGGGCTGAATAAAATACCCACCCGTATTTCCAACAGTTTCAGCATCCGGTACATTTCCACCCGTAAGAAACTCTACTCCCGCACTCTTGGCTTCATCAAGGAATCTCAAGACCTTCTTGTGCTGTGATTCGCAGACAATCGGTTGGACAACATCTGTCATTCCATCTTCCCAGGCTCTGTCTCCTCGATCTTTTTCAGTAATTGGGTCATTACAAAAAGGAAGTTTTTCTAGTTCTTCCTTTAACTTGTTCAATAATTTAGTTTTAAAACTATCTTGAACTATAAGACGTGTGTGTGCTGTACAAATTTGTCCACCATTAGTGAGGAACCCTTTCATTGTTGTCTCGACAGCTTTATCAAGATCTGTGTCATCAAATATCACTAAGGCCGACTTGCCCCCCAGTTCAAGTGCTACCTGAGAAAGTTTAGGGGCACAAGCCTCCATAATCTTAGTACCTGTTAATGACGAACCTGTAAAAGAAATCATAGAAATTGATGGAGAGTTTGCCAAAGCAGCCCCTGTGTCGCGTCCGCCAGTGACGATATTAAGGACGCCAGGAGGAATTCCGGCATCTTTGGCAAGCTTTCCTATAAACATGCATGTCAGTCCTGCAATTTCTGATGGTTTCAAGATCGCGCAGTTTCCAGCGACTAGGGCGGGAGCAACTTTCCGAAATGCTACATTCATAGGATAGTTCCAGGCAGAGATAAGGCCTACAACCCCGATGGGATCACGCCTGTAAACAACATCATATTCTTCTGGAGGTACTCCCCCTTTACCACCTCCAGAATTCACTGGTTTGTCTTGGTCTGCATCAAGCACCTTACCAAGTGAACACCAGTACTTACCCTCACTAGCTGCACCATCCATTACTTTTGCTGCTTGGCGATAAGGTTTACCTACATCTGCAGCTTCAATCTCTGCGAGCATCTCTAAGTTGTCTTCAATTCCTTGTGCAATTTTAAACACTATTTCTGCTCGATCTGCTGCACTCATATCTGCCCAAGTGCCCTCTGCCCAAGCATCTTCAGCCGAAGAAATAGCTTCCTCAACATCGTTGGCTTTACCGTTAGGTAACTCATGCAAAAGCTCACCTGTAGCAGGGTAGTAAGTAGGAAACTTCTCTCCATCAATCGGATCGACAAATTGCCCACCTATGAAAAGTTTATTGAAACACTCAGCAAGGAGATAAGATTGTACTTTTTTTAAAGACTTCATATTAGTTTATTTGCTGTAACGGTATTTTTTGGAAAAAAATAAAAATTTAAGATAATCAATTTCTAAAAAGAATTAATATATTTGTCAATAGATATAAGGATTTTATAAAACAAACTATCGTTGGACATGCTAAACGAGGAACCTTTTATGGTATTAACTAAAGACTCTTTGCCTAAAGATCCTAGTTGTTGTTCACTTTTGGATTTGTTTTATGCATATAAAANATGTGCTTATTCAGTNTGANGTTAATAACCATGTGNAGGAATNTTTATTAGTAGNNCTCTTCAAAAGAAAGAATATCAACTGATCACCTTGCGATCCATCTTTGGAGAATACAGATTGATGGTGGGAAATGTGGTGGGAAATAAGATTCAGTAATTTTCTGAAATTTAGAAAATTAACTGTATACCACTAAAAGTATTTGTGATTTTTTATAGCTTGGCTGGCTGGGGCGGAAGGGATCGAACCTTCGTATCACGGGATCAAAACCCGTTGCCTTACCACTTGGCTACGCCCCAT
>FUFK010040466.1_pt1 | contig 13729 bp, 15 predicted proteins | sample 1021851 | NCBI WGS metagenome assembly FUFK01 (sample SAMEA51879418, study PRJEB19060) | metagenome | reverse complement strand
TTTGCTGTTGTACCTGCTTTGTATCTCTCCATAAGATACTCATCATAAAGGTCATTTGCATTATCTTTTAAGAAATTACTAAAAGACCTGCCTACACCACAGTTGTGGCACTTGTAGACAAGTCCTGAGTTCTTTGTAAAGAGATAACCTCTTGCTTTATTCTTGTATCTTTGTGAGTCACCACAATAAGGACACCTAAAATTGTAGGTACCCTCTTTGATCTTTTTAAATTTATCCAGTCTTGCTGATACTAGATTAGTATACAGTATGTCAATCACTAAGGTAGTTACTTAACTAACTTTTCTATTGTAGTATTTCCTGGATCATTTGTCAAGTTTCTCATAATCACTTGTCCAGGCAGGGATATGATAAAACTTATTACTACTAGTCCACCTGCTATAGTCCACATCTTTTTCTCCATCAATCTTAATCTATCATCCACCTTACGAATATCACGTTCACACCCTTTCTTTATGTCTCCTGTCTCTCTAGTTAAATCTTTATGCAGACTGTCTATCTTTTCAAATAGCACTGCGTCAATCCTATCTTGTTTGTCTAACTTTTCATTATGAACTGCCAGAAGTTGACCCATCTTTACAGAGTTATCCTGTAAAGATTCAACGACTCTTTCCAGTCTTTCTATTATTGCTGTGTTAATGTCAGACATTATCTCGTTGCGTCTTGTTCTGCCCCTGCCCTTGCTTGTTTCTTTAGTTGTTGAGTTTTCATTTGAAGTTGTTTTGCTAACTCCTGTTTTTTCATCTGTACTTTCTTCTTCTCAATAGCGATCTTCATCATTGCTTGCTTCTGCTTCATCTGTGTATCGCCACCTGCTTCTTCCTGTACATTTCTCATATGTTTCATNCTCTTATCCATNAAGAACTTACCTGCATTNGCGGGAAGTATNCNNTCTATGCTTATATCACCTCTATACTTNGGCATNATAGACATNCGAAGTTTCATTTTTAGTTCAGCAGGACTATTAGCATANATNATAGTNTCTCCTACTGTAGGAATATTTACTTTGTATTGGTATANTTTGNNTGGTTCTNTNGGATTTTCTCTGGATTCTTTTTGTAGTTTTTTTCTTTTCTGAACTTTCTTTTTGAACTTCATGACAGGATCATATCCCGCNTTNGGACCNGTTGCAGCAGCACTGCCACTGAAACCTCCTGTTCCTGCTGTCATCATTTCTTCGTTCATTAGATTTTGTCCAGTTCTTCTTGCAAAGTAGGATCGATGTCAAGGTCTGGCATCATTCCTATAGGATATTTATTCAAATAAAGTAATAGAGTCTTTAGTAAGCACCAGTATTCTCTTTCAAACTTGAAAAAGAGCAGTGGTGTTGCTGCTTCGCCAAAGACATTATAAAGTATGATGAGGTGATTCAAGATTAAAGGGATCCTCAAAGGACCCCCTCTTAAATATCTTTTCAGTAGACGTTTCAAGTATTTAAAACGCTTCACATCTTCATCAAAATCCTCTCGTGTAACACAATGAGGATTTTCATAATGTTTTATGGCGAACAGAATGTAGTTAGACTCATTCAGTTCGTCAAATTTCATNNAGTTAGTTATTAACTNCCGAATGTTAANGTTGCTACTGCGGANATAACTTCTGGAGCACCATTGTCTGAGTTAACTTTAACTCTGTACTGGTTACCATCATTAGATGCAGTCTGTCCTGTAAGTGCAAGGTTTGTGCTAGTTGCACCAGATACGTTAGAGAATCTTCCAGATGAAGATGTTCTCTTCTGCCACTGGAATGTTGCTGTACCACTGTTGGTTACAGATGCTACCACTGCGAATGTTGCTGCACCACTTGAAGTTGTCTTATCAGTGTTGTTTGTAGACAATGTAATAGTGTTTGCTGCGTCTGCTACGAGTGTGTCATCTGAGTCATCACCAGATGTTCCTGATGCTGCGTGTACAAATGCTAGATGCTCTGCCTTATGACGAGTTGCACCAGATACGTCAGTGTATGTGTGATACTTCCACCAACCAGGACCAGTGATACCACGAGTTTTGTTTGCTGCGATACCAACCTCAGTGCTATCGACAAATAATAACTCATATGAGTTTGTATCTCCTCCTTTTATCACAAACTCTGCTACTGCAGTTGGAGGGTTTCTTCTTACTGCGTTTGCTGCAGTAATAGTTGCAGTTGATCCTGCATATGCTTTGTGTAGTTCTAGTGCTGTTGCACTTGTTACTTGCTTGACAATATATGCAACACCACTGAGTTCCAATACGTCTCCGACCTTGACAAAATTGTCAGATGTGTCTGTAAAGTCCCCCGATGTAGTTACTGTAGCATCACCGTTGGTTACTCCAACATTAGTGCCCATTGCTTTTGCGTCAAGTACTCCGTAGATTGACATTTGTACTCCGTCGGTATTTTTCTATGTACTATTTAGCAGCCAACGCTTCTTTAACTTTGTTAAAGAGTTCATCATCTGCAGTAGTTTTAGTTAGTTTAACTGCCTTACCAATAATAAGTAAGCAAATTTCTATTAGTTTTTCTCCAAGTTCCGCATCGTCAGGAATTTTCTTGACAGCAGAATCGATTACTTTGTATGCCAGTGGCATTAAAAACTTTCCAATCATGATTAAATCTCGTAGGGTTATAGAATATATATACGACTTATGTACCTAGTCCTTTACCCTTATCATAGTTGTCTTTTCCGCCATATCTTGCCATGGTATTTACATAGTCCTGAGTAGATTTAAACCCACGTTTCTTAGCATCAGCAGCAGTTTGTTTCTTAGCATCTGCCATTTTCTTATACTTGCCAGTTCCTACAGTAGACTTAGCACCTTTAACTTTCTTAGGTTGTCCTCTCTTCATGATCTGATCTTTATACTTTGCCCTTACAGCATCAAGTGCAAGATCTCTCCCTTCATGAGTGAACTTCATACCCTTAGTTGCTTTATCTTTGAGTGCCTGACGTTTCTTAGGATCCATATTCTTTTCATAGTCTGCTAACTTCTTAGCATAACTAGGGTTATCCATCTTCTTGATAACTGCTCTGTCTTTCTTATCAGGTCCTGTGTATTCCTTTGCTTCATTCTTAGGGCGACAGTCATTGACGAGTTTACCACCCTTCATCTTCATACCCACCTTCTTATGTGTTTTCCAACACTCTGAGAATCTTAACAGTGAAGTTTCAACTTTGCTTTCTTGATCGCTTTCTTCTGAAACTTCTTTTTGACTGTCATACGGTTTGTTGTTTTGAATGAATGTGTTAAAACTATGTATAGTATTTTCATCTACGTCTAGGAAATTAACATATTTCCTGTGTTCCTTGTTACGCATTTTCTTTTTAGCAATAGCACCTGCGTCTCTTTTGAATCTTTCCTTTGCATTTATTTCATCTAATTGATCTAATGCTGTACTTGACCAGTATACTTCTCCTTCTTCTTTTTTCATGCCTTTATGCTTCTTCATTCTTTCAGCATGTGCTTTTGCTCTTTCTTCTGGGGGTGCAGCATTACCACCGTAACCTACTGCCCTTTTATTTCTGATAGACATCTTACCATAGTTTGATGCACCTGCTTCATACTTTGCTTCCTTAACTAGCATACCATCTTTACCTTCTTTGTATCCCTCAGGTATAGGTTTGCACTTCTTATCATCGTGGCAATAGTACATACCCTTACCACATGCTTCTTCAGTTGCTATGTCAGGACCATCATTGACGTCCTCACTTCTACGTTTCTTTTCACACTTAAGACAATCACAGTCTTCACCATGATTCTTCTCCTGTAAATCCTTTTTCTTAGGATTTATCAGGATAGCAGTTTTCTTTGAGGTTTTCTCAGATAGTTCTTTAAATGATAGCATTAGTCTTTTTTCTTACCAAGTTTTGTTACACCAGACTTCTCAGTGCCATAGAATTTTGCTCTACCACCAGGTCTTTTAATGTCAGACTTTTTATCCTGTGCCATCATACTTAGACGATGCTTCTTCTTATGGGGATACATTGTATCCATAGTGGCACTCTTCTTTGGATATGCACTTCCACTATGTCCTGCCTTAGTTCCTTTTGTCTTTACACCTCTATCTGCCTTGTGTCTTTCTCTTCTTTCCTTTGTTTCACGATCTGGTTTAGCATAACCTATACCACCTCTATTCATAGCACCAGTTGTGTTTCTTCTTCCTATAACTGCTCTAGTTCCTTGTTCACTTTTTGAGATTGGTCTTTTTTCTGTAAAAGAATCATATCCTTTTGCCTTTTTTCTAATTTCTTGATCACCTCTATTCTTTTCATCAAGTTGATAGTTCTCTGCACAAAATTGTTTGAAGGATTTCATTTTTTCATTGCCTCACGTTTTGCTTTTGCTTTTGCAACTAGTCTATCTTTTGCTTCTGATGCTGCCTTGTTAGGACCATCATATGCCATAGCACCCTTTGCAGTTCTTGGTGGTTTTACTTCTCCACCTTTACTCATCATAGGTTTGCCACCATACCCTTCTTCCATCTTAGCATCCCACTCTCTAGAGAGTTCTGCTACTCTTTCTAGTTCTTCTGGTGATAGTACATTGTCATCAGGATGAATCTCTTCTTCCTTCATATGGTCTGCTGCTTTGTATAAAGGTTTACCAGTTTTCACATTCTTTTTACCTGCTTTATATGCTTGGTATGCAGGTGTGTTTCCTTTCTTGTCAGCATTAGTTACTGTATATGCTTCTTCAACATCTTCTACATCATGCTCTACTGATTCCTTTTTAGTCCACTTCTTACCATCCCACTTGTGAGTCTTTGCTTTAGCAGCAAAATATTCCTGTTCTTTTTTATCCTTTTCTCTTGCTTGATCTTCTCTATACTTCTTAGCACGAGCATAACCAGAAGCACTAATCTCATCAATTTGTTCAACTTCTCCTTGCCCATCATGCTCGATAACTTTACCATTCTCATCTTTCTGATGATGCTCTTTAGCGACCTTCTTACCCATCGCTTTTTTGATTGCTTTATCTCTAGCACCAAAATATTCTTCCTTACCAGTTTCGATTTTACCGTCACCGTCATGGTCTTTCTTCGCCATTTTTTCCTGTATCTCTGCATATGCAGCAGACATATCTGGTAGTTTGTCGTGGTACATTGTTAAGTTGTCGCTACTTTGTCCTTTTTATTTATCTTCTTTACAAACTCACCAGGTGTCATCCTCTTCATATAGTTAGTGAGTTCGGGTGTACCCATAAGACCTGCAGGTTTATAGGTAAAGAATTTTATATTATTTTTTTCGTTTAAGTCTTTTAACCAGTTACGAAAAAGATGATCATGCTCATCAATACTGATGACGTGATTGCTACCACGACTAACAATTTTAGAAATGAGTCCTGTGTTACTGTTTTCAACGAANGTTCCCTCCTTNAATANNTCTCCNNCANNGTATGCTTCACGCAANCCTTGAGGATCTANTTTNGGTGCTATCTCATATAAATTATAAGANGAATCTGCAAAATCGTCAACNTCTTCAACTTTCATTGCAGTTCTTAACGTTCCGNANAGAGATTGTATATCTTTNTCTTTGATTCCTGATGGTACACCCTTCTTAAATGATTCAAGNTCACCATCTGCTGCTGCCTNTCTCATCTTAGATGCACTCATACCTTCAACACCTTCACCATCTGGGTCACGATCACCTGCTGATACTACCTTNATNTNNTCAAAGTTNTANAGNTCACCATTNTACTTGGTTGCTAACGAGTTAAACTCACTGACCCTATCNCCACCCACAACAATATTAACGCTGCTATACCCATCATTATCGAGTGATGTGAGAACATCAAAAATGGTACGCATNTCANCNTTNTCAATGATNGAGTTCGCGTGATCTGGATATGCCTTCCGCATATATTTAACTTTAGTCCCTGCGTCGAGGGGATTCTTCTTAGGATCCTCCGACCTTGAGGGGTATATTCTATACGTTCCTCCACTTGCTTTTGCCTCTCTTGCTACTTTGTCTAGAAGTTTTTCATGTCCAGTAGTAGGAGGGTTAAACCTTCCAAATGTTATTGCTATCGCACCTTGATCTACACCACCATCAGAGTTCTCTTCGCCACCAGATAGTTCACCGCCTGTTTGATCGGTGCCACCGCCATTTTCTGCAGTTATTTTTTCTAATTTTCCATTCTTTGTAAAATGAGTTACCTTGCCATTGACATCGGCATACTTACCATAACCCACATGTTTTAATTTTAATCTTTCAGCGTCTCTTGCTGCGAAAGATCTCTCTGCTTCTGATAGAAAAGCACTAAACTTTTTCATTTACCCATTTAATTTGAAGTTTGCTTTGCTAAAGGTCAGTCTGTCTACGAGTTTCACTGGGTGTTCTGTCTGTGTAACGAACCCCTCATGAGCAGTTGGTTCACCATCTAAGTATGGTGTTACTGAACCACTTACCTCTATGTTATCCATTAATGACTGTTTCAGTTGGAAGATTTGATCCCACACTTTGAATGTGTAAACATTTACTTCTCCCTTATATTTAGCAGGTAAGGTCTTATACATTTCTTCTGCNGGAGGAACNAGACCNTCTCTNACCCATTTGTTTACATGTTTTAGTATCTCTGCATAGTATTTNTTGCTTGGTCTCTGCGCTCTTGCAAGGTTGTAGATGAACTTNNNCCANTTAAANNTCTTCTNGNTNTTNNGAATNAACGCACTNNCTTCGTTGGGACCGACCATATGAGTGCCAGTTTCACCAGACAAAACNCAACCAAAAGTAGGNACAGCANNGGGAGATANTTCGGTATAGNNAGTATGAGGAGCNAAAACAATATNNNCANTAGTTGNGGTAGAAAAAATATACTCAAGGGTATTAGGAGTATANCNAGTACCACCACTGACGCCAATGTAGTCCCCTTGNACAATNCCACCAATCCTAGGAAGATNCCTAAANCATAAACGNAGGATNTNNGCCANTTCGCCTTTGTAGTTTTCATCNATGTCCTCATAAGAATANCANATNTTNACNCTCTTTTTGTTGAATACAGACTTAGTACCAACAAAGAACTTATNGTTNCGAGGGTCAGTTCCNAATACTATNGCAGGTGCACCATCCCANTTGANTCCAAGAGGTATNTNCTCCTGCATCAANGTGCAAACAACCTGATAACANTTTCTTCTNCTGAGAAGNANAGTNTCNTCTGGATGTTCTAGATGTNTGTTTGGCATAGTATCCTGTTGTATACTANTATTATAGCATACTCAGACCTATTGTGNAGATCAGTGTGCCACTATATCAACTGGTCTAGNGGTAANCTAGTAGGAATTTCATCCACTCTNTTTTGTATCANATCCTCATATCCNTCNTGCAACTCACANCCAANATATTTACGATTATGTTTCTTNGCAACCATTGCTGTAGTTCCTGATCCCATNAATGGATCNAGAANNATATCTCCCTCCTGACTNCCTGCNAGTATGCANGGTTCAATCAAGTCAGGTGGAAANACNGCNAAGTGTGCTCCCTTNTATGGTTTGTTTGTTATTGTCCAAACATCTCGTTTATTTTTCCGTTCATAAGACTTGGTAAGACCACTATGAGGTTGAAGGCCAGTGCCAGGATTATGGTACTTACCGCTTGTCCTGTCTCGTTTACCCCAATCTTGTTTGACTGGTTCTTTGATTGCTTCGTTGTCATAGTAATACTTTTTGTTTTTAGATAATAAGAATAGGTGTTCGTGTGATTTAGTGCATCTGTCCTTGACAGACTCAGGCATAGGATTAGGTTTATGCCATATAATATCCTGACGTAGATACCATCCGTCTGCCCTCAATGCAAATGCTAACATCCAAGGTATACCTATCAGGTCTTTCTCTTTTAATCCTTCTAACTTATTACCACGTTTATTACATTTATCAGGTAGGTCTTGCTTAGTCTTAGATACTGATTGTTTAGGATATGACTGACCTTTGCCAGGTCTATAATTATAGTAACTATCTCCTATGTTTACCCATAACGTACCATCATCAGTAAGAACATCACGCACTGATCGGAACACTGATACTAAATTTTCGATAAACTGCTCTGGTGTTTCTTCTTGTCCTATCTGATTATCTTCATTACCATAGTTTCTTAAACCATAATAAGGTGGACTAGTAACACACATGCGTGCTTTGACATCAATAGTAGGGAGTGTATCTCTACAATCTCCAAATAATATCTTATTCATACTATGAATATAGCATAAGATTTATAACCTGTCAATCTATCGTCTCTTATTGCTTCCCCTAACTAAACATTTATCATTCAGTATGGTACTAAATTCCTTTGTGACAGTAGCAAAAAACTGCGGTTGTGCAGTAAACGTACCTTTATACCTTAGTTCCATATCTAAAATGGGTACACCTGCTTTTGATAGTTTAAAAAATATTTTTGCTGCTTGTCTACTCTTTGCTTTTTTATCTACATCAACAGCAATTTTATATGCTTTCTTATTTTTTGTTAGTTCATTCAATCCACATAGTATGGTATGAAGATCTTTTGCATTACCTTGACCTATATCAGGTTTACCTTTCTTAATCTGTCCTACACCAGTGACTAAAGCAAATCCAAAAGAAAAATCTTTTAGTTTTTTACTAGCAGAAAGTTCATCATATAGTTTAGTTTTAAGTACAAGGTTTATTAAAGTATTAGCAAAAATATCTGCATTGTTATTCATGTATCTAACAAGAGAAGCATACAACTCATTATTATTTTTTGCTAGTTCTTTGTTAACAAATTTACGCATAGCGTCAGGTGCTTTATCATTTTCATACCCACCAGTTTTACTACCTTTGGTATTAATATATGCTCTTTCAAATTCATTCTTATCTCTATTTTTTGCTTGAAATAACTCTGCATCATCAAGATCATCGATGTTTGGTATATCTAAAATACCTTTTTTGTTTGCTTCTTTTACTAACCCTGCAAAATATTTTTCTCTTATCTTATAAATCTCATCCTTTATCTTATCAAACTGCTTTCCATTTAATACCGTATCATATGCTTTATTGATTAAAGTAGGATCAGCATCTTTCTTCTGCTTTTTCTTTTTTAAAGAAACACCATAATAACTTTTTGGGTCAGTCTTTATTATGAAATCTGATGCATTATAATCATCAAATCCAAATGCACTCATTCTAAACTTATCAACTTCTTTTGGCCATACGTTACCTGTTAAAAATACTTCTTGTGCTACTACATCTGCTGCTTCAGCATGACTATAGTTCAACCATGCTTTGATTGATTTTGCTGCTGAGATTCCTACTGCTGCTTCTTTTTGAGCAGCAGCAGTGGGTTCCATAAAACTTAAAAATGCTGCTTTACTACTTCCAAATGTAACACGTTTATTAACTTGTTTCTTTGCACTAATAATCCATTCATTTAAAGACTCCATAGATTTGGTTGCCTTATCTAAGTCTTGTTTTTTATACAGCATAGCACCTGCTGTCATTACTTCAGAATACTCTAGTGCCATTTCCTATCAGTTTTTAAGTATTTATCTCAACAGTACACGAACATACTAGGTTCCTATCACCGTATACATTATCAATACGATTCACTGCTGGCCAAAACTTCTTCTTTGGTTGATTAGGGAAGCATGCTTCTTCTCTTGTGTATGAATGATCCCAGTGTCCACATATTGCTGACTCTGTGTGTGGAGCATTCTTTAATATTGCAGGTAACTCTGCGATCTCTTTTCTAATCTTTGCCATAGCATCTACAAATCTTTGCAACTCATCTAATGATTCTGACTCTGTAGGTTCTACCATCATAGTTCCAGACACAGGCCATGATAGTGTAGGTGCGTGGAACCCATAGTCCATCAATCTTTTAGCAACATCTTCTGCGTTTGCTGCCATATTACGACAATCAAAGATACATTCGTGTGCTACCCATCCATCTTTACCTTTATATAATACTTTGAAATGAGGATCTATTTTCTTTGCTAACCAGTTTGCATTTAGTAGTGCTACTTCTGTTGCATTTCTTAGTCCATCTTCACCCATCATACGAATATACATCCAAACTATAGGTANTATAGATGCACTACCATATTCTGCTGCTGATACTTTCTGATCTATAAATGGTGCTAGATGTTCTGCCACACCNATAGGNCCTACACCAGGTCCTCCNCCTCCNTGTGGTATACAGAATGTCTTATGTAAGTTTAGATGTGCTACATCTACACCAAATTCACCAGGTTGACACAATCCTACCTGTGCATTAAAGTTTGCACCATCCATATAAACTTGTCCACCAAACTCATGTACGATGCTACAGATCTCTTTGATGTTTTGTTCGTATACACCGTGCGTAGATGGGTATGTAATCATCAATGCTGCTAGTTCATTTGCTTCTAAACATGCTTTGAGTCTNAAATCGTGTATGTCTATGTTACCTTCACTATCACATTTAATACCTACTACTTTCATACCTGCCATAACTGCTGATGCAGGATTTGTACCATGTGCTGACTCTGGTATCAGACATACATTACGTTTAAAATCTGATCTTGATTCATGATAATCTCTGATTGCTAGTAGTCCTGCATACTCTCCTTGTGCACCTGAGTTAGGTTGAAAAGTCATTGAGTGAAAACCAGTAAGATCACATAACCATTCTGATAAATCTTTGATTATTCTATCATATCCTAGTATTTGACCACCTGGTGTATGAGGATGTACGTTAGCAAACTCTTCCCATGATACAGGGGTCAGTTCTGCTGCAGAATTTAACTTCATAGTACAACTACCAAGTGGCATCATACCATTTATCAATGAAAAATCTTTCGATTCTAACTCATGAATATATCTCATCAAGTTAGTTTCACTTCTATACTTGTGAAATACTTCTTGTTCTAACCATGGTTTAGTTCTCTCTGGTATATTACTCCATACATCATCTACACAACTATCCCATACACTAATAACAGTTGTTTGACTTGAATCAAATGAAACCTGACTATTAATAATACTGTATATTGTTTCAAATGTAGTAGTTTCATCTACAGATAATGTAGTCCAACCATTTTTTATAGTCACATTATATCCATCAATCATCCTGATAGATTTAAATTTTACAGTATCAAATCCATCACCATCTACTACCTCTATACCACACCATTTTAAACAGCGAACTAGAGTTTGTCTTAGTAACCAGATCCGTCTTGCTATCTTTTTCAATCCTTCTGGTCCGTGATAGATTGCATAGAACGCAGACATATTTGCTAGTAATGCCTGTGCTGTACAAATATTACTTGTTGCTTTATCTCTTCGTATATGTTGCTCTCTAGTCTGTAATGCTAATCTATATGCAGGATCACCATTTGTATCTTTAGATAATCCAACTATTCTACCTGGTACTTTTCTTTTATACTTGTCCTTACACGCAAAGAATGCAGCATGAGGACCACCAAATCCCATAGGTATACCAAATCTCTGCATACTACCAACTGCTATATCAAATCCCATATCACCTACAGGTTTCATTAGTACCTGACACATAGGATCTACAACTGCAATCTTAACAACTTTATGCACATCACAAACTCGCATCAATCCATTAGGTTGTTTGAGTTGACCAACAGAGTTAGGTAGTTGCATAAGGAATCCAAATGCAGTTTTAAATTCTTCTAGTGGTATAGGAGCATTCAAATCAAGAGTTACTATATTAATACCTAATGGTTCTGCTCTTGTCTGTAAAACTTGAAGTGTAGAAAAGAATACTCTACTGTCTACTAAAAATGTATTGTACTTAGAATTTGAGTTGTATGCTAGAGTCATTGCTTCTGCTGCTGCAGTTGCTTCGTCTAATAAAGATGCATTTGCTATTGGCAATCCAGTCAACTCTGTAACCAGAGTCTGAAAATTAAACAATGATTCTAATCTACCTTGTGATATCTCTGCCTGATATGGTGTGTATGATGTGTACCATGCAGGGTTTTCTAATACATTTCTTTTAATAACAGATGGTGTTACTGTATTATAATATCCTTGACCCATCAAAGACGGTTTAGGTTTGTTTGCTTTTGCTATATTCTTAAGTTCACTTAGTGCTTTATATTCATCACATCCTTTTGGTAAGGTTGTCTTCTCTCTATACAAAATAGAATCTGGTACAATATTTCTAACAAGTTCATCTAGACTAGATAGACCCAAATCCTCAAGCATTTGCTTCTGCTCTGACTCAGAAGGTCCAATATGACGCTTAGAAAACATCTACTCTCCCAACGAATGAATAACAGGTTTTTCGTTCCTTAATATATTATACAGATCTTTATTTTCAGCAGAAGATACTGGATAAAATTCTGCTGACGCATCAAATCCATCATACCTATGTGCTTGATTNATTACAATAGAACCATTCTCTCCTGATGTAGACCTATGAAATGTACCACGAGGTATAAACAAGGCACCACTTTGTCTATTAAGATGCACTACATGATATGGGCACTTCCAATCATAATTTACCAACTCAAAAGTTCTTTCACCTGATACAACTCTATTATAATCATCTTGAAAACTATGAATGTAGAACTGTTTACCTCCTACACAATCAGGTGGAGGTGATACTGCAGGACCTTCGTGAACAACTAAGTCTGCTGCATTGCATTCTTCTACTGTTATGTCATAGAAAATAACATCGTCTGTCTCTCTGAACACACGATGCTTTCTAAAAATCACACTACTCATTTTTTGAAGACTCCTAGTTTTGCTAGAAGGTATACTGATAATACTGTCCAAAAGACAACTTCTAATCCTATGTTGTTCATACCCAGTTTGGTTTACGATCAGGTTTTCTTAGGTAGTTATTTTTTACCCAAGGTTTTGCTGCTATGTATCTCTTGTATGCAGTAAAAGTATCGATAGTGTTATCGAACTTAAACTCAGGATACATTGCCCTTGTGAATTCATATTCCCAGTATGGTTGAGGTGTATCTCTAGGGAATATTTGTGCTGCAGCATCAAGAGTATAATGACAACTATGTGTCTTGTTGTACCTATGCTTATACTCATCACATAGTGCTAGTCCATGTCTTATCAACCAGTCCCAATAGGTTTGTGCCCATTTAGTACATGGATGATTACGAAATGCACCTTTTTCTGTTTTGTATGGTGTGCCATCTAACTTAGGTAGATCACCAAAACCATGACCCCATTTCTTAGATGCAACTATAGATAACATTTGACATGTTTCTAGTGGCATCTTTACTACATGTTTGTCAGGTAAGACTTGTGCAGACTTGATAGGGTCAGGGTCAGTTACAAAGATGTTCATTCGGATGCTCTCCATTGCTTTCTCATTGTAACATAGATATCGTTTTTTGCAACCATATCTCTTACACTCTTAAATATCTTAGCAGACTTGGCATACTTACTAGTAGCGTGATCTTTTTCTTGAGGTCTTACATTACCTTCACTATCATACTTTCTACCAGAGTTGTGATTGGCATATCTTCTTGCTCTGGTAAATCCCATTTCTAAAAACTTACGACACATATCCATACCTATAAAGTCTTTCTCTTCAAGGTAATCCAAATACATATCGAAGATAGTATGAGCAGATTCTAGTGCAATCTCTGGAGTCTTAAATCTCCAATGAGCACAGATATCGTCAGTATAAGGGCGAACCAGTAGAACTCCTTGCTCTCCCCTTCCAATACGATAAAGTTCACGAGTTTCCTCATTTGTAAAGTCAAGAGACTTGTAATCGAGGTCATAATCAAATTCTTTCATG
>FUFK010041772.1_pt1 | contig 13730 bp, 21 predicted proteins | sample 1021851 | NCBI WGS metagenome assembly FUFK01 (sample SAMEA51879418, study PRJEB19060) | metagenome | reverse complement strand
TTAATGAAGATTTTGCTATACTTGATGATAGATTAGCATATAGCACACAAGAAAAGGCAGAAGAAATAGCCAAGAACATAGGTTGTGAAGGTTTTCACATTCACGAATACGAAGGTAAAGAATGGTATATGCCTTGTAAAGAACATAAGCTATATAAACACAAATGCCCTGAAGGGTACAAGAAAAACAAAGAAGGTAAATGCGTTAAAAAAAAAAGTAGCTATGCTGAAATAGGCCCTAGAGGTGGTATAAAGAAATCACCAAAAGCACCAGCATCAGGCACACCAAACCCAAACCCAAAAGGTAAAGGAACAGCTAAAGGAGATGCTTCTACTAGCAGAGGTGCTAAAGTAAGTAAGAAGGATGAAGCAAGTTTACAAAAGAAAGCAGATGATTTTAATGAAAGATATAAAAAGAAGCTAGGCTATGGTGTAACGGTAGGACAGCTTAAATCTGTATTTCAAAGAGGATTAGGAGCTTTTAATGTTTCGCATTCACCAAGAATTAAATCACCTACAGCTTGGGCGCAAGCTAGAGTAAATGCGTATTTATATCTTGTAAGAAATGGTAGGCCACAGAATCCAAAATATACAGGCGATTTTGATTTATTGCCAAGTAAACACCCTAAATCACCAAAAAATAAATAATATGAAAAGTAGTAAATTTAAAACACCAAGTAGAACCTCACCAAAGAATACTAAAAGGGGTTGTTTATGTCCAGATGGCAAAAGTTATCATAGAAAATGTTGTGATGGTTCATTACAAGCACAGGGCATAGGAAACATAACAGGCACACCAGAATAATTTTTTTTGTGAAAACACATAACACTTAGCATATTTTTTCACATTACTAATAAATCTTATTATGAAAGCAAATGATATACTAAACAAAATCAAGAATATTGTTGGTGTAGAACTTTCTGAAGAAAAAGTAGAACTAGCTGAAATCAGTTTAAAAAATGGTACATTATTAGTATCAGAAGAATTCGCGAAAGGCAATGCAGTATTTATTAAATCAGAAGATGGAGAAATGGCATTACCAGTAGGTGAATATGAATTAGAAGATGGTAGAACACTTTTTGTAGTTGAGGAAGGTCTAATAGACAATATTACAAAAGCTGCTGAAGAAGCAGAAGAAGAACTTTCTGAAGAAACCGTAGATACTGAAATGGAAGAACACGAGGACAAAGAAGAAAAAGAAGAAATGAAATATGTTACTCGTGAAGAATTTGCACTAGCTATGGATGAATTAAAATCTATGATTGAAGCAATGGATCATAAGAAAAAGAAAGAAGAAATGAGCGAAGAAGCTCAAGAAACTAAAGAAGAATTATCTGCTGAAACGGTTGAACCAATTAAACACAATCCAGAAGCAGAACAAAACAACAAAGTAAACTTTAAAATTAGTGGTAATAGACAAACTACTACAATGGATAGAGTTTACAGTAAAATTTTTAATAATAATTAAATAATAAAAAATGGCAACAACAACTTCAATAACTTCTACGTATGCAGGTGAATTTGCTGGAAAGTATATCTCTGCTGCATTACTTAGTGGTTCAACAATTGAAAACGGTTTGATTACCGTAAAACCTAATGTTAAATTCAAAGAGGTTTTAAAGAAAGTAGCAACTGATGCAAATGTAATTAAAGATGCAACTTGTGATTTTACAGCAACAGGAACTGTTACACTTACTGAAAGAATATTACAACCAGAAGAATTTCAAGTAAATCTAGAATTTTGTAAGAAAGATTTTAGAAGTGATTGGGAAGCAATTCAAATGGGATATTCTGCATACGATAATTTACCACCTGCATTTTCTGATTTTATTATTGGACACGCAGCAGGATTGGTAGCTGAAAAAACTGAAAATAATATTTGGTCAGGGCAAACAGGAAACGCTGGTGAATTTGATGGATTCTACTACCTAGCTACTGCTGGTGGTTCAGGGTGTGTTGCAGTTAGTGGTTCACCTTTGACTGCTTCAAACATCATTGATGAAATGGGTAAAGTAGTAGATGCTATACCTTCAGGTGTTTATGGTAAAGAAGACTTATACATCTATGTTTCAAGAAAAGCAGCTAAATTATATGTGAGAGCCTTAGGCGGTTTTGGTGCTAATGGCTTAGGTGCTGCTGGTGTTAATTCACAAGGAACACAATGGTGGAACAATGGCGCACTTTCTTATGATGGTGTTAAAGTTGTTATTGGTGCTGGTTTACCAGATGATTCAATGATGGCAGCGCAAAAATCTAACTTATACTTTGGTACTGGATTATTAAGCGACCATAACGAAGTTAAACTTCTAGATATGGGTGATCTTGACGGAAGCCAGAACGTTAGATTGGTAATGAGATTTACAGCAGGTGTACAAATAGGAATTACATCAGATGTAGTTATATACGCCTAATTAACTAATTAATAACAAGGGGGTGTGATTCCCCCTTAATTTAAAATTTAAGATTATGGCTTGCGATTTAACAAAAGGAAGAAAAGTACCCTGTAAAGATGTAATAGGTGGTTTAGTAAGGGCTTGGTTTGTAGATTTTGGTGATTTAGGAACAGTAACAGAATCTGCTGACCAAATTACTGATATGACTGGAACTTTTACAGCATTTCAATATGACTTACACGGTGCAAATTCTTTTGAACAAACTATAACCAGTTCTAGAGAGAACGGAACAACATTCTTTGAACAAAGTATTAGTTTACAATTTCCTAAACTATCTAAAGAAGATAACGCTGAATTAAAGCTAATGGCTTTTAACAGACCACATATCTGTTTAGAAGATAGAAACGGTAATTTTATGCAGTTTGGATTAGTACACGGATGCGAAGTTACTGGTGGTACTATTGTATCAGGTGCAGCATTTGGTGATTTATCTGGATATACATTGACTTTTACAGCACAGGAAGCTAAACCTGCTAACTTTATACAAAGTGCAACTTCTGCTGACCCATATGCAGGAATGACAAGTGCAACGGTTACAGTTACAGTAGGAACAAATAGCTAAAAGATACACTTCATCACGAGTGTGATTCATAAATATATAGTTGATTGTGGAGGGTGAGTTTTATAGCTCACCTTCTTTTTTTAAAAAATATGCAGATACTAACTAAAACAGGCACAAGAAACATTAACTTTATACCACGTGAAGCTATAAGTGGTGCAAAGGTTTATAAGTTAGTTATAAAATCAGAAGGACAAAACAAAGTGATATTAACAGACAACGCAGCAACCTTTACGGAATTGGATTATTATTTTCAGTATAGCACAACACAAGCATTAGAAGAAAACAACTATTATACAATTACCATTACAAATACTACGGATGGAATTGTTATATTTAAAGATAAAATGTATTGTACAGATCAAACACTAAGTGATTATGAAATTAGCAATGGTGTTTATATAGAACAAAGTACAGGAAACAACGAATTTGTATATTATGGATAATTTACATTTAATACAGTTAAATCAATATGAAAGGCCTGCTATTACAGAAGAACGCAATAGGGATTGGGTAGGAATAGGTGATGACAATGATTATTACCAAAACTTAATTGATGCGTATATGGATAGCACAACAAACCAAGCTGTAATAAATGGTATTGTTAATATGATATACGGTAAAGGTTTAGATGCTACAGATAGCAACGAAAAGCCTGAAGAATATGCACAAATGAAGCAGCTGCTTACACCAACGTGTATGCGAAAGGTTTGTAATGATTTAAAGTTATTAGGTGAGGCAGCTATTCAGGTTTCATATAAAGGCAATAAAATAGGTTCACTTACACACTTCCCACGTGAAACGTTACGAGCTGAAAAGATGGATGCTAATGGTGATATTAAGAATTATTACTATGCACCTGATTGGAATAAAGTTACAAGAAACACAAAACTAACTAAATTTCCTGTTTTTGGTAGTGGTGCTAAAAATGAGATTTACATTATAAAAAGATTTGTAAGTGGTTACTATTATTACTCACCAGCAGATTATCAGATTAGCTATGCAGTATTAGAAAAGGAGATTGCAGATTTTTTAATAAATGATGCTCAATGTAGTTTTTCAGGTACTAAAGTAATAAACTTTAATGGTGGTATTCCAGACAGAACAAAGCAATTAGAAATTAAAGACCAAGTAATGGGCAAGCTAACTGGTTCTTATGGTGAAAAGGTTATAGTTGCATTTAACAACAGTGTAGAACAAAAATGTACTATTGATGATATACCATTAGCAGATGCACCTCAACACTATGAATACTTAGCTACAGAATGTGCTTCTAAGATTATGGTTACGCATCGTGTAACATCACCCTTATTAATTGGATTACGTGATGGTAAAAACGGTTTAGGCAATAATGCAGATGAAATTAAAACTGCTGCACTTTTATTTGATAACGTAGTAATAAAACCTTATCAAGATTTAATAATTGANNNNTTNAATGAAATACTAGCNGTNAATGATATTTCTTTAANTCTATANTTTAAAACATTACAACCATTAGAATTTACAGAGATTGANGAAACAGTACAAGATTCNGAAACTATTGAAGAAGAAACTGGTATCAANCANGATGANCAAGAACAAGCAGAGNTAGAAATGTCAACACANAAGCATTGTTTGAGTGATTTNCCAGATGANATATATGATGGTGTTTTACAAGGCTTACAAGGCGAAGTAATTGATTCTGAGGAATGGGAAATGGTAGATATTAGAGATGTAGATGATGAAAATGAAAGTGTTGAGGATTGGGCAAATGATATGATTAAATTAAGCATTGATAGCAAAGAAGATGGCTTTTCATATTTAGATGCTAGCTTTTATAAAGTAAGATACAAGTATGTAAGAGGTAGCAGAAAGGCAAATAAAGAAGGTAATAAAAGTAGGAAGTTTTGTCAGGAAATGATGGCTAGAACTAGAAACGGTGTTGTATATAGAATAGAAGATATTGATAAGGCGAGTAGAAATATGAATTTTAAAGCTGCTGAATTGCCAATGCATAAGGGCAAAAAGTATGATTTATTCCGTTTCAAAGGCGGTGTGTACTGTAGGCACAAGTGGCAAGAAATATTATATAAAGTTAGAAATTTAGATGACAAAGGAAGCAAAGATTTAGGTGATTACAAAACAATAAGAAAATCACAATTTCCTAANAGCTANAAGAAAAGNCCAGTAGGAAGNAAGCAATCTGTGAAAGCNCCTGTAAATATGCCNAACAATGGTCATCATCCAAACTATAAGAAATGAGTAAAGCACTATTTGTAACGAGAAACGATATATCAACATTCACTGCTGCTAATGGTAATATTGACAATGATAAACTATTACCGTTTTTAAATATTGCACAGGATATTCATATACAAAANTATTTAGGNACNGATNTATACAACAGAATTAAAAGTGATATAGTAGGTGGTACACTAGCAGGAAACTATTTATCACTNGTAANNGANTANATNAAACCAATGTTNTTGCATTGGTCATTAGTAGAGTATTTACCTTTTGGTTCTGTAAACATTGCAAATGGTGGTATNTATCAGAAGAATCCTGAAAACAGNACAGCAATAACAAGNGAACACGTNGATTACCTNGTNGANAANGCTAGAACNACTGCACAGTTNTANACAAACAGATTTATAGATTATATTAAAGACAATAGCAACTTATTTCCAGAGTATTACAGTAACACTCAATCAGATATGTACCCTGATGATGTTGCTAACTTTGGAGGATGGGTATTATAAAATAAAAATATGGCAAACACTATAGGATGGGGAAAAGGAACGCAGAACAACACTAACGGTTGGGGTAAGTATCAAAACACGATAGATGCAGGTAGTGTATATGCAGATTCATATGCTGGTGAAACGGTGTTAGTAGGCACTAGTGCTGCTTTTTCATATTCTAAAAGTAGTTACCATCAGGATGAAGCAGATCCTACACCAACTATAACAGGAACTACAGGAGGAAGTTTTAACGCTTCTGCTGGTTTAGTATTTGTAGATACAGGAACACACAACAGTACTACAGGTCAAATTGATTTAAGTGCTTCTACTATAGACAGCCACATTATTACTTATAATGTTGATGGAGTACAAAGTGGCCAGACTGTAGGTGTAACAGCTTCTCCATTTATTACTAATGATTTTTCAATGCAGTTTGATGGAGCAGGAGACTATATTACTCTTGGTTCTGGCAATTATGGTTTTTCAAGTTTAACAACTAATGGTCAAACTTTAGACAACTTATCTATTAGCGTTTGGTTTAAGAATCAAGGTGGCAGTGGTAATCAAAGTTTATTAACTTGGTGGGCGTCTGGAAGTGGAAGTCAACCATATTTAGATGCATTTTTATCTTATAATCCATCTACAAGAGATGTTAGGTTTGGTGATAGTTGGCCAAATGCATATACATTTCCAAGTGCTGCTACTAATTGGACACATATGGTTGCGGTTAAAACTACAAGTAATGCTTATATATATGTAAATGGTAGTTTAGTAAGTACTAAAGGAAGTTCATTAAGTTTTGGTTTCAATAGAGAGCTTAGAATAGGTGGTAATCAAGGTAGTGGAGAGTGGTTTAATGGTAAAATAGACGAAGTAGCACTTTGGAACACAGCACTTGGAGAAACAGCTATACAGGAGATTTACAACGCTACAGCAAACAACACAGGCAAGGTATTAGATTTAAACACAGATTCAGGAAATTATACATCCAGTGCAAACTTACAATACTGGAACAGATTAGGAGATTAATTATGAGTACAAAATACATAGCATCAAATTGGAGATTACCAAACAAAGCAGGAGTAGATTCTTATTTAAATGATAACTATGGTCTAACCTTTGATGGAAGTGAGTATATTGAAGGAACATCAGAAGCGGACACATTAAACAATTTAACTGCATTATCAGTTTCAATGTGGATAAATCAAACAGACGTAGCTTCTTTTAAATACTATTTAAGTATTGGAAACAATGGAGGCAGCCCAACAGATTTTTTAGAGTTGTATTCACACGGCACAGCATCAAGGTCTTTTAATGTAGAAGGAAGTATAGCTACAGCAGGTTTTCAAAGTTTTGATTTTAGTTCTTTTGTAAGTAATTCTACTTGGTTTCATTTAACTTTAGTTTGGGACTCTACACAATCTACAGCAACAGATAGGATAAAAATTTATATTGATGGGGTTTTAAGGGGTAGTTTAAGTGGTGTTACATCTACATTTGACACAAATGGAGAAATTAAAATAGGTAGAACTTGGAGAAATACATCAAACACTTTTGATGGTTCTATTTCAGAATTAGCAGTTTTTAATTATGCACTTTCAGAATCACAAATAAGCACTTTATATGGTAGCAGTTCATTAGGTTCTGCTTCGCCTTTAGCTTTAAAACCAGCTCCTGTCGCATATTACCCACTTGGAGATAATAGTTCAGGAAATCCACTTACACAACCAAATGAAGCGGTAGAAGATGCAAGTGTTTTTGATTTCCCAGCAAGTAATGATTTTATAAGTATTGGAAGTACAACACTTGGAATAAATACAGCTATAGCCATTTCAGCTTGGTTTAAAACAAGTGTTAATACGGGTTATGGTGTTATAATAAATGAAGATAATGCTGGTACTAAAAGAAATTGGGGTTTATTAAGAAAAAATGACGATATAAATTTTATTATTTACCACGATGATACTGGAGTTAACGCGACAACAATAGAAACTTCTACGATAAATGTTTCAGATAATAATTGGCATCACGTAGTTGGCACTTGGGATGGTACTACAAACGCTAATTCAATGAAAGTTTATTTTGATGGTATTGAAGTAGGGCAAGCTACTCCAAGTTCAACTGGTATAAATACAGAAGGATCTGCACCTTGGATAGGTAATTCTACTATTCAAACAGGTGGATATTTTAATTGGACAGGACAACTATCTAATATTCAAGTATGGAATACAGCTCTTTCATCTTCAGAAATTACTACTCTTTACAATTCAGGAGTACCCTTACTAACAGGAACACAACCACAAGCAAGTAATTTAAAAGCTTGGTATAAGTTAGATCAATCAGCAAACTGGGACGTAAGTGGCTCAGGATATTGGGATATACCAGATGCTTCAGGTAATGGCAATGATGGTATAAGTTCAGGTATGACTTCAGCTAATTTAGTTTTAAGTGATTTAACGAGAAACCTACCTTATGATAGTTACAGTTTTAATTTTGATGCAGCAAGTAGTGATTATATTCAATTAGCTTCAAGTAGTACTGCTATTGTAGATTGGACGCAACCTTACTCAATTTCATTATGGGTTAATTATACAACCTCATTAAGTTTTGATTTGATGGCTACATTTGGTGTGGAAACAGGTTCATCATTAACAACAAGATATATAATGATTGGAGGGAATTTAGATTACTTGTTTACAGGTGTTGGTGATACTGATGGTGGACAAACAAGCATCCATTTTAATATTGGTTCTAATCTTAACAATGGTGAGTGGCATCATTTAGTGTATGTTGGAGACGGAAGTTCTGGTGATTATCCATCTGTTTATATTGATGGAGTTTTAAAATCACATTCAGGAGGAACAACAAATTTATTTAATAGCTCAACTTATTTAAATGTTATAGGAACAGGAAGTACTGCTGCTGGAAGATATTTTAATGGTAAAATTAGCAACGTATCAATATTTGACGAAGCACTTACATCTACAGAGGTTATGAAGCTGTATTCAAATGGAATGCCTCAAGACCTTTCAACTTTCACACCAGCACCTGTAGCTTGGTGGACATTGGGTAGTAATAGCTTCTTTAATGGTTCTAATTTTATCTGTAAAGATTTAATAGGAAGTAATGATGGCACAAGTGTTAATGCTGGGGTAGATGCCTTGCAAGGAAACACACCACGCTCAGAAGCCAATGGAACAGGCACTAATATGGACATACCTACAAACTTAGAAGGAACAACAAAATATTCAAGTAACAATAGTTGGAGTATCAATATGAGCGAAAGCGCAAGAGTAGCAGATACACCATAAAATATAAAAAAATGGCAACATATATAGAAATAGACATAAACGACACAAGCAAAGTAGATTTTTCACAGGTTAATACTACTAGCTCACAGACAATGAGAAGAAACTTAGCAAACACCAAAGCTATAATTGCATTTGATGTAGAACCTAGTTTTATAACTAATGGTACATTGACACCAATTCAAACAATGGATCACGCTCAGTGCCTTGCTTTATTAGCAGATAGTGATTGGACACCAGAAGAACCAAGTGAGGAATAGTTATACAAGAATAGAAAAGCCAAAGAAAAGGCGCAAAGGTGTACACGCTAAAAGCAAGATGAGCAAGTGTAAAGGAAGTAAGAATTATGTAAAACCATATAAAAGACAAGGCAAATGAGAGAAATAGAAAAATTAATATTCCATTGTTCAGCAACTATTGAAGGGCAAAACATTAGTGCTGCAACTATCAAAAGGTGGCACGTAAAAGATCGTGGATGGAGTGATATAGGTTATCACTATGTAATAGGCTTAGATGGTAAGATAGAAGCTGGTAGGCCCGTAAACAAACAGGGCGCACATTGTAAAGGATACAACAAAACTAGCATAGGCATTTGTTATATAGGTGGTTTAAGTAAAAACAAGCGTGCTAAAGACACAAGAACAGAAGCACAGAAAAACGCATTAATTAAGCTGATTAAGACACTTAAAAACATTTATCCAAGTGCAACACTACACGGGCATAATGAGTTTTCTAAAAAGGCTTGCCCTTGCTTTAAAGTTGCGGTTGAATATGCAGAGTATCAGCCAGAAGGTTACAAATTAGATAAAGATGATAAAGGCGAATAAAATGGATGATCATAACTTATTAATGGTGGTTAGTAGTTTGATTGCCGCATTAGGCATTAAAGAGGTTTGGCAGATATTAAAGCAGAAGATTGATATTAATGCTAAGAAAGAAGAAAGGCAAGATAATCTACAAGCAAAAGTAATTGAAGAATTAAAAAACAAGATTGATGGTTTAGAACGTAAGATTGATGAATTAATTACTGAGAATACACATTTAAGAGTTAAGATTGCGAAGATGGAAGAAAGATTAATAGCAAACGCTAAAAAAAGAAATCAAAGCAAGTACAAAGATGAATAAGATAAAAGATACTAAAATAGGTAAGTTTTTAGCTGAGAAAGCACCTAATGTATTAAAGGTAGTTGGCAATGTTTTGCCTGATAATGGCGCATTGGGAATCATCAAGAATTTAATAGATGGTGAACCTGATTTATCACCAGAAGAAAAAGCGCAGATGCACGCACAGCTAGTAGAATTATACAAACTTGAAGTTGAAGATAGAGATAGTGCAAGACAAAGAGAAGTAGAAATGATGAAGGCAGGCGCACAAGATTGGATGATGAATGTAACAGGTGCAGTAGGTTTGTTTGCATTTGTGTTTTTAATAATTGCAATTGTATTTATTACAGTACCAGAACACAATAAAGAATTAATGATACACACTACAGGTATTGTAGAGGGCATAGTATTGTCAATCGTAGGATATTACTATGGAAGCATAGCTAAAAGAAGAAATTAGCAAAATTATATTTTGTGAAAAACCACAAAAAACGCTTTAAAGATTCTGGTAATCCTAGATATAGATTATCTGAGGATGAAGCAGATATTATTCTAAAGTACAGAAGAATAAAACAAGAATCTGAAGCACAAGGATTAAGTGTTAATGATGTGCATAGTGGTTGGATAAAATCAAAAGAAGCAAGTTTATACTTTAAGAATCCAGACCATAAACAACAAGACCACAAGAAACTATTCAAAGAACTTATAGAAGAAGTAAAGCAGTATGCACCTTACTATAATAAAATAGAAAGGCCTAAAGTAATTGAACCACATTTGTTTTTCTGCTGTCCATCAGATATTCATATAGGTAAATTATGCAGAAGTTTTGTTAGTGGTGTAGAGTATAACAATCAAATAGCTGTACAACGCACCTTAGAAGGCGTTAGAGGGTGCATAAAGAAAGCAGAAGGGTTTCACATAGACCAAGTTATTTTATTGCTTTCAGGCGATTTATTGCACGTTGATGGTTTTAGGACTACTACCAAAGGAACACCACAGGATATGGATGGTTTATTTTCTGATATGTTTCTTATAGCAAAAAGGTTAATGGTTGAAGTTATTGAAATGCTTTTAGATATTGCAGATGTGCAAGTAATGTACACTAGTGGCAATCACGACCATATCACAGGTTGGTTAATGAGTGAAGTATTAAAAGCACATTTTAGCTTATGTTCTAATGTTACGTGGAACAATGATTTGACTATGCGTAAATACTTTAAGTATGGTAAAACATTAATTAGTAGTACACACGGTGATGCTATTAAATGGAATTTACTACCAATGATAATGGCTGATGAGTGTAAATGGTGGTCTGAAACAAAATACAGATATATATTTACGCAGCACATACATCATAAGGTTCAGCATAAGAATGATTTTGTTGGTGTAACATTAGAATCATTACGTTCACCATCAGGCGCAGATGCTTGGCATCATAAAAGTGGCTATCAATCTTCATCTAATTTAGCAATAGAATCTTTTCTATTTCACAAGCAACACGGGCAAGTAGCTAGGTTAACACACCTATTTTAACATTCTATTGTTAATAAACTTTTTAATGTGTTTTGTTGTTTGTATTATAATTATATATATATTCACATAAAATTATTAATTATGAAAACAATCAATTACACAACACGTACATTTTATGTACCAGCTAGTAAGATGGATACATTACTAGAATTTCAAGAGAAATGCAGAGCCAACGGTAGAAAAAGCTATTCAGAGGTATTACTAGAACTAATGCAAGAGTACAATGGAAATAACTGAATACTACCGTCATATTCAAGATATGGAAGAATGGCAAGCATATTACTATTACACTTCATTACATTTTAGATTACGTAAGATTATCAGACAAGCAAACTGGAATAAGAATGTTATTACACGTTTTGAATTAAACAACAATGACAAAGAAATTCACAGGCACAGGTTTGATAGATTAATAGATGAGCTTAATGAAGTGGATAAGCATTGGAAAGAATTGCGTTATAATTACGATAATAAAAGAATAAAAAAAATCAAAAAACAATTAACTAAAATTAGAAATTATGGATTTAAAAACAGTAAACATAAAGGGTAAGCAGTACGTAACTGTAAATGAAAGATTAAAATATTTTAGGGAACACTTTGCAGGTTACAGCTTAACAAGTGAAATAACACACTTAAATGAAAATGGTGTTATAGTACGTGCATCACTTAAAAACAATGAAGGTGATGAAGTAGCAAGTGGCTATGCACACGAGAAACAAAATAGTAGTTTTATAAACAAAACTTCATTTATTGAAAACTGTGAAACATCTGCTTGGGGTAGAGCATTAGGGAACTTTGGTGTTGGTGTAGATCAATCAGTAGCAAGCGCAGATGAAGTAGCAAACGCAATTAAAAACCAATAATTATGATAAATAATATAAAAACAGAATATGAAAGGTTGTTAGATTTACTAAATGAACAACAGCAAATAGATGAACAATGGAACGAAGCAATCAGAAAATTTTACCAACAAAAACTAGAAGATTATGAAAAGGAATAGATTAAGCTATAGTGCATTATGTCAGTTTAAGAAATCACCTAACCATTTATTAAAGTATTGGGAGGGTAAAACAAAAGTTACAGATGCAATGCTGTTTGGTAAAATTATCCACAAGTTGTTATTAGAACCAGATTCATTTAATGATGATTATGCAGTATTTGAGGGCGCAAGACGTGCAGGCAAAGAATGGCAAGCATTTAAAGCCAATAATGATAATAAACAAATCATAAAACTATCAGAACTAGATGATGCTAATGAAATTGCAAACAACGCAATGAACAATCCTATATTTAACAAACTAATTCAAAACAAGGTACATACTGAAAAAGAAGTAACTTGGAATCACGCAGGAGTTAATTTTAAAGGCTTTGTAGACCTTGAAAGCTATATAGATGGTAAAACTATAGTTTGTGATATTAAAACCACCACAGATGCTGGTAAAAGGTTTCAACGTGATTTAATATACAATGATTATAAAATGCAAGCAGCTATGTATTTAGAAAACTATGATGATGCAGATTATTATATAATTGCTGTAGAAACTACATCACCTTATAATGTGCAGGTGTATAGATTAGGTTACAATATTATATCACAAGGTTTTACAGAATATTGCAATCTTGTTGACAAATACAACAACTGGAACGGTGAACCAGTAGGATACAGTGATGATGTAATAGATATAGAAGTAGAAGAACAAATATTAATTTAAAACAAACTACAATGAATTTATTTGAATACATATTGCATAAAGCAAACAATCCAACTAAAAAAGAAAATGAAAGAATTAATAGATTGCTTGAAAAAAATTTAAATAAAAAACAAAAAAATAAAAACAAACAACAATGAAAGAAAAAACAATCTACTGTGGAAGCGGTAAAGTAATGAATGAAAAGTGGTTAAAAGTAACTATTAATCCAGATAAACTAAAAGAACACATACAAGAGTTTAATGGTAACAAGTTTATAAAACTTAATATTAATGTAAAAGATGAAGCTGACCAATATGGCAAGGATGTAGCTATTAGCGTAGATACTTGGAAGCCAGAAGAAA
>FUFK010066179.1_pt1 | contig 13734 bp, 17 predicted proteins | sample 1021851 | NCBI WGS metagenome assembly FUFK01 (sample SAMEA51879418, study PRJEB19060) | metagenome | reverse complement strand
GGTGTTACCTGGGGTATGACAAGTCAAAGAGTTACGGCTATGGAAAGAGACTTAGACCGTATGGAAACAGCGATACAAATTTTTACTAAAATAGAAACACGAATTGCTGTAATTGAAACCGAGGTTAAAAATATTAACCAAAATCTTGAAAGGATTGCAAAATGAGAAGTAAACGTACTAAACATATCATGAATGAAAAAGATGAAATCCGAAGAGTCGATAAAGAAATTCGTGAAAATGAAGGCTATAAAAAAGGTGGAAAGACGAGACGTAAGTCTGGAGGCAAAACTGCAGCTACTAGACGTAAATCAGGTGGTAGAACCAAGAAGTAAAGAAATTTTTATCCCGTAAAGGCCCCTAGAATGCAAAGTTTAGGGGTCGGTAGGGTGATTGTACCTGAGAATTAAGTTTTTGCTCTGAGGCTTAAAAAAACAGCCTTTATAAGTTTTTTCCAAAATTAAGAGCTATTTCAGGGGTCTTAAATAGATCTGGATAGTTTGTCATCAACATCATTGTAACTTCTTTAACTTTTTTAGTATATTCAGGATCAATTGCATAAACATCTAAAGTATCAATAAGTTTTCCTAATTTAATTTCTTGAGTAACAAATTGTTTTCTTCTTTCATTTCTATATTTTTCAAAATGATGAGACACATTTAAGAGTTCAATATAATCTGCAACGCTTTCACATTTTCTTTGATATAATTTTACTCTTACATCTGAATTTAATGCTTTTAAATGTGGTTCGGTTGGGTCTGGTTGAACTATTCCATAAAAATTATTTGCTTCTTTTGCAAATCTAGAAGTTCCCCAATCAGATTCTAAAATAGCTTGAGCTACACTTACTACCACTACAACTCTTTGAGGTGGTGGTATAAATGAATTATAATTAACTGTGCATCCCGCTATTCCTTCCACAAATTCTCTTTGTGGATCTTTGTCATAATTAAAATCAAAGTGTGTTATAAAAGGAGTGCACATTAATAACAATGTTGCACACAATTCCTTAAACATTAATACAAATTCAATCCTCTTCTAAAACTATTTATTTTATCAAAATGTTCTGGTTTAATTTCGTAGATATTATTATCTTTGCAGAAGCGTATCGCACTTTTAAAATGATTCCAAGCTTTTATTAATTCTTTTCCTTCTAATTCAAACTTTTGTAAATGTAAGTTTTGTGCACACATTAAAACGATTCCTTTTCTTATTTTAGGTTTATTAGGAAAAGTCTTATTATAAGCCATAACATAAGCAGCTAATTGGCACATATATTTCCAACACCATTCTTTTCTTTTNGGTTTGTTAGCTTGTTTAAAATCTATGACACAAGGTTGATGGTAATATATTCCAGATAAATCTAATCTGCCGTGATAATAATCACCAAATTTAAGTCTAGCTTCCATATCCCAACAATCTTCTAATTTATTTTTAATTGCATGTTCATAAATTTTAGTAGCCATTTTTCTTCCCAGGATACCTTCTTCAGTTTGATCCACACAATCTTTATTATCCCTGATCCAATGTTCAAGAAACTTATGCATAGCCGTTCCAATAGCGGCAGAACGTTTACTAATTCTTTCTGCTTCTTCTAAACCAACTCTTTCTCTCCAGTTTTGTAAAGCTTCAGGATTATCTAATACTTGTAAAATTTTAGATATAGAAACACTCACATGGAGTCTCCCCAGTTCTTACCAAGCTCTGCATCAACTTTACTAGGTACTTCTAATTTACATGCATTTTCCATTATTTCTACAATACGTTTAGATGTTTTATCATCAGCAACAGATACAGCTATCTCATCATGTATTTGAATCATTGGAGTTATACCTTCTGCATGAAGATCTACCATTGCTTGTTTGGTTTGATCTGCCGCAGATCCTTGTATAATTCTATTAAAAGCAGTGTAAGTAAATGCTCTTCTTATAGCCGGACCGTATTCTTCTTGTGCTTGTTGCTTTGGTAATGGTTGATTAAATTGTATTACATCTCCTGGCATACGTTTTTTAAATGGAGTATCTGGTTCCCATAAATTAAAACGACATTTACGTTTCATTAAAGTTCTTACAAAACCTTTATTCTCTCCTCTTCTACTTGCTTGTTGTGTTGCCATGTTTTTAAGTTCTCTAATAAAAGGAACACTACTATGATATTCTTTAAACAAGTCCTGTGCATCTTCTGTATTTAAACCAAGCTCCTTGGCTAACTTCCCCTGACCCATGCCATAAGATAAACCAAGATTAATTGTTTTAGCTTTCTTACGATCTATGTTTGCCATCTCTGCAACTTTCTGATGGAAGTCTGTTGTAGGATCATTAATATAAGCTGAAGCTACTTCAGCCGAACCAGCAAGATCTAATTGTTTTGCAAAATGAACAATGATCCGTGGCTCCTGTTGTGAGTAATCAAAAGAACCCCACTGTTCACCTTCTTCAGGAATAAATAAACTTCTTATTGCAGGACCAATTGTAGGATGTCTAGCAGGTATCTGTTGTAAATTAGGATTAGACATACTTAATCTACCTGATACAGTTCCTCCTTTATCTCCTCTTAACTGATGTATTTCTGCATGTATTCTACCCTCATGAGAATGTTTTAATAAAGTATCTATAAATGTGGTTCTCGCTTTATTGATTTCTCTTGCTTCAACNACCATCTTTGCCAACTCNGAGGANTGATTNGATAAAAANCCTTTATCAAATTTAGGTTGTTTACTTTTAGCTGTTCTTTCGTAAGGAATTTTAAGTGCATCAAACGCTTTCGCAACGCTTGCTGCAGCCCAAACGTCAACAGCAACCCCCGTGTCTTGTAATATTTTATCAAGAATCTTCTTTTCTGTATTCTCAAAATCTTTTTTAATACGTTCTGCTCTATCCAAATCAACTCTAACTCCTTTTGATTTCATCTCAAATAGCACTGGAAACAATTTAGTTTCTAACTCAAACACCTGTTGAAGTTCATCTTCTACTATTTGTAATTTAAATATCTCCCAAAGTTTTAATGTAAGTTCTGCATCTTTTTCTGCATAAGGACCAACAATCATAGCAGGTAATTTATGCATTTCACCTTTTGCATCTGTTCCCCATTGAGCCGCCGCTTCATATAATTCTGTTTCATATTTTTTTTCTTTTAAATAATCTTTTGCTAATTCATTTAATGAATATCTAAATCTATTTTCATCTATTAAAGGTGCNGCAATCATTGTATCAACAATAGTTCCTTTAACTTCTAATCCCCATTGGCGCATCCAACCAACATCATACATAGCATTATGAAAAACTTTTATATTATCTTTATCTAAAATTTTTTTAAAATTTCTTTTAAATATTCTTTCATCAATATTAGGTCCTTTCTCATGTCCTACAGGAAAATAACCTTTCCAACCATTAGCTGCAATTGCAACGCCAATAACTTTTCCATTGTTTGTAGCCCAACCAGGACCTTTTGTTTTTATTTCTGGATCGTATGTTTCTAAATCAATAGCAACAACATCTGCTTCATAAACTAATTCTGGTATCTCACTTGGAGGTACCCATTCTGTATCCGCCATATTTCTCCTTATTTTATAAATCCGGCTTTAGTACCTTTTTGATTACTCGTAACCAAAACTTCTCTATTATCTACTCCTTTCCTCAAAAATAATTTTATAACAGGTAAACCTTTTATCATTTCNGTTGATACTTGATTTATTTCAAATCCTATTAAGTCTTTACATTTTTTTAAACTTTCTTCTAAAGCTTGTTCTCTAGTCATCTTTCTCTCCTATACTCCACACATACCTTCACATTCATCCGCCATATCACCAAATAGATCTGGTTGATCTGAACCTTTATCAAGGTCTACTTGATCTAAAGGTATTCTTTGTGAGTGTATGTATAATTCTTTAGCTCTTGATAATCCTAAAGCAGGTCCTGCATTTCTAACTTTTTTATCAAAGTCAACACACTGTTTCCATTCTTTAGGTCTTTCATCTCTCATTTCTTTCCAGAACTTATTGTCATGATAAGGACAATAAACACATGCACTTTTTGCAGGCTTTGGATATTGTCTTTCTTCCATCCATTTAAAACAATCCATTCTAGTTATTTTCTTTTCAACAAGAGGATAGTGAAAACGATAAGAAGCTTTCTCAAATGTTTTCATTCTAAATATTTCATCATAAGATATGCCAAGATATTGATTAATTACCATTCCTTTTGGCCATCTTTGTCCCTTTTTAAGACCATATTCTCGCCTTATTCCTTGTTCTATCTGTTCTATTTTATAAGTTGAAGTACATCTTCTATTAGCTAAACCTTTCTTTCCATCTACACCTACTAAGAAAAAAGGTATTGATGCTCCTCGTTTGTATACTCCGTTATCTATATAATTTTCTACATCTTCTTGAAGATTGCCCCATGTCACCCGGATCACAGGAAAGTTTAATTGTTTTTCTAAATAATCCAACCAGGCATATGTTCCNTCACCTTCGTTCTGAGTGTCAGCAAAAATAGCAAAATCTATTTTACCAGATCCTCCTGGTTTAACTTGAAACTCACCTCTAGAAAAAGCTAAAGCCATCATTGATGATTGCACACCAGCTCCTAAACTTATTATGTTTAAATCTCCTGGATATTTTTTACTTCTTTCAGTTGGCATATTCCTCCCTATTTAATCTAAAATTTTGTCTTAAAAACATTTCTGAATACTCATAATCGTTAGATGAACGAACCAAAAATAAATTCTTTTTAGTCCTTGTAATTCCTGTATAAAAAACTCTTCTCTCATCGTCTCCATTTTTTAATAAACTCGTGTATGATTTACGAGATAATTCAGATAATAACACAACATTGTCAGCTTCGCCACCTTTCGATCCATGAATTGTAAGTATTTTTATCTTAGGTATAGCATTTATATCTTGACCTCTCCTCTCACATTTTCTGATATACATAACAACATCCTCATTTATTAGGTTTAATGCCTCATGCCACAATAATTCTTCTGGTACTCTGAGCCCATGATTTTCAAATAAATTATTGTAATTAACTACAATGTCATCTTCTAATGCTTTATCCCAAGTCTTAAATCCTTTTTCAATATGCTCCGGTCCGGAAGATATATACTTGTACATATTTTTTGCACCACCTAAAGATATTTCTTCTCCTCTAACTAATTTGTTCCAACAATTTATTGCATAACAAACTTTTTCTGAGATAGATTTATTTTTATTAAACCTATTGTAAATTATTCCTTCTCGTTTAAAATATTCCTCTACTTTTTGTAGAACATATTTAGTTCTAGCTAACACATAGTATTCACCATCTTTATCAAAAGGAACATATTCTATTGAAGAGTAATGTAAAACTTCTCCTGCTTCTTCAGTAGGTTCCCATTCTTTTTTTACTCTAACTTTAATTTTATTTGCTACTGATTCTGCTACGTTATAAACTCTTTGTGGTATTCTAAATGATTGATTTAAAACTTTTTTATTACCTGGAGTTCTCATTAGCATTTCAGGTATCGCACCTGCCCACTTAAATATTGCTTGATCATCATCTCCGGCTATGTAAATATGTTTTGTGCTTTTCGCTAAAAGAATTACAGCGTACCACTGAAGCATACTTAAATCTTGAGCCTCATCTATTATGATGACTGGCAATGAGGGAACAGATCCCTCATTTACTAATTCTAATAACATATCGTTGAAATCATAGAGCTCATGCTCTACTTTGTAATCTATATATGTTTCATAAATTCTTTCTAACTCAGGAAAACCTCCTTCAACATGGTCCTCAGATTTTCTCCATTGCACATCTATGTTTACCATATTGTTTCTTGCCAACTCTATTATACGCATAAAAGGATTTTTCTGCATACTCTGTCCTGTATCTTCTATCTGACTATTAGTATTTAAAAATTCTTTTATCTGTAAAAGTTTACCTAAAGCTTTGTAATGTCTGTCTTTCATTACACTTTGTGTACTTAAATTTAATTGTTTAAATGCCATGCTGTGTAAAGTTCTAAACCATTCGAAATCTTTTTCTTCATAATCGAATTTACTTGTAGCTCTATCAATTGCTTCGTTAGCTGCTTTCTTAGTGTAAGCGAAGTATCCTATTTCTTCCGGCCGGTAACCTTCCTCTAAATGTTTTTCTACAATACTTAAAAGAGTATGAGTTTTTCCCGTACCAGGAGGTCCAAAGATAGTAGTTGTTTTATCTTGAAAGTAAGATCGTACTTCTTCTTTACCTACCTTTTGTATATTTAATGGAAATTTTTTAGAAAGGTGCTGCATCTTTTATCTCTGGTTTCTTTAAAGATTTTTCTTCTCTTTTTATTTCAGGAACGAACCATAATCTTTCTGTCTTTCCTAATATTTTTCTAGAAGTAGCTCCTCCATCCATGTCTCGTAATCGTTGAACTATCTGCATGGTTTTCATTTCTGTAAATCTTTTTTTCTTTAAATAATCTTCAAGGTGAACCATTTTAAAATAAGTTTTACCTTCGTCTGTATAACATTTCCCGGTTATGACTTCATCCATCTCTAACCCTGCCCCCTGCTCAAAGATAAAATTTCCAAAGTGTTCATCAAACTTACCAAACGTAGTTGTATCAAAATGATCTTTNGCTGGAATTATTTCTGCATGCTCTAATAATGTTCTAACTTTAACAGTCCAGTCATTAGCTTTCATAGCCATAGGTAATATGGTTAAGTAATCCATACATGCTCTTCTAAATTTTTGTTGATCAAATAATTGTTCTGTTGTGAGAGACATTCTCTTTCCATCAACATTTAAGAACCACATGGATTCATCTGATTCTAATTTAGTAAGGTCAGAAATAACAACATCATAATTATCTCCGATTCCAAATTTTCGTGCCTTGCAAAGAGGTGCATTACATACTGCACACATTGGTTGATCTTTACATTTATATTGGTAATCAGTTTTTTCATGTTGCTTTATAGTTTTTTCCACTTGAGCAAAACCCAGTGGTCGGTCCATATGTTTAGAATTAAATTCATTTACTTTATCTTTCCATGCATCAGGAAAAGCTTTCTTTGCATAAACTGCATATTGATACAGTGCATTATCTCTTCCACCTTCCGGTATTCCCATATTCATTAATGTTTCTAAACATGGAGGTCCTTCTTCTAATTTTTTTTCGTTGTTTCGTGTAACTTTAATCTTGGATAAATCTTTTGGCTCCACAGATTTTTTATTAACAAGTTCGTAGAATTGATCCAAAGTGCAACTAGCACCAGTATCATCATAAGCATAACGAAAACTATCGTCCCCAGAAAAATAAGGTAAATTAAGAAAATTTCCGGTATCACCCCTATCGGCACGGATTTCAATTTGTTTAGGAAAGACTTCACAGTCTGCATAACCAAGCTCTCCTGCTAACTCAACAAGTTTATTACGAAGTTTTTTAGCTTCAACAAAATCTTTAAGAAATAAAAATAGATGTGCTCCACCACTTTTAGATCTACAACAAATAAGTGGTATCTTGTATTCATTTAGTTTGTCGACAATTTGTTTATGATCCAGAGTATAAGAATCAACATCAATACAACCCCAGCGACATTTCGAATCATCACGAATAGGAATAATTCCCAAACTTGCTTTACCAGAAATATGATCCTCCCATAGTTGGTCTGTAACGGGGGCTTTAATGATGTAGGCTTTGCCTTTTTTCTTGCCGTTTTCGTCCTGATCTTCTTCCTTGAATGTGCCATAAGCCCTGTGTAGTCCTTCAAATATATTTTTAAATCGTTCCATGTTTCTCCTTTTAATTTAATGGGGGTATTAAGCAATAATACCCCCGCATCAGTTTGATAGGAAGAGCAGTTTTCTGGGAGGAAAACCTACCGGATCTCTTACTACCTTACGAAGTCTAATGTATCTCCGTTAACCTTTTCCGGTAGGTGACTAAAATCGCTCCGGACCATCATTACTTGCTATCTGTTTAGGTTCATCACCTTCAGGTGCAGCAAGTACATCTCCTTGACGGAAAGCTAAAGCAAAAGCTTCTCCAGTCGTAAAGACTTCTTTGGTAGGAACGAAACCTTCTTTCGCTACAGTCCAACCGTAATATTTTTTACCGTTGGTTTCCTCTTGCAGTGTACTTAATCGGTACACTATTGCATAAGATGGAGGTGTTATTGTTTTACCACCACTCTCCATTGTAGCAGTCATCATCATGTAGTTCCATTGACGAGACTTTTTTAATTGAGAAGATTTCATGGTAAGTATCCCACGAGACTCAACATTGTTTTTCTCATCTAAGATAAGAACAATGTGGTTTGCTGTCTCTTCTACATAGTTTCCATTATCCAAATAGAAACGATTATCTGTAGGAGATTTTTTTGCCTTACTCATTATATCTGAGGTAGCAGGATGTATGTTCACAGGGGCTTTATTACCTGTGCCTTCTGGAGCCCATTCAACATAAGTTCNAATGTACTCACAAGGGACCACTCTTATGCCTGTTGGCCCATCATACACATTTTGTGATGCAGAATTAAATATCTGCCCTGCTTTAGCCTCTGGAAGTGATGCATTATCACATTCCGGGGACATCTTTTGTAATAGTTTGATACGAGGTATCATAACATCTTTGGTACTGACGTTTGATAACCCGTCTCCTTGTTTAGCTTCTGCTAACGAAAACACTTCGGCTAGTGCGCCTCCGGCGTTTGAGTTAGACTTTTTAACATTTGACGTTTGGTTCATAAGTTACTCCTTTTATGTTTTGATTGTTACGTCGTTGGTTCGAAAGACACCAAAAATTTCTTCGGGAAAAGGCTCACCCTTTTCAGCGGCTTTTTGTAATGACTCTCTTACCCAGGCATCAAGTGTATTCCATTGAATACCCTCTTTTTCTGAAGGTTCGTATCCATTTTCACGAAACATTTCTTTTACTTGTTTCGCTTCTAAGTCTTGTCCCCTTCCGAAACTAAATGAGACTTCATTTTTAATCAAGTCCCCTGCACCCTGGTCCCTGATGTATTGATATGCATTATCAATATTCTCAGGTTTTATATGTGCACGAATTTTTTCTTTCCATGTAACGGTAGAACCGTCCATGAGTTTAAATGAATATAAATTTTTATCTTTAAGTGCGTTCGCTATTCTATTTTGTAATTCTTGTAACGCTTCTTTTTTAGCTTTTAATTCTAGATCTGTTTGCTTAACTGATTTTTTCATCTCAACAAGTTCTTTACATAAAGCACCCATCTCACTGAGATCTGAATCATTAACTCTATTAAGATTATCTTTCTCGTTTATTAAATCAAATATTTCGTTCATAGTTTCTCCTTATATTAAGATATTAAATTCTATCGGGAAGTATCTTCTCTCAAGACGATCCCATTTAAGAACTTTATATCGTCCGTTATTGTATCGGCTGGCAATTGCACAACACGCACCTATTATACTAGGGTCCCCCACTAAAAGCAAGTAGTCATCATCAGAAAAATTTTTTAAAATTTTGTTAGCCCCAAAAACTACAGGACCTGGTGATAATGCTATCTGTTCATGATAAGGCACTAATGATTTTAGATCTCCAAACTGCTTAGCAGAACTGAAATCTCTCTTAGGTACTTTCTGTATAATATAAACCGTCATTATTTCTTTCCGTCTCTCCTCCGGCTAGAGAGGGAGGGAACTCTTTTACAAGTCCCCTTCCGTTTCTTTTGCCTAGTGTAAAAAGGAGAAACTTTTTACATCTTATTTTATATTTGATTCTGATACGAAATTCAAATAAATAAGATCTTAGAAATAATGAAACTAAACTATAAGTTTAAAACTCAGCCCTTCGAACACCAATTGAAGGCACTTGGATGCTCCTGGAATAAGGAAAGCTTTGCATATTTCATGGAAATGGGAACTGGTAAATCGAAAGTCCTGATTGATAATATTGCTATGTTATATGACAAAGGATCCATAAACGGAGCTCTTATTGTTGCTCCTAAAGGGGTCTATACAAACTGGAAAAATGAACAAATCCAACGACATATGCCAGATCATGTGGTCTATAAAATTGTGGTGTGGAATCCTAGTCCAACTAAGAAAGAAAAGGAAGAAATAAATTCACTGTTTAAAGAAAAAGATTGCTTGACAATATTTCTCATGAACATCGAAGCATTCAGTACGAAGAAGGGACAAGACATTGGAACAAAGTTTTTACTGGGACATAAAGCAATGTTTGCTATTGATGAGTCGACGACAATTAAAACACCAACAGCTGCTAGAACTAAAGCTGTTATTAAATTAAGTAAACTTGCACAGTATCGTAGAATTCTTACAGGATCTCCTGTTACTAAAAGTCCGCTTGATTTATATTCCCAGGCAGAGTTTCTCGATCCGGCGTTCCTCGACCAACCATCTTTCTGGACGTTTAAGTCCCGGTATTGTGTGATGGTTAAAAGACGGATTAGCGGGTCACATCAATTTAATATGATTGTGAGTTATAAAAATTTAAATGAACTAACAGAGCTCATTGATAAATTTTCTTACAGAGTTTTAAAAGAAGAATGTCTCGACCTTCCTGATAAGATTTATATGAACAGAGAAGTTGAACTTAGTCCGAAACAAATAGATGCGTATCATCAGATAAAAGAATTTGCTGTAGCTGAACTTAAAGAAGGATCTATGACGACATTCTCTGCATTGACACAGTTNATGAGACTTCATCAAGTTACCTGTGGATTTATGACTACCGATGACGGTAGGCTCGTCGATTTACATGACGGGAAAGGTAAGATCCCTAGACTGGAAACTTTATTAGATGTGTTAGAAGAAGTAGATGGTAAAGTAATTATCTGGGCTAATTATAGACATAACATTAGACATTTAACTACGGCGCTGAGAAAAAAGTACGGACCGGAAAGTACCGAGAGTTTTTATGGAGACACCAAGCAGCATGAACGAGAGGATATTTTATCACGCTTCATGGCCCCTGACTCCGGGCTCCAGTATCTTGTAGCAAATCCTAGAACAGGTGGTTATGGTTTGAACTTAACTGTATCACATACAATTATTTATTATTCTAATAGTTATGATTTAGAAGTTAGAATGCAGTCTGAAGATCGTATTCATCGGATCGGTCAAACGTCAAAAGCAACATATATTGATTTAGTTGCTAAAAAAACTATTGATGAAAACATTATAAAAGCCCTGAAAACCAAGATAAATCTTGCATCCACAATTTTAGGAGAAGATTTAAAAAAATGGTTGCAATAAGTTATAATATATTATAAAGAGTTATTTAAATGAGGATGGTGCAACATTCTCGGAGTATGGCTGAACAACAGTCTCCAGGTTGTAAGGCAATGCGTTTGTAAGGTATGGCTGCATAGCTGAGGGTGCAAACGTAGGTACTGAAGTACTTGTTAAATAGGAATATTTGACTGGACGGGAAAAGGTTGGGGGTAGTCAAAGAATCCCCCTACTCACANAAAGGAGAAAGCGATGATACTAAAGAAAGATTATGAAGCTTGTTTTAAAGAAGGCTTCAAGCTTGGCACTAGATTAGCTAGGGCTAAGATAAATATTATGCGTGCTAGTGATGCTAAACGATTAGGTGATGAACCGATGTCAGAGCACCACCAGGAGTATGCTAAGACATGGATGGATCTTGCGAAAAATTGTGGTAGGCGTTTTACACCGCCCGAGGCCCACGCACCAAACCAGCCAGCCATAGATCTTGGTGATGTTGAATTATTAGATCACAAGTACGGTGAACCAGAAAAGGGTGAAGATGAACATCAAGAAGTTCAAGTCGGTGGCAGTGGCCGTTGAGACATATAAAATATTAAAGAAACTAGCTGCACTAGATGATAGATCGGCAGGTATGCAGATCACACATTTAGTTAAACAAGAAGCAAAAAGGAGAAAGATAAATGGGTAAAATTACGATAGTAAAATCTGGACACCGTGAATACATGGTGTCTGATGGTGCTTACTTATCACAGACTTTCACTGGAAAGACTGCAAGAGCAAAGGCCATGACTCTATTTAAAAAGCTCAGTATTAAATCAGAGGAAGACGGTGAGAAAGTCAACTAGTTTAATACAGCGCCTTACGAATGAATATTTTAAATTACATAAAAAGGCGAAGCGTGACCCACGGACCACTGCAGAATATGTGGTTCGTGCTAAGCTTCTTAGGATTGAAAGAATTATACAAAAAAGGTATGGTAATCTATATTTTATGACTATGACAAACTTGGGAAGTATTGTAGTTGACAAGGATGGAGAAGAACATGATATGTTTCAATTGCAAAGGAAATGGATATCTAAAGCTAAGTTGGGAAGGAGAACAAAGCATTGAACAATGCAAAGTTTGTGACTCGCAGGGCGAAACAAAGGATGAAGAACATTATCACCAGTCTTGGGACGACGGCGCAGGTAGTCCTACCATCTACTACGGTCCGCCACTTGACATACAAGGAGATGAAAGCTTTAAAAACTACAAAATTTATAGAAAGTAAACCAATTACAAAAGTTAAGGGTCATGTACCCTTTTAAGTCGGGAGCGAGGGAAATACTGCGGTGACACACAGTCGTGGCTTAGTCGGAGACGGTTCGGGGCCTCTAACTCCCAGACTCTTTATAACCCCGTTAAATCGTCGTTGTGTGCGGGGGGAGCTTCGCTTATGTAGTGTTTTTTTCTGTCCTCATGGTGGCACTACAAGCTCCCACCCTTTTTAGTTGCGAATTTTTTCATTTTGCTCTATCTTTCGGGTTGAGAAATATTTTTTTCATTTTTCACTCCCGAGAAGGGGCTGCCTGTGAAGCGAAATGCCTAACTACGGTAGCCCCGTGAAAAGGAAAGGCGGACGAAATGGTAAAAAGAGTAAAAAATATATTAGGTGCTTTTCCATTTATTGGTAGAAGTCAAAGTCAAAAAGGAACAATAAGCACGGCTAGCCCTTCTCAAAAGGCTGCATCTGCATTTGTTAAAAGAAGAAAGCAGTTAGGTGGACCTAGATCTGTCATGCCTGTAAAGAAAGCCATGGGTGGTACAGCATCTGAAGGAGCTGCAAGAGGCAGGATTTTTGCTGCTAAAAAAGAGAGAGATAGAGCGAGATTAATGGATATGCTTGAGAGACTTAAAAAAGGCGATAAAAAAAGTCCAAAGACTCTTAAACCAAAGAAGAAGCCTAAAATGGAAAGACCTATTATGCCTAAAGACAAACCAAAGAAAGATCCAATTAGGCCTATTTTACCTAAAGATTTTAAGAAACCAAAAATGAAAAGAGCTAAGTAATGCCAAAAACACAGACAAAAAGAGTACCTAGACAGTTAAAAAGACCAAAGAAACCTGTTACTCCTAAAAAAAATATGGGAATGGGTCCACAGTTGAAGCGTTTTATGGAACAAAACCCAAGTCGCATGAACACTAGAATTTTAAATTTAGCAAGAAGCAGAAAAATCACTGGCAGATTAAATATTGATGATTTTAAAAATGCCGCAATTTCTGGTGGTCTTGCAGGAGCTTTCTTTTTAAATAAAACAGGATCGTCTAAAGGTCCTGCTGGTAAAGTAAAAAAGAAGAAAAAATAATGAACCACGAAGAAATACTGAAGCAGAGGGACTTACTGGACACGATCCTCGCCTCACGGACCAACCAACTCGATCGGATTGAAAACATGAAAATAATGGACTCAATTTATTTTAAGAAAAAACTACCCGATAATGTGGTGCTTTTTCCGTTACAAAGGATAAAACGCTATGTACACAACACTACC
>FUFK010071767.1_pt1 | contig 13737 bp, 13 predicted proteins | sample 1021851 | NCBI WGS metagenome assembly FUFK01 (sample SAMEA51879418, study PRJEB19060) | metagenome | reverse complement strand
CACCGAAGTGCTCACCGACGTGGGCGGGCTGGCCGCGCTCCATTTGCGCGAACAACTGCCCGGCATGCTGGTGCGGCAGACGCTGCGCGCCACCACCAAGTACAATCTGCAGAAGAAAGCCAACGACGATTTCGGTCCGGTGGGCGCCATCCTCACGCAGATCTTCAATGTGGTCAGCGAACAGGCCGACCTGCGCAGCTGGTTGAGCCTGCCCGCCTACGCCCAGGCCACCCGCCTGATGTTGCCGCCCGGCGAGCACCGCCTTGAGTTGAGCACACCCGGTGGCGGTGCTAGTTTGACGGTTCCCGTGGTGGAACAGGGCGTGACCGTGATTCACGTGGTGGCCACCCCCGGCCGCCTTATAACCCGCGTGCTACCCGTTCAGGAGGGCCCGTTATGAAAGCTCCGTTTACCGCTCTGGCCGCCGTCGTGCTGGCGGTGGTCCTGGCGGGCTGTTCCGCCAGTAATATGGCCCGTCCCGGCGACGACGGCGAACCGCGCCTGTATTCCAACAACAGCACCCTGGCCAACCGCCTTTCGGTGGAAGCGCTGCAGGACAAAAAAGTCGGCGACCTGCTGTACGTGCAGGCGACCTTGGAAAACGGCTGGAAATTTGAACTGGATTTCCAATACAAGATCAAATGGTTCGATCGGGACGGGTTCGAAGTGGCTCCGGAATCCCAACCCTGGCGGCAACTGGTGATGGCCGGTCGCAGCCAGAACAATGTCCAGGCGGTGGCCCCCAACCCCAGCGCCGTCCGTTATGAAATCTGGGTGCGCGAATAACGCCCCGGACGCCATTCAGGTTCCTTAAGGAGAAACACATGGTTCGCGTATTTTCACTGCTCGCCCTGGCTATGGCGCTGGTGCTTTCCGGCTGTGCGTCCCGGGTGGATTACGGCGACGCCCAGGCCCGTGAAACGGTCACCGCCGATTTCGGCTCCACCGATCTGCAGATGATCGCCACCAAGATGGTGGACGACATGATGGTGTTCCCGCCGATCGTGGAAATGACCCGTGACCGCCGTCCGGTACTGTTCGTCGACCGTATCAAGAACAAGACCAGCGAGCACATCGACACCGAGTCCGTCACCGACACCATCCAGTCCAAGCTGATCAACTCCGGCAAATTCCGCTTCGTGGATATGTCCGTGGTCGACCGGGTGCGCGAACAACTGGAGTACCAGCAGGACTCCGGCATGGTGGACCAGGCCAGCGCCGCGCAGATGGGCCGCCAGATCGGCGCCGAGTTCATGCTCTACGGCAACCTGTCCTCGATCGTGAAGCGCGACGACAGCACCAAGGACGTCTACTACAAGTTCACCCTGAAACTGCTGAACATCCAGAGCGGCATTATCGAGTGGTCCGGCGAGAAGGAAATCCGCAAGACCCGCAAACGCAGCCTGTTCGGCTTCTGAACACCCTGGCACCAGGGAGAGGAACCATGTTCAAGCGTTTTTGTTTGCTCGTGCTGATGGCGGCGCTGGCCGCCGGCACCGCCTCGGCGGCACAGACCCGCGAGGTCACCGCCCGCGGTTACGGGGACAACCCGGAACAGGCGGTCACCAACGCCCTGGTGGCGGCGGTGCGCCAGGCCGGCGGCGTGACCCTGTCGGTGAATCCGGATTTCCGCCGCCAGGTCAGCGAATGGGTGATCCAGCGCCAGGGCGACGTCACCACCTGGACCGGCAGCCGCACCTCGGTGGCGGAGCCGCGCCTGCCCACGCTGGGCAGCCTGGACAGCTACGAGGTGACCGCCGTCACCCAGGAAGACAACGCCCTGTGGCGCGCGGACGTGAAAGCGGTGCTGCTGCTCCAGCGGGCGCCGGGCCCGGACCGCTCCCATCTGCCGGCCATCGTGGTGGCGCCGTTCACCAGCGACGCCGGCGAATACACCCTGGGTGAAACCTCCCTGCCGGCGGCGGAAGTGCGCCGCCAGTTGCACGCCAATCTGATCGACGCCTTCGCCCAGTCCGGCCGCTTCCGCGTGCTCGACCGCGCCAACCTGGGTCTGCGCGAGGCCGAGCAGGCGCTGCTGCGCGACGGCGCCGGCGAGCCCCGGGAGCTGCTGCGCCTGGGCAAGACCAAAGGCGCCGACCTGCTTTTGGTGGGGCATATCGAGGCGTTCGACATCGGCGACGACGAACGCACCTTCTACGGCGCCCGCTTCCAGGGGTACGAGCCCTATGTGCGCCTGCGCTACCGGCTGATCGACGCCGCCGGCGGCGAAGTGCTGGAGGCCGGCCTTTACGACTGGCAGCAGTCGGAAGCCAGCGTGCGGCAGCTGGCCCGTCAGCAGAAGCTCGACCACCGCAACCATCCGGAGCGGCTCGCCGACCTGGTGTACCCGCGCATTGCCCGGGCCCTGGCGGCGGCGGCCTCCGACACCCTGTACCCGGTGCAGGTGCTCAAGAGCGACGGCGACCGGGTCTACCTGAGCCACGGTCAGGGCCGTCTGGAAGCGGACACCATCCTCAATGTGTACCGGCCGGTGGAGTCCCTGGAGGACCCGCAGACCGGGCTCACCATTCGTATGGAAAGCGACGCCCTGGCCAGCCTGGAGGTCACCGAAGTGCGCCCGGATTACGCGGTGGCGCGCATCACCCAGGGCGACGGCGAACCGCGCCCCGGCGACCGCGTGCGCGCCCCCCGGCGGAATCAGAGCGCCGGCGAAGCGGCGGAACGGCCCGCCGGACAGCCGGAGAGCCCGGGCTCCTCGCCCATGCCGCTGAACTGGGATTAAGACCGCGGGCGGCAGGCGCCGCCCCGCCGAGGGGGATCGACAATGGGTGGTTACTTCAATCAGGCGCTGGTGTTGCTGGCGGCCGCGGTGCTCCTGCTGCCGCTGTTCCAGCGTCTCGGGCTGGGCAGCATTCTCGGCTATCTGGCCGCCGGCATCGCCATCGGGCCCCTGGGCCTGGGGCTGATTCCCGGCGCCGAGGCGGTGCTGCATTTCGCCGAACTGGGCGTGGTGCTGATGCTGTTCCTGGTCGGCCTGGAGCTGGCCCCGGAGCAGCTCTGGGCGCAGCGCCGGCGGCTGCTCGGGTTGGGCGCCAGCCAGATGCTGTTCAGCGCCGCCCTGCTCACCGGCTTCTTCTTCGCCCTGGGCCAGCCCGGCCCGGCCGCCCTGGCCATCGGCGCCACCCTGGCGCTGTCGTCCACCGCCTTCGCGGTACAGATGCTGGTGGAGACCAACCAGCTGGGTACGCCCCAGGGCCGCAACGCCTTCTCGATTTTGCTGTTCCAGGACCTGGCGGTGATTCCGCTACTGCTACTGCTGCCGGTTCTGGCCGGCGGTGGCGCCGGCGACGCCCAGCCCAACCTGCTGGTGGGCGTGCTGGTGCTGGCTCTGATGTGGCTGGCCGGCCGCTATCTGCTCAACCCCTGGCTGGGCTGGCTGGCGCGGCTGCATAACCGGGAACTGATGACCGCCACCGCCCTGCTGCTGGTCCTCGGCGCCGCCGAGCTGATGGAAACCCTGCATCTCTCCATGGGCCTGGGCGCCTTCGTGGCCGGCATGCTGCTCGCCAACTCCCCCTACCGGGAGCAGCTGGACACCGACATCCAGCCGTTCAAGGGCATGCTGCTGGGGCTGTTCTTTATCGCCATCGGCATGACCATGGACCTGCGCCTGCTGGCGGCGTCACCGGGGTCGATCCTGGCCATGGGCGCGGCCCTGCTGGGGATCAAAACCCTGGTGTTGTTCGGCATTGCCCGGACGTTGAAGGTGGGCGGCCGCGACGCCCTGCGGTTCGGGCTGTTGCTCAGTCAGGGCGGCGAATTCGCCTTCGTGCTGTTCACCCAGGCCGGGGCCCTCAACCTGCTGCCGACGGAGATGATCGCCCGGCTCAACCTGGTGGTGGCCCTCTCCATGGCCGCCACGCCGCTGCTGCTGAAGCTGGTCCAGCGGCTCTGGCCGGCGCCCAAGACCGGCCACCGCAGCACCGAGGACGAGCCGGCGCCGCACGGCCAGCCGGCGGTGATCGTGGCCGGCTTCGGCCGCTTCGGGCAGATCATCGGCCGGATTCTGGTCAGCCGCCGCATTCCGTTCACCGCGCTGGACTCCAACCCGGACCACATCGACACCGTGCGCCGGTTCGGCAACGAGGTCTACTTCGGCGACGTCACCCGGCTCGACCTGCTGCACACCGCCGGGCTGCAGCACGCCCGCATCATGGTGCTGGCGATCGACGACGTGCAGGCGTCGCTGCGCGCCGTGCGCCTGATCCGCGAGCACTTCCCCCACATCACCCTGATCGTGCGCGCCCGCGACCGCTACCACGCCTATTCACTGATGGCCGAAGGCGTCGAGCACGTCATCCGCGAGACCCTGGACTCCAGCCTGCGCGCCGCCCAGACCACCCTGGCCCAGCTCGGCATGCCGGAAACCACCGCCATCGACCTGGTGCGCACCTTCCGGGACGTGGACGAGCGCCTGCTGCGCGAGCAGTTCGCCCACCGCGACAAGCTCGACAAACTCATCGAGCTCTCCGCCCGCGGCCGCGAGGAGCTGGAATCCCTCCTCGAAGCCGGCACCAGCGACAACGACCGCCACCGGCCCGAGTAACGACCAGATCTTGCTACGAAGCTGGAGTTTTGTGGGAGCGGGCCCCGCCCGCCACCCGGCAGGATCCCAGAGAGGTTGCTGTTCCGATGTCCGGTGCTCCGTATTGGAGACGCGGTGCAATGGTGGTGCCTTCCGGGACCGCTCAAGCCATCCCTGGCCGCTGTTAGTTTGGCCCTCCTTGGCCAAACAGCTCCCTCCAGGCACCACCATTGCCCCGCTCACTGGGCAGCGTAACCGCCACGGGTCACAAAACCGCCAGGACCATTCTGCAAACCTGACTTCGTAGCACCCCTTGGCGGTGAGTTTTCCAAGGAGCGCCGGGATCGGGTGGGCCCGTCCAGGACCGTGTTTGGCCAGGGATGGCCAAACGCCGAGCCTACAGGGATGTACTCGTGGCGTGTCCTGGACGGGCCCACCCGATCCCGGTGCGGGCTTTCTGGAGAGAAAGGTCTCTGGGATCCTGCCGGGTGGCTGTAAGCCACCCTTTCGCGGGCGGGGCCCGCTCCCACAAGGCCCGCTCGCACAGCCCGAACTAAAGCCGCAGGTCGTTGAGACCCTTGCGGATGGCGCGGTCCAGCACCGGCTTGATCACGGCGGCGATCAGCGGCAGCTTGCCCTTGAAGACAATGGTGTAGTGCAGGCGGGAACCGCCGGCGGTCTCGGAAAACACCATCACCCCGTGGTGATCGCGCAGCGGACTGCCCTTGGTGATGCGGTAGGCGATGCGGCGGTCGCGCTCGAACTCGGTGACGGTCTCTTCGAAGGCCGGCGTCAGCGGCAGTGACAACCGGCGCACCGACCCCACGCCGTTGGGCTCCACGTCCCCTTCCTTGACGCGCCGCACCTTGGCCGGGGCGAACAGGGCGGACAGGTTTTCGTGCTCACTGAGGTGGTTGAACAGGTCGCTGACCGGGAACGGAAATTCCTTGTCGATTTCAATGCGTTGCTGGCCCATGGGCGCTCCGTGTCTGAAAAAAGAACGATTCTGAGCGGCCCCCGGCGTCTTGCCCAGGTTCCAAAAGGCCAGACGCCGGTGATTGTGTTGTTTTATGGTTAGCCGTGCTGGACCACGTCCACGGCGATGCCGGCCGGGTCGAGAATGACGAAGTGCCGGTCGCCCCAGGCTTCATCGCGGATCGCCACCTCGATCGGCACCTCCAACGCCTGCAGCCGTCGGTATTCGGCGTCCGCGTCGTCCACGTCGATGGTGACCCACAGGCCCTGCCCGTCCCGCAACGGGCGTTGAAACGCCGCCGCCTGGGCCTCCTGTTGCGGGGCCAGAAAACCCAGCTCGCCGCCGCCCAGTTCCAGCAGGACGAACCAGTCGCTGTCGAACAGCACCCGGCACTGAAACAGGCGCACATAGAAATCCCGGCACGCCTGCAAGTGCTCGGTGACCACACCGGACCAGAGTTTCATCGCGTTGCTCCTTTGGCTTGAGAAGAAGCCCCACTCTAGGTCGGCGCGCCGGCCTGCTCTTGAATAAAGGCGACATCGTGCGCCGGTAGCCGGGGCGCCCCCGGGGTGACGCCCAGGTAGCGTTTCAGCTCCCGGGTCATATGGCTCTGATCGGCGTAGCCGGCGGCCAGCGCGATGTGGGCCAGCGGCGCGGCAGGTGACGGGCGGCTCAGCAACGCCAGGGCGTGCTGGCTGCGGCGGATGCCCATGAACACCTTGGGTGGCACGCCGATCCACTCGACGAAGTCGCGCTCCAGTTGCCGGCGGCTCAGGTTCAGGCGCGCGGCCAGGGCGCTCACGGTGACGCCGGGGGCGGAACGGCAAAGCAGCGCCAGGGCGCCGTCCAGACGTCTTGGTTGGGGCGGCTGCCCGGCGAGCCACCGGCAAAGCAGCCGGTCCACGGCGAAGGCCGGGTCGGGGCGGGCGATCAATTCGGCGAGGCGCTCCGCGGACAAACCGGCGGGCCGGGCCAGGGGGTGGGCGGAGTCGGTGAGCAAGCGCCCGGGCAGGGGCAGGAAATGCCGGCTCTGGCCGGGCTGGAAGCGGATACCGAAATAGACACAGCCGGCGTCCACCGGCACATCCAGCGGCCGGGTGCTGGTGCCGAAGGCCTGCCAGGCGCCATCGCCGTCGCGCAGGCGCAGCACCAGGTCCACGCAGCCGTCCGGCAGCACCCGATGACGGTCGCCGCCGCCGTCGCGGCTCAGCCAGTAATGGCTGACCAGCCCGCGCAGGGCCGGCGCCGGTGGGTAGCAGTGCAGAATCTGGGCCGCGAAGGAGGTGTCCATGGGGCTAGTGGAGCACACCCCGCGGCGGCCGTCACCGGGATCAGTCCGCGACGGCTTCGACCCGCGCCGCGCCGATGCCGCGCGGGTCGCTGGCGGCGGTCACGCTGTTGTCGTCGTGCCGCCAGAGAATCGCCTGCATGTTGCCGTACTCGCGGTCCACGGAGACCACGTCGTGGCCGCGCAGGCGCAGGCTCTTCGCCGCTTCGGTGTCGAGGAAGGCGGGTTCCGCCTGAACCTCGTCGGGCAGGAACTGGTGGTGGAAGCGTACCCGGCTCACCCAGTCGTCCACCGGCGCATCGTTGGCGGCCTCCAGCACACCCAGCATCACCATGGTGATGATACGGCTGCCGCCCGGCGTGCCGAGAATCGCCACCCGGTCGTCGAACTCCACGAAGGTGGGCGTCATCGAGGACAGCGGCCGCTTGCCCGGCGCCACCGCGTTGGCCTTGCTGCCCACCAGGCCATAGACGTTGGGGCTGCCCGGCTTGGCGGAGAAATCGTCCATCTCGTTATTGAGGATCACGCCGGTCCCGGCGGGCATGAAGCCGCTGCCGAACGGCAGATTGATACTGAGCGTGGCGGCCACCCGGTTGCCGGCCCCGTCGAGCACCGAAAAGTGGGTGGTGTGGAAGCCTTCGCCGGTGGCCACGGGCTCGCCCAGCTCGCTGCTGGGGGTCGCCTTATCCAGCTTTATGGAGGCGGCGCGCTGCTCGGCGTAGGATTTACTCAACAGGTTATCCACAGGTATGGAAACAAAATCCGGGTCGCCCATATAGCGGCCCCGGTCCTGATAGGCGCGCCGCCAGGCTTCCACGGTGAGGTGGGGAAGTAAGTCCTCACTAATCTCGCCGCCGTTGAATTCATTGAGGATGTTCAGTGCTTCCAGCATGACCAGCCCGCCGGCGGACGGCGGTGGGGCAGTGACGATGCGGGCGCCTCGGTAGTGGCCGACCACCGGTGCCCGCTCCTTGACCCGATAGTTGTTCAGGTCCTGTTTTGTCCAGATGCCGCCGGCCTCGCGTACTCCGCGTACCAGTTTTTCCGCCACCGGGCCCTGGTAAAATCCGTCCCGACCCTGCTCGGCCAGGGCCTCCAGAACCCGGGCCAGATCCGGCTGCCGGATCAGGGTACCGTTGGCCGGTACTTCGCCGTCATCCAGGAACACCGAGGCGGCGGTGGGGTAGCGGTTGAGCACGTCCTTGCGGTACCCGGCCAGCGTCCGGTAATGGTCTTCCACTTCGAAACCCTGGCGGGCCAGCTCAATGGCCGGTGCCAGCGTGGTTTTCAGGGGCAGCTCGCCGTAGTGCTCGGCGAGGTAGGCGAAGGCCGCCGCCTGGCCGGGAATGCCCGCCGCCAGGGCGCCGTTGACGGCGCGGTCGCGCACCACCTGGCCGTCCTCGTCCTGGTACATGTCCTCGGTGGCCGCCGCCGGTGCCGTCTCGCGGGCGTCCAGCATGGTCTGCAGGTTGTCTTTCTCGCGGTGCAGCAGCCAGAAGCCGCCGCCGCCCATGCCGGCGGAATAGGGCTCCACCACCGACAGCGCCGCCGCCACGGCCACCGCCGCGTCGTAGGCGTTACCGCCCTGTTCGAGGATCTGGAAGCCGGCGTCGGTGGCCAGCGGGTGGGCACTGGCGATCGCCGCCCTGCCCGGTCCGGCGGCCTGGGCGGTGACGGCGAACAGAAACAAAAGCGGGAAAACCCAGCGCATGGCGGCCTCCTTGTGGCGAACGGGTGTCAGGGCGGGAGGCGATCAGCCGCCCCGCTGCTGCTTCTTCAGGTCCAGCGCTTCCACCACATGGGGCGGCACGAAGTTGCGCACATCGCCGTTGAGCAGCGCGATCTCGCGGACCAGGGAGCTGGAGATAAAGGACAAATGCTCCGCCGGGGTCAGGAACACGGTTTCCAGTTCCGGCGCCAGCTGGCGGTTCATATTGGCGAGCTGGAATTCGTATTCGAAGTCGCTCACCGCGCGCAGGCCACGCAGCAGGATATTGGCTTCCTGGTCCCGGCAGAAATGGGCCAGCAGCTTGGAAAAGCCGGTCACCTTGACGTTGTCCAGATGGCCGATGCTGTCTTCGACCAGCTTGACCCGCTCGTTCAGGGAGAACAGCGGGCCCTTCTTCTCGCTGGCCGCGATGGCCACCACCACCTCGTCGAACATGCTGGCTGCCCGTTCGATCAGGTCCTTGTGGCCGTTGGTGATGGGGTCGAAGGTGCCCGGATAAACAACACGGTTGGTCATGCTCGGCTCGCTTTCTCCAGAGATCGGGCGCCAAGCATAACGCAACTGAGTGTACGATTCAGGCCCGCAGCCGCTCCGCCAGCGCCGTGGCGTTGCGGGCGCTCAACCCGTAGATGCTCAACTGCGGATTCACCCCCAGGCTGGTGGGGAACACGGAGCCGTCGAACACATACAGGTTTTCCAGGTGGCGGTAGCGCCCCTGGGCGTCCACCAGGCCGTGCTGTTCGTCGCCCATGGGGCAGCCGCCCATCACATGGGCGCTGCCCAGCGGCACGTCCAGGGCCTTGTAGCTGAGATCCGCCATCGCTTCCCGGGCCTGGGCCCAGCTGGTGTAGAACGGCGCGCGGATGTGGCCGGGCCGCACCGCCCGGGCACCGGCGGCGAACTGCATTTCCACCTGGGTGTACAGGCTGCGGCGGGCGCCGTCGAGCAGGTACTCCGTGACCGGATAATCGAGCACCGGCTCGCCGTTGTCGCGCAGCTCCACGGTGCCGCCGGGGCTCTCTTCGTGGAAGCCGTCACGCATCAGTGCGATGGAGGCGGCGGTGTTGGGCAGCGCGGTGATGTGTTCGCGGGCCTGTTCGCCGAAGCCGCCCAGCAGCGCCCCGGTCAGACCGGGGTGCAGCGGCATCATCTCCAGCTTGTAGCCGATCGGGCCGTCGACACCGCCGGTGAAGGTGAACTGGTCCGAGTGCAGCGACTGGGGCGCGCCGTAGTAGGGGGCGATCTCCCGGTCGTAGCGGCCGAAGGCGAAGCTGGTTACGTGCAGGAAGGTGCGCTTGCCCACCCGGCCGTCCGGATCCGGCACCTCGGAGCGCAGCAGCAGCGCCGGGGTCTGGATGCCGCCGCCGGCGGCGATGATGGTCGGTGCTTTCAGGGTCACGGTGCCGCCGGTGGGATTGCGGTCGTGGTCCAGGGGCGTCACCTGCACGGCGCTCACCCGGGTACCATCGTGCACCAGTTTTTCGGCGCGGGCGCTGTGGATCAGGGTGGCGCCGGCGTTCATGGCGGCGGGCAGCGTGGTCACCAGCATCGACTGCTTGGCGTTGGTGGGGCAGCCCATGCCGCAGTAGCCGATGTTCCAGCAACCGCGCACGTTTCTCGGAATCACCGACCATTCCCAACCGAGCTTTTCGCAACCGCGTTTGATCACGTCGTTATTGGCGTTGGCGGGCATCGCCCAGGGCTCGATGCCGAGCTGTTCTTCCATGCGCTGGAAGTAGGGGTCCAGGTCCGCGCGGCTGGTGTTGTCCACGCCGAAGCGCTCGCGCCAGTGGTTCAGGGTTTCCTTGGGGGTGCGGAAGCTGGAGGTCCAGTTGACCACCGTGGTGCCGCCCACGGTGCGGCCCTGAAGAATAGTGATGGCGCCATCCTTGGTGGCGCGCATGGCGCCCTCCTGGTACAGCTGCCGGTAGGCGTCGCCTTCATTGAGATTGAAATCCCGGGAGCTGGTGAGGCGCCCGGCCTCCACCAGGATCACCTTGAGGCCGGCGGCGCTGAGTATTTCCGCGCTCACCCCGCCGCCGGCGCCGGTGCCGATGATCACCACATCGGCCTCCAGGGTGCGGTTGTCGCTGACGGTGGCGCCGTCGATCAGGTTCCATTTTTCCCCGGCGTTGTCCCAGGGGTCGGCGATGTTCTGAATTTTAAGCGTGGACAGGTCCTGCATGACCCGGCTCCTTATTGTTTTGTCAGGGGAACGGGCGCGATCAGGCGCTGGCGGTGCCGGACCCGACCACGGGCGGGCCGGGGTAACCGGTGGTACGGCCCGCTTCCGGGGTTACGTACCAGGCCATCACGATCGGCTGGGTCAGGCCCTTGAAGGCGAGCTTGGGGAAGCCGCCGTCGTTGTTGGCCCAGTGGGCGAGCGTGTCGCGCAGTTGCGCGTCGCTCTGCTCCTCNAAGTGCGCCCAGGTGCCGGTGATCCACCAGCGCGCCGCGCCCAGCTGCAGCAAATCCAGCAACTGGAACAGCTGACCGCGCTGGCCGTCGGTGCCGCCCTGCAGCAGGCGGTCGAACGCCTGCAGGGCCTGGTCCGGCCCGGCGCCGTCCACCGCTTCCAGGCCGCCGCCGAGCAGCGGCGCCATCAGCGGACGCAGCAGGGTGACGTCTTTATCGCGAAGGTGTTTATAGCCGCTGGCCGGGCCCGGGTCCGAGCTGCAGCCGGTAAGCAGTGTGCTGGCGCCGGCGCCGACGGCCAGTGCCGCCCCGCCCCAGACGCTGAGTTTCAGAAAGCCCCGGCGGTCGACGCCGGAGCCTGGCATGTTGTCCTGGTCCATTCACGGGTCCTCGGCTGGCCTGTTTTCTTGTTGTTGGCTGGCGGACCGTCCCCGCCCTGACGGACGGGGCGCCGGTTATGTCAGCGGTTTTTACTTCAACATGAATTTGTAGATGAACTTATGCATGCCACGGCCGTAGGGCGGCAGGATGTGCTTGGTGGCGTTCATCTTGCCCTTCTTGTACACGCCCTTGGCCTTGGAGAAGGTGAGGAAACCTTCCGGGCCGTGGTAGTGACCCATGCCGGAGGGGCCCACCCCGCCGAACGGCATGTCGTCCACGCCCACCTGGGTGATGGTGTCGTTCAGGCAGACACCGCCGGAATGGGTGTGGTGCAGCACGTGCTCGCCGTTGCGGGCGTTCCAGTCGAAATAGTAGAGCGCCAGCGGGCGCGGCCGGTCGTTGACGTAATCAATGGCGTCGTCGAGGGTCTTGTACGGCACCACCAGCATCAGCGGGCCGAAGATTTCGTCCTCGGCGATCTTCATGTCGTCGGTGACATTGAGCACCAGGGTGTGCGGAATTTTGCGGCTGCCGTCCAGGTTCTCGTCCGCCGGGTTGATGGTGATCACCTCGGCGCCTTTTTCACGGGCGTCGTCCAGGTAGCCGTTCAGGCGGCGGTACTGGCGCTCGTTGATGATGCTGGTGAAATCCGGGTTGTCGCGCAGCGTCGGGTAGAGCTCGGTGACCTGGGCTTTCCAGGCGTCGACGAACTCCCGCACCCGGTGTTCCGGCACCATGATGTAGTCCGGCGCCACGCAGGTCTGGCCGCTGTTCAGACATTTGCCGAAGGCGATGCGCTCCACCGCGTCCTTCATCGGGAAATCCTCGCCGATGATGCAGGGGCTCTTGCCGCCCAGCTCCAGGGTCACCGGGGTCAGGTTCTCCGCCGCGGCGCGCATGATGTGCTTGCCCACGGTGGTGGAGCCGGTGAACAGCAGATGGTCGAACGGCAGGCTGGAGAACGCCGCCGCCACGTCCACTTCACCGTTGACCACGGCCACGTGATCCTCGGCGAAGGTCTTGCCGATCAGCTCCTCGAGCAGTTCGCCGGTGCGCGGCGTGGACTCGCTCATCTTGATCATCACCCGGTTGCCGGCGGCCAGCGCCGCCAGCATCGGCCCGATGGCCAGGTACAGCGGGTAGTTCCAGGGCACGATAATGCCCACCACGCCCAGCGGCTGGTATTCCACCCACACCTTGCCGGGCCATTGGGCGGCGCCGACCTTGCGCTTGGAGGGTTTCATCCATTTGCGCAGATGCTTGGCGTGGTACTTGATGCCTTCCACGCTGGTGAGCATTTCNGCCAGCTTGGTTTCGTCGGCGGAGCGGTTGCCGAAGTCGGCGTTCAGCGCCTCCACCCAGGCGTCCATGTTGTCCAGCAGCATCGGCTTGAGCTGCTGAATATGCTCNTGGCGCTGCTCGGCGGTGGGGTAGGGCTGGCGGCGGTACGCCGCTTTCTGGGCGGCGAAAATGCGCTTCATGCGCTCGATCTGCGCATGCTCGGTTTGGAGTTCTTTGATCTCGGCGACCATAATGCGCCTCCCTGGGCGTTTGTTTATTAGACTGTCCTCGATTTTTAGAGTAATTACTCTAGGAGTCAACAGACTGTTTCATCGTCCCCGCAGTACGCTTTGATTTGGCCCGTTATGACCGACACGAAAACGCGCATCCTGGATACCGCCCTGAACCTGTTCAACCGTGCCGGCGAGCGCAACGTCACCACCAACCACATCGCCGAGGGTCTGGGCATCAGCCCGGGCAACCTCTACTACCACTACCGCAACAAGGCGGCGATCGTGGCGGCGCTGTTCGAACGCTACCAGGAGCAGATCCGCGATCTGCTGACGGTGCCGGAAGGGCCGCTCACCTGGCAGGACAAGATGCGCTATTTCGAGGGCATCCTGGAGTCCATGTGGCAGGCCCGCTTCCTGCACCGGGACCTGGCCCACTTTCTCCACCAGGACGCGGAGCTGCGCCGGCGCTACAAGGTGTTCGTCCAGGACAGCCTGGAGCGCGGCCTGGTGATCTACCGCAGCCTGCGCGACAGCGGTCTGATCGAGGCCAGCGACGAAGAGCTGCGCGGCCTGCTGGTCAACACCTGGGTGCTGGCGGCGTCGTGGCCCGGTTTCACCCACGGCCTGAACCCGGACGCCACCGGCGACGAGGCGCTGGACCGCACCCTGCTGCGCCAGGGCATCTACCAGATTATCTGTCTGGAGGCGCCCTACCTGCGCGGCGAGGCGCTTGATCATCTGGACGCCATGAAGCAGGAGTTCCGCACCGGCGACACCACCATGGACCTGCTGTTCGCGGCGGCGGAGGCGCCACCGGCGCGGCGCGCATGACGGCGCCGGTCACCGCTCTGGCCCGGCCCCGCTCGGCGCTGGCCTGGCTGGCGCTGG
>FUFK010047302.1_pt1 | contig 13740 bp, 19 predicted proteins | sample 1021851 | NCBI WGS metagenome assembly FUFK01 (sample SAMEA51879418, study PRJEB19060) | metagenome | reverse complement strand
ACGATCTTGTCATCGCGCTTGACGCCGATGATGGTGGTTGAATGCCACTGGGTCAGGCCGTGGCGATTGTCGTTTGCGTCCATGCCGCGCGATATGGGGGGCATGAAGCGGGGGTCAAGCGGCGGGCGTGTCAGCCCGGCCCCTGACCACCCATGCCNGGCGCGCCGACCGCACCGATATTGCCGAACAGGTCTTCNAGGAACGTGCGCTCCCGGCCCAGGGTCGGCGTGGTCGCACCGTCGGGGCTGAGATTGACGACCCTGTCCATACCTGTGCGTTCGGCGGACACGACGTTGCCTGTCTGGTCGAACTTCACTGCCAATACGGAATGTTCTTCGATGCGCGGACGCACGAACGGCTTACGCCCGGTGGTGCTGGACACGTAGTACCAGGTTTTTTCGCCATACTGGCTTTCGAATGTCGGGCGGCCCAATGTGCCGGCCACGCTCTGTTCGTTATCGATGCCCGGCTGAACCGACTGCACCAGCGCCGCATCGACGATNTATCCGCGCGGTTCGCGAATGGAGGTGCAACCGCTTGCGGCCACGGCAGCCACGCCAATGGCGGCGAGACCCAGAATTTTCGACCTGTTCATGGGAACAGCAAATCTCCGTNTTNCGGCAGGNGCTTGGCCGCNGGCGGCCACCTNCCTATATGCTNGGNCNACGCCTTAATCCNAAAGCGNCANCCCATGCAACTCGGCANTGNGGGGCGCTTGGGGATCGCGGCCTGTATTGCCGCTGAACGGAGTAGTCTCTTGTCTTTCCTCGCCCGCCTTTTCGGCACCAAACCCGACCCGCGCGAAGAATGGCGCGTTCTGTGGCACCGCACCGTTGCCGAAGCCCGCGACCCCGACTGGTATCGCATGTGCGGCGTCGCCGATTCCATCGAGGGTCGATACGACATGATCACACTGGTGTTGACCCTGGTCATGCTGCGGCTGGAAGATGAAGGCGGCCAAGGGCCGGCGACAGCACGGCTGACCGAATTGTTCGTGGACGATATGGAAGGACAGATGCGTGAGGCGGGGATCGGCGATCCGACCGTGGGCAAGAAAATCAATGCTCTGATGGAGAGTATGAACGGCCGCATCGGCGCCTATCGCGAAGGACTGCGCAGCGATCCCAAAGTGCTGATCGATGCCGTCCGCCGCAACGTTACCATGGCCCAGCCCGACGAGGCCGAGGCACTGGTCCAGCGTATGGCCGCGCTTCATGCCCGGCTGGCGCGCACGAATGTCGAGCAGCTGCGAGCAGGGGAGATCGCCGCATGAGCGCGCCCGAATTGAGCCGACTGGTAAAGCCGCGTGCCCTGCCCGGCGAACCTCTTACGATCGATGCCAGCGAGGCCGAGCGCTCTGCGCTTTCTGAAAGGTTTGGCGTGACTTCGATCCCCGCGCTCCATGCAGAAATTCGTTTCGACACGAAGGACGAAGCGGTCTTGGCCACCGGCACCTTGACCGCAACGATCGAACAGCCGTGTGCCGTCACGCGCGAGGAATTGACCTATGAGGTCGAGGAGCCGCTTACCCTGCGCTTCGTTGCCGCAGGTTCGACGCCGGACTTTGCTCCCGACGAGGAAGTCGAACTGGAAAGCGGGGATCTCGACGAGATCGCCTACGAAGGCGAGACCTTCGATGTGGGCGAAGCGATTGCCCAGACGCTGGCGCTGGCCATCGATCCCTATCGCGAGGGTCCCGATGCCGATGAAGCGCGCCGGAAGGCCGGGATCGAGAGTGATGAGGATGGGGTCGCCAACGGACCCTTGGCCGAAGCGCTGGCATCATTGACCAAGAAAAAGGACTGAGGCCGCGCCTCGAAACAAATTGACAGTTTCCGCAGATTGAAAATATACGGACCATAAATGGTTCGTATAAAGGTGATGGCGTGGGCTTGGTAAAAATCGACGATGAATTGCACGAACACGTGCGGCGGGCGAGTGCGGTCATGTGTCGATCGATCAATGCGCAGGCCGAGTTCTGGATGAAGATAGGCCGCTTGGCCGAAGCCAATCCGACCCTGACTTTCAGCGAGATCGTGAAGCGCGAAATGGCGCACGTCCACGACGACGCAGAAGGTGCGGCCGAAGCTGCCTGACATGGTCAAAACCGCAGACGAAATCACCTTGATGCGCATATCGGGCCGATTGCTTGGTTCGGTGTTCGAGATGCTGGACACGATCAACCTTTGCGGAATGTCCACGATGCAGATCAACGACCTCGTCGAACGCTTCATTACCGAGGATCTGGCGGCCCGCCCGGCCAGCAAGGGGCAGTACGGCTTTGCTTACGTCCTCAACTGCTCGATCAACGATGTCGTCTGTCATGGGGCGCCGTCCGAGGATGAGGTCGTAAGAGACGGCGACATCATCAATCTCGATATCACGCTGGAGAAGAACGGCTTNATNGCGGATTCGAGCAAGACCTATGTCGTCGGCAANGCCCCTNCGCCTGCCAAGCGGCTNGTGCAGATNGCGGAAGGCGCGATGTGGGCCGGCATCCGGAAAGTNCGGNCCGGGGCGCATCTGGGCGACGTNGGNTACGCAATCGAGAAACATGCCAGAAAACACGGCTGTNCGGTCGTNCGCGAATATTGCGGCCATGGCATNGGCCGGGAGATGCACGANGANCCCCAGGTGCTGAATTTCGGGCGCCCCGGAAGGGGATTACNGCTGCGTGAAGGCATGACCTTCACANTCGAACCGATGGTCAATCTNGGTAGTCGCCAAACCGTCACCAGGGACGACGGCTGGACCGTGGCGACCCGGGACGGTAAGCTGTCGGCGCAGTTCGAACATACGGTCGCCGTCACGGAAAGCGGCGTCGAGGTTCTCACGTTGCGAGAGGGCGAGCGAAACCGCGCCTGATCCGCCCGATAGTGACAAGAAGACCATGGGGCCGATCAGGACAGCGAACATTATCCAACCGGATGACTGAATGGCACGCTTTACGTTTCAGCCCCGCGCCGCAGAGCTGAAACGGGAGACTGCAGCCTAGAAGGGAATATCGTCATCCAGATCGTCATAATTGGACCCGCCGCCGGAACTGCGCGCGCCGCCACCGGACGATTCGCCGCCCTGGTTCCAGCTGCCTGAGCTTCCGCCCCCGCCCTGATCCCACGAGCTGCCACCGCCACGCTGGCCACCGCCGCCACCGCTGCCGCCCTGTGCGCCATCGAGCATGGTCAGCGAGCCGTTCATGCCGCGGATGACCACTTCGGTGCTGTAACGATCGTTGCCGGATTGGTCCTGCCACTTGCGCGTCTGTAGCTGGCCTTCGATGTAGACCTTGCTGCCCTTGCGCAGAAAGCGCTCCACCACGCCGACGAGGCCTTCGGAGAAGATTGCGACAGTATGCCATTCGGTCCGTTCCTGGCGTTCCCCGGTGTTACGATCCTTCCACGTTTCGCTGGTCGCGATGCGCAGGTTCGCGACCTTGCCGCCGTTCTGGAAGCTGCGGATTTCCGGGTCTGCGCCCAGGTTTCCGATCAGCATGACTTTGTTGAGGCTTCCGGCCATCGAATCGTCCCTTCGTANTCTGTTGGCGAAGGGCCTAACCGAGCCTTCGCATCGCTTCTAGGCCCGCCACCGAATTTCCACGGGNGTAGATGGGGTTCGCTATAACCCCAGCGCNGTAGCAATCCANAAGGTCAGCCCGGCGAACACATAGGCCAGGACGAACAGATAGCCGACCATGAAGGCGGGCCATTTCCATCCGTTGGTTTCCCGCCGGGCGACGGCGATGGTNGATATGCATTGCGGCGCAAAGACGAACCACGCGAGGAAGGCNAGCGCCGTGGGCAAGCTCCACGATGCAGCGATCCGGTCGGTAACGCCTTCTGCAGCAACATCTTCATCNGAGGCATCGACCGCGTAAGTCGTGGCGAGCGCGGACACCGCAACTTCGCGCGCAGCCATTGCCGGCACAAGGGCAAGGCTCATCTCGCGGTTGAAGCCGATNGGCTCCAGCACGGGATGAAGCCCNCTCGCGATCATGCCNGCNACGCTGGCNTCCATCTGGCTTTCGCCCGGCTCTGCCTTGGGAAAGCTGAGCATCAGCCANAGGGCGATAGTGACCATGAAGATGATCGTCCCGGCACGGCGCAGGAANACCCANGCGCGCTGCCACAGACCGATCGCCAGGTCCTTGAGGCGGGGGAGCTGATAGCGCGGCATCTCCATGATGAAGCCGCTCGCCGCGCCCTTGGCGACCGAATGACGCAACACCAGAGCCACCACCATCGCACCGACGATCCCGGCAAGGTAGAGCGCAAAGAGCACCAGACCCTGAAGGCCNATNCCGGGGCCGATCGTGGTAGACGGAATGACNGCGGCNATGATCACGGCGTAAACCGGCAGGCGGGCCGANCATGTCATGAGCGGCGCGACGAGAATGGTCGTCAGCCGGTCNTTCGCATCNGGGATACTGCGCGTCGCCATGATNCCGGGGATGGCGCAGGCGAAGCTGGAGAGNAGCGGAATGAAGCTTTTGCCCGACAGGCCCACGCCCGCCATCAAGCGGTCCATCAGAAAGGCCGCGCGGGCCATGTAGCCTGTNGCTTCCATGATCAGGATGAAGAAGAACAGGATCACGATCTGCGGCANNAAGACGACGACGGAACCGACGCCGGCCAGNACGCCTTCGGTCAGGAAGTCCCGAACGAAGCTGGATGGCATAGTGTCGATAACGGCGCTCGAGANTACCCCGACTCCGCCNTCCAGNGCATCGGCGAAAGGCGTNGCCCANGCAAANACCGCCTGGAATATGATGAACAGCAGACCGAACAGNATGACNGGGCCGATCCAAGGATTGAGCAGGATGCGATCNGCGCCATTTTCAACCGTGTGACGCGCNGATTTCGACAGGATCGCGCCGCGCGCGATATGCTTGGCAGCNAGNCGNCGNTCCGGCAGCGTNATGTGCCAGCGCGTNTGCGCTTCCTCNTCCGCATGGGTTTCTGCCTCGGCNATGGCGGCGGCGAGATCCNTCAGACCCCTGCGCCTGACNGCTACCGTGGGNACNACGGGCACGCCCAGAGCTTCGGAAAGTGCGGCAGGATCGAGCACCAGCCCGTCACGCTCCGCCAGATCGACCATGTTAAGCGCCACNACTGTCGGGCGCCCGAGTTCAAGGACTTCCTGCGCGAAGACAAGGTGCTGTTCGAGATTGGCCGCATCGATGACGAGGACGATGACGTCGGGAAGCGNTTCNCCATCGAATTCACCATGGATAACCTTGCGGGTTACCTCCTCATCCGGGCTGGCNGCATCGAAACTGTACGAACCGGGTAGGTCGATCAGTTCTACCGGCTCGCCGCTGGGAAGGGTCAGNCGCCCNGCCTTTCGCTCGACCGTGACGCCCGGATAGTTGGCGATCTTCTGNCGCGCGCCCGTAAGCGCGTTGAACANAGCCGATTTGCCCGCGTTGGGATTGCCGACGAGTGCTGCGGTACGCTTGCGGCTCATGCGGGTTCCACCTCGATCGCGAGGGCGTGCGAGCGCCGCAGGGCAATGGTCATCCGCCCGATTCGAATGGCGATCGGATCGCGCGTNCCGAANATACCNCGGTGGATGACGGCGACCTCCGCGCCTTCGTCCACGCCGAGCGCTTTGAGGCGCTTGCCTTCATCCTCGGCCAGCGCAGTCCAGTTAACCGCGACGATACGGGCGGTCTTTTCGTGATCAAATCCGTCGAGCGTCATGCTGGAGCCGCTGCCAGATGCGCAGCTTTATTGCAACCGATTATCAATAGCGCACTAACGAGCCGGATAACGCAAGCGTCCAAGAAAACGCGAAACACTGAAATGCTCGCGATCGGGGCTCAGCCACTTCGCCTTGGTCCGCTCGAACTTCATGACCCCTTCTATGCGCCGATCGAGAAAGGCTTTGGTCTCGGCCTTTTCCTCGCTCTCGTCCTCGACGAACACGGCCAGCGTGGCCGCGTAGATGGAGGCGAGGATCGCGCGCTTGGTGTAGTGATTGTAGTCGGTGGCGGTATCCCCGGCGAGCCGCCACATCACATCGGCNCTGTGCCAGCCGGCCTTCAAAGCGCGNCNCGCATTCTGCGGCATAGCCATGATNGAGAGGGCGCGNCGGAGGGATTCCTCCTGCCCNTTCACCGCTTCGAGACGGAATTGCAGAAGGCTGCGGATACGCTCGCGTATCTTCATCGCAGCCAGTTTTTCCGGCGGAAGGTCNAGNATCATTTGCCGATCGATNGTTTCGATGTAGGCGCAGATCATGCCCATTGCGCCATCGTCCTTGAACGCCAGTCGCGCCACGTCGCGATCCGCGCCAAGCTGATCAGCCGCCATGTCGAGCGCATCGGCACTCCAGCCATCGAACACGGCTGCTTGCGCGATGCCAGGGGCAAGTGCCAGGCGCAATTCGTCGAGCGTGAGATCGGCAACATCCATGAATCAGCTCGGTCCGTACGATTTTGTCTGTTCGCCGCGGGAGGATTCGGCGCGTTCGATTTCGTCCAGCATGGCCGAGCGCGCGCCCATGAGTTCGGCATAATCGCGCGCCGTGCGGCCTGAATTATCAGCCCGGTCGGGGCTGGCGCCCTTTTCCACCAGCAGGCGAACAAGGCCAGTGTCGCGGCGATGCACNGCTGTAATCAGCGGGGTTTCCCCGGTGCTGTTCGGAACATCGAGTGCTGCCCCGCGATCAGCCAGGATTTCCACCCCCTCGNCAAAGCCGAGTTGGACTGCTAGCTGCAGCGGCGTGCCACCACTCCTGTTGGCGATGTTGGGGTTAGCACCTTTCGCCAGCAGGAACCGCAGCCAGACCGGATCGCGCCGTTGCGTCACGATGTGAAGCGCGGTGTCGCCGCTGGAAATATCGCGGGAATTGACGAGGATACTGCCAGGTTCTTCGAGAAAACGGGTAACCTCGTCACCATTGCGCTTTTTGACTGCCTCGAGGAATTTGTAACCGTCGCTCTGGGATTGCGCATGGAGAGGCGAAGTTGCCATCATCCCCGCAAGCCCAGCCAGAAGTATGTTTGTCGCGAAACGCTTCACAGTGCGAAAACCCCTATTATTCGCAATTGGATCGATGACTCGCCCTTGCCGAAGGACGGTTAGCAGACCATGAACCGTCAGACCATGCTACACAACCGAACCCTTGTTATAGCGGGCCTCCTTGCCCTGACTGCCTGCAACCAGACCCCGCCAGCCGAACCGCCCCTGGCAGGCGCTGCCATAGGCGGAGATTTCACACTTACGGGCGAAGACGGCAAACAGGTCAGCTGGGAAGATTTCGATGGCAAGTATCGCACCGTGTATTTCGGCTACACCTATTGCCCCGATGTCTGCCCCGTCGACACACAACGCGCGATGGCGGGACTAAAAGCGTTCGAAAAAGAAAATCCTGCACTTGGTGCGAAGATCCAGCCGCTTTTCATCAGCATCGATCCCGATCGGGATACGCCGCAGGCACTCACAGAATTCACCGACAATTTTCACCCACGCCTGATCGGCATGACTGGGACCAAGGAACAGCTCGATAAGGTAACGGACCAATTCGCTGCCACCTATTCGATAGGCGAGAAACAGGAAGGCGGCGGCTATCTGGTCGGCCATACCAACATCACCTATCTGTTCGGCCCCGACGGCGAACCCTTGGCCATGCTTCCGACCGATGAAGGCGCAGAGGCGGTCACAGCGGAACTGGAAAAATGGGTGCATTGAGGGACCGCTTCTGGGAGCGACCGCTAGCCGATCTCAATACGGAAGAATGGGAAGCCCTGTGCGATGGCTGCGGGCGCTGCTGTCTGCACAAGGTAGAATATGAAGACACCGGAGAGATCGAGCACACGAATGTGGCGTGCAAGCTGCTGGATACCAAGACGGCAGCCTGCACGGACTATCGCCGGCGCAAGACTTTCGTGCCGGAGTGTCTGCGGCTCACCCTGAAAATCGTTGACAAGGTAAGCTGGCTACCGCCGACTTGCGCCTATCGCCTGCGCGCGGACGGGATGCCGCTCCCGCGCTGGCACTATCTTATCTCGGGCAGTCGCGAGGATGTGATAACCGCAGGGGTATCGGTGGCCGGGCGCGTGATCAGCGAGGATGTGGCCGGCCCTTTGGAGCATCATGTCGTCGACTGGGGCGACGAAGATGAGGAGGCAGCATGATCGACTGGCTCCGCCGTGAAGCACTGGAGCCTACGATCAAGCTTATCGGGCGCGACGTACCGATCGATCTGGTCCGCAACCGCCGCGCAAAGCGGCTGACCCTTCGACTGGCGCACGATGGCAGCGCCGTGCGCATAACCCTTCCCCAATGGTGCCGCAGTGCCGATGCGATCGCCTTTGCCCATGCCCGGCAAGAATGGTTGAGCGCGCAGCTCGCCAAGGTGCCCGAACGGCGCGATCCCGCCCGCGATGGCACAATGCTCTATCGCGGCGAAGACATCGCGATCGAATGGCGTGAGGATCTGCCGCGCAAACCGGATTTAAAAGACGGCACGTTCAGGGTTGGAGGCCCAAGGGACACACTCGGCGCACGCCTGCAGCGCTGGCTCGAACGTGAGGCACTGGATTTATTCGGCGAGGATGCGGCGCAATATTGCACACGCGGCGACCTTGATCGCGCCGATGTNAAACTGACCCGGGCCAAGCGCCGATGGGGCAGTTGCTCTTCCGAAGGCGTGCTGCGGCTCAACTGGCGGCTCGTCCAGGCCCCGGATTTTGTCAGGCGTTCGGTCGTTGCTCACGAAGTCGCNCATCTGGTCCATTTCGATCATTCGCCCGCGTTTCACGCGCTGCTAGACCGGCTGTACGAGGACGACATCGAACGAGCGAACCGTTGGCTGAGCGTACACGGCCGGACGCTTTATGCGACNTTCGGATAGCCTATACTGGCGCGGTTCATCGAAAACCTCTATCTTGAACATCATGCGCCTCAAGACACGTTTCGATGCCAAGGCCGGGGCCGCCGACCTGTGGGACTATATTCGCGAACCGCGGCCGTATCGCTGGACCTTCCTGACGATTTCCATTTTGATCCCGCTTGCCGGCATCGCAATGCTGGCTCAGGAATCGCATTTCCGCCCGCCGGACGCCCCCAAGGTCAGCTTTATTTCCACCTTCGCCGAAGGCCGAAGCGACGAGGAAATTCGCCAGAGCAACCTTGAGAACCAGAAACGCAAGGACGCTCGCGAGGCGGAGTTGGCCGAACTACGCCAGCAGAAGGTCGACGCCTACAAGACCCTCGGACGCGCAACCGGGCTCGATGTGGATGAGATGGCACGTCAGGCGGCCATAGAAAACGCTCGCGAAGCGGCGGAAGCCGAGGCTCGCCGCCGCGAGCTGTATCGGGCGGGTTCGACGGTTGACGACAGCGGCGAGTGATTGGCGCTGGCTGGATGCGGCCGCGCGGCTTGCCTGTCGCGCGCGCCCCGCAAGCTATCCCAACCCCGGTGTTGGGTGCATCCTTGTAAAAGATGGCATGGTCGTGGGCCGCGGATGGACAGCCGCGGGTGGGCGCCCTCATGCAGAAGCGGCTGCCCTGGACCAAGCTGGTAAGCGCGCTCATGGGGCAACCGCCTATGTAACACTGGAGCCTTGCGCACATCGCTCAGAGCGGGGTCCGGCCTGCAGCGAACGGTTGGTTAACGCCGGTGTGGCCCGCGTTGTCGCAGGAGTAGAAGATCCTGACCCGCGAACCGCAGGCGCAGGGTTCGCTCGGCTTCACGACGCCGGCATTTCCGCCGAACTGGTCCAGCATCCAGCAGCCGAGGCCAGCCTCGCGGGTTATCTCATGCGCGCGCATACCGGTCGCCCGCATGTCACGATGAAGCTGGCCATGTCGCTTGATGGTTGTATCGCGACGGCGGGTGGCGAGAGCCAGTGGATATCGGGCGAAGTGGCGCGTGCACATGTGCATTCGCGCCGCGCGATTGCCGATGCAATACTTGTCGGCGGCGGCACGTGGCGGGCGGACAAACCGCGGCTCGACGTGCGGCTGCCTGGGCTGAAAGATCGTGGCCCACAGCGAGTGGTCCTCACCCGCGGAATAGCGCCGGACGGGGTCAAAATCATCAACACCCCCGATCAGATTGAGCAACTCGATGCACTCTACCTCTACATCGAGGCAGGTGCGAATATCGCGGCGAGCTTTCTGAAGGCCGATCTCGTCGACCGCCTGGAAATCTACCGCGCCCCTATNGTGATCGGNGGCGGCCGCGGCGCAGTGGCCGATGTCGGGCTGACAAAACTTGAAGATGCGCATGATCGCTGGTGTCAGGTCGAGCGGCGTCAGCTTGGCAGCGACACCTTCGCAGCCTACAGCCGCACGCGTTAACCAGGAGCACTCATGTTTACCGGGATCGTAACCGCCATTGGCACCATCACGAAGGTCGAGAACAAGGGCGACTTGCGCGTCGTAGTTTCGTGCCCCTGGGACCCGGCAGGTATGGACATCGGCGCCTCCATTGCCTGTTCGGGTGTCTGCCTGACTGTCATTGAAAAAGGTGGCGAGCCGGGCGATGCCTGGTTCGCGGTGGACGTGTCGGGCGAAACGATCAGCCGGACACCNCAAGACCAGTGGCGCGCCGACCGGCGCCTGAATCTCGAGCCGGCTCTGCGGCTGGGCGATGAACTGGGCGGGCATCTTGTTACCGGTCATGTAGACGCCGTGGGCCGAATTGCCCTTGCCGAGGATATCGGTGGTTCCACTCGTCTTGAAATCCTCGCCAGCGAAGAGATCGCGCCTTTCATTGCAGAGAAGGGTTCGATCACCGTCGATGGCGTGTCGTTGACAGTTAACGATGTCGAGGACGAACCTAATGGCGATGTCCGCTTCTCGCTCAATATCATCCCGCATACGGGTGAAGTGACGACGTTGGGCGACCTTTCTGAAGGCGACGCCGTCAATCTGGAGATCGATGTACTGGCGCGGTACCTGAAGCGCATGCAGAGCCTCGCGGTCTGACAACGCGGGCACACATGTGCTGAAAGCTGCCGCAAATTCCCGCCCTGCTTTGTGGCTCGTCCTGGTGCTTCCGGGACTGTGGATTGCCTGGCGCTGGATCGCGACACCCNAGCTCTACGGCTATGGNCATGCGATCGGCGACAGTGGCGATTGGGCNGCCTGGTTACTGATGGCGACGCTTGCGGTCACTCCGCTGCGCCTCATGTTCCGCAAGCAGGCCTGGACGATCTGGCTCATGCGCCGCCGCCGCGATTTGGGCGTTGCAAGCTTTGCTTACGCGCTGNCCCANACAGTNATGTATCTCATCAGGAAGGGGNCGCCNGAATTCGTNTTCGCCGAACTCTCNACACCTTANATCCTTGCNGGCTGGANAGCGCTNGCCCTCTTCCTGCCGCTTGCCATTACCTCAAACGATTTCTCGGTTCGGCGCCTGAAGCGATCATGGAAGCGGCTGCACCGACTGGTCTATCCAGCGGCGATACTGGCCTTCCTTCACTGGGTCTGGTCGGCATTCGATCCGACCACGGCCTGGATCCACGTAGGCATCCTGGCCGCGATCGAGATCGTCAGAGTTGCCTTGCAGCAGCGTCAGAGAGTGACGTAGTTCCGGAAGCGTGCGACTTCCGCTTCGTCGACATATTTGCCGATTTCGCGATCGAACACTCCCATGTCGGCATAGGGACGATACTCTTCGAATTCGTGTACCATCTTGTCGGTCATGCCGGGGATCAGGCGAATTTCCTCTTCCGTACCGGTGTTGAGATTTACCGGTACGAAGACGCTGACCAGAACATTTGCGGCCTCGTCCTGGCTTAGGGTTTCAAGCAGTTTTGCATTGAGATCGGTCACGCTGGCATAAGGCTGTCCGGCTACGATCGCTTCGGCGAGTTCGGGAGTGACACCTTCCGTGCCGGCGAGTTGTTCAGCGGTCGCGGTATTCGCATCCACAACAGTCGTGGCCTCGCTCGCCATGTCGCCGGCAGCCGCTTCGCCGGTCGCCACGGTGTCGCTTGGTTCGTTCGCGTTATTCGCGCTGCCGGAGCAGGCGGCCACGGTAACAAGGCTGCCAGAAAGGGCAGCAGCAAGGATGAGTTTACGCATAAATCAGGTCCTCCTTTTGAGAAGGACTCGCACTAACAGGTTGAGGCTCGATAGAAAGGGGTACGGTAAATACTCTTGATTTGAAGAGCTCTCTTTGGTCGCCGGGGCGTTATCTCTCTGCCAGTAGCTTGCCTTCAGCAACCGCCATATAGTCGCGCGTTACAGGAAGCGCCCGGCGATCCCGCGCGAACTGGATCTGGTAATTTACCATTCCGCCCCACTCAAACGCCGCTGTCGCGCCAGCCAGATAGAACGTCCACATNCGGTAGAAACGTTCNTCGTGCATGGCGACGATCGCCTCGCGATTGGCTTCGCAGTTGGCATACCACGCCCGCAGGGTCTTCGCGTAATGAAGGCGCAGCGTTTCGATATCGGTATGAATCAGGCGAGATTTCTCGCTTGCCCGGAGCGTTTCCGAAAGCGCAGGAATATAGCCGCCTGGAAAGATGTATTTGCGAGTGAATGCGTCGGTCGTGCCCGGCCCGCCGATGCGCCCGATGGTGTGGACCAGCATGACGCCATCATCTTCGAGCAAATTCGCGGTGGCCCGGAAAAAGGTTTCAAACTGCGGACGTCCGACATGTTCGAACATCCCGACAGAAACGATCCGGTCGAACCTGTCCCCCCGCAGTGGCAAGTCGCGATAGTCGATCAGTTCGAAGGTAACCCGATCCGCGACACCGGCGGCCTGTGCCCGATCCCGCGCAAGAGCCAGTTGCTCTTCTGAAAGAGTGATGCCGCGAACACGCACGTCGAAGTGCCGCGCGAGGTAGATCGCCATGCCGCCCCATCCGCAGCCGATGTCCAACACGTTTTGCCCACCGGATAGCGCCAGTTTGGCAGCGATATGGGCAAGCTTGGCTTCCTGTGCGGCGCCGAGCGTTTCGGTGCCGTCATCCCAGTAGGCNCAGCTGTACTGCATGTGTTCGGGATCGAGCATCAGTCGATAGAGATCGTTGCCGATATCGTAATGGTGCGCGACATTGCGTTTCGATCCAACGCTGTTGTTGACCGATTCCATTGCAAAGGCCGCCCGATTGCGCAGTCGCTTGGCCAAACTTGGCGCGCGTAACTGACCGCCCCTTTCGAACGGAGCATTGGACCGCAGGAGCTGAACCAGTTCCATGATGCCGCCCCGGGTCAATTGCAGTCGGCCATCCATATAGGCTTCGGCTGCTCCGAGACGTGGGTCGAGCAAAATATCGCGCGGAACCTTCCGATCTGTCAGCCGCAGGGCAACGTCGGGAAAGCCGCTTTCAGCCTGGCCCATCGTCACGACCTCGCCGTCGGCAAAGGTCATGCTCAAGGTTCCACGTTCGATGACCCGCCCCAGGAAGCGCTTCAGCAGGCGTTTGCTCATCACCTTTTCTCCAGCATGTGGCGTTCAAAACGGTCGCGGGTGATTTCGTAAACGAGGTACACCACGCGTTTCCCTTGATACTTCTGAAGTTCGTAACGGTCGCTGCGCATGGCTCCGATTGCTTCCAGAGCATTGCGCGAGCGATAGTTGGTGTCGCCGACACGAAATTCCACAAATTCTGCGCTGGCGAAAGCATGGGCGAGCATGGCACGTTTCATCTCGGGATTGATGCCCTTGCCCCAGTGGCGCGTTGAGAGAAAGGTCCAGCCGATTTCGACCACACCGCCCTCTTCAGGGTCGAATGGGCCGAACCGGGTCGAGCCCAGAAGCGAGCCGGTCGTT
>FUFK010041759.1_pt1 | contig 13741 bp, 8 predicted proteins | sample 1021851 | NCBI WGS metagenome assembly FUFK01 (sample SAMEA51879418, study PRJEB19060) | metagenome | reverse complement strand
GAATTTGATACGTGGCTCAACGAGGTAGTCTTTGATTTAGATAACTTTCGTAACAAAACAGAAGGAAGAAGTAATAAACCGGCTAGAAAATCTACTTCGGAATAGTGAAACTGGAATGACTCGTGAAAAATATTTCACGATGATGGAACAGCTAGGACAAGAACCTAAAGAACATGAGATTCCTCCGGATGGAGAAGATTTACCAGAAATAGCGGTAGATGCAATAAATACATTTAATTTATTAAATGATAGAGTTTATAGTGATGTTGGTTATATAGGAAAAGATTATACTAATTTAAATTACTATATAGAGTTTTATCAAGTAACAGATAAAGAATACTTTTTAGAATTACTACATTGGTTAGATTCAAGAGCAATACAAAAATCTTCAGATGCATTGAAGAGAGAGCACGAAAAGCTAAAGAGAAAAACAAGTGGCCGTAAATGAAGTTCAACTAACTATTTCGGTAGGAGACAATGGNAGTCTTGGTGTTGTTGCTAAGAAAGCAGAGGGTGCCGCTCGNTCTACTGGAAAGTTAACTAAATCTACAAAAGATTTAGGTAGAGTTTCAGATACGACTTATCGTACCATGCAAGGAACTGCAGGTACTTCATCAAATCTTACTAAAAACTTTGCAAAACAAGCCCAAGGTATTCAAGGCGGGCTTGTTCCTGCATATGCAACTCTTGCTGCAAACGTGTTTGCTATTACTGCTGCTTTTGGGGCTCTACAGAGAGCAGCTCAAGTTGAGCAACTTGTAGAGGGTTTTACTTTTTTAGGAAATGCAGCTGGTAGAACAGCAACTCTTGTAGCGAATAGTCTGGTAAAAATTACTGACAGTGCTCTTTCTATGGAACAAGCATTAAGAGCTGCTTCTGCAGGTATGAGTGCTGGATTTTCAACAACAGAATTAGAAGGATTAGCTCAAGTTGCAAAAAACGCTGCTCAGGCATTAGGTAGAGATGTAGGGGATGCTACAGATAGACTTATTCGAGGTGTTGGTAAACTAGAGCCAGAAATATTGGATGAATTAGGTATTTTTGTTCGTCTTGAACCTGCCGTTCAAAGATATGCAGCATCTTTAGGTAAAAATGCAAATAGCCTTACAGAAGCAGAAAGAAGACAGGCATTTTTAAATGCTGCATTAGAACAAGGTGAAAGAAAGTTTGGTAGTTTATCAGGACAGGTAGATGTAAATCCTTACGATAAGCTTGCTGCTTCATTTGCAAACTTAACAAAAATTTTCTTTAATTTTGTAAATACAGGACTAGGTCCAATAGTAGAATTTTTTGCAAATAACATGGTAGCACTTACAGGTGCTGCAGTTATGTTTGGTAGCACTATTGTTCGCTCCATGCTTCCTGTACTAGATCAGTTAGGTCTTAGATCTGCTGAAAATGCCGAACAAGTATTTCAAAGCGCAGAGAAAATAAAAAAAGCAGCAGATGAATCTGTTGCGGCAAAAGCTAAAGAACTTGAAGGATTTAAAACTAAACTTCCAAAGAAAAATATTTATAATACTTTGAAGCCTTCCATAGTTGCGAATACCGCTAGTAATAAAGAGTTAGATGATTCTATCAAAGCAGTCTCCAGAACAATATCAGCAAAAGAAGCTGCTTTAAATAAATCTACAACTAAAAATATTTCTAAAATTAAAATGGAAACAGAGGCTTTAAAAGCTGAGTTAGCTGTAATGCAACAATTACAGGCTGCTCGATCTGGGCAAGGACAAAAGTTTGAAGAAGCAGATATTGCAGAAACAAAAGCTATTGCATCAGGATTGGCAGCAGATAAAGCAGAGGCGGTTCAAAATGCTGATGGCATAAGAGATGCTTTTGCAAAAGCAAATAAAGGATTTAAAGAATACAAAAAAGATATTGGAGGAGCTTTTCAGCAATCTAAGAAATTAGCTGGAGGACGTCTTTCAAAAGGTCTTGTATCAATAAAGTTTGCTTTTGAAAAAGCAGCAGTAGGAGCAAGGCTGTTCGGTATAGCCCTTGTTAATGCAATACCTCTTATAGGGCAAATTATAACTATTGGAGGAATTGCATTAGGTTTTCTTTCTGATTTTTTCGGAAGAACAACAGCAGTAAGTGAGGCTCAAAAAGAGCTGAATACAGTTTTAGAAACAGCAGGAGAAAAAGTAGAACAATATGAAAAAGAAGTTGCAAGACTAAATGAAATTTCTACTGCTCAAGATAAGGCTGCAACTGCAGGACAAATATATGCAAATACTCTTAGACTACAAGCAGGATTTTCAGATGAATTTACAAATAGTTTAGATAAGCTAGTAAATGCTATAATTGAAGAAGATGTAGCTGAAAAAGGGTTCTTCTCTTCTCTTATTTATGTTATGAAAGAAGGAAGCCTAACACTTGTTTCCACCATAATTAACGGTATAGGGGATTCAATAAAAGACCTTATAGAAAGATTCGGAAAGTTAGGAAAAGCAGTCTTAGATAATCCCCTTACAAGATTTTTAGGCATAGATAAGTTTGCGACAAGTGTCGGAAACGCTGCTACTAGCATGAATGCTGCTGCTCGAGAAATGGAGCTAACACGAAAGATAAATAATGCTTTTAATGAAGCCATGGAACAAGGCGGAGTTATGGCAGATAGACTAAGAGAAACTTATGGAGATGATGGCTCTGGTTTTATAGCTGCTGTTAAGAAAGCTCAAAAGGAGGGGTTAACTTTTGAACAAGCTTTAGCTAAAACTATGGGTACTCTAAAAGAGTCTACGAAAGCTCTAAATGTAGAATCACAGGAAGTAGATGACTTATCTAGTTCCTTTACAGAACTTTCTCAAAGTTTAATTAAATTTAGAGAAGCAGAAGCAGGCAAAGATAAATATGCTACTGTTGCAAATGAGATACAAGGTAGAATAACTCTATTACAAAATGTTCAAGAAAAAGCAGCAAAGCAAGGAGAAGATACTTTTGCAAATATAGTTGCAGATAAAATTAAAGATGGTTCTTTAAATCTAAAAGAATTTGGTATTACTACAGAACAAGTTACAGAAGATGTAATAGGTAATCTCCAAGGTTTAGCCGATCATTTTACAGCAATTTCTGATCTTCAGAGAACAATAAAAGAAGATCAAAAGAAAATGAAACTAGAAACAGCTCTTAAAAAAGCTGAGAATGCCGGAGCAAAAGCTAATCGTGAACTGCGAAATATGTCGGTAATTCTCAAAAGATTTGGTAAAACTACTTTTGCTGGATTAGACTTTTTTGATGATATCTTAGAAACTCAAAAAGCAACAAATGCCGCACTAGAAACAGAATTTACAAATAGAAGAAAAATTGCAGAACTTCAGTATACTCTTGAAGTATTAGAGATTTCTGCTCAAATGAGATTAAATGCTGAAAATGAAGAAAGACTTCGAGGGCTTGCTCTTGAATTACAGATTAAAGCAGAGTTATATGGAATAACTTTACAAACTTTAGATGCCGAAGAAAAAACTGCAAGAATAAGAAATGATGTAGATTTTATAAAAAAACAAGAAGCACAAAATAATGCATTACTTGGCGCTATTAAAGGGGCGGAAAATTCTGCAGATGCAATAGGCATTATGGCAAATGCAATTGAAGCGGGTAACATAACAAAATTTGGTGATATGTTCCAGATTAAAGATGAAGATGGAAATGTTCTTCAATCTGGATTAGAAGCTCGTATAGAAATGATGCAAGCAGCTGTTGCACCCATGGTAGAAAGCTTAAAACAACTGGGGCCAGATGGAGAAGCTATAGCTAGAGCTGTTGAAGGCGTTTATACAATGATAGATGCTTTCTTATTTTTTGGAGAAACCTTTAATCAGGTTATGGATAATGTACAGACTCGTATTGTTGCAATGGCTCAAAGTGGTAGTCTTGATTTATCCAAGATTTTAAAAACAGAAGAAGCCGTGCAGGTTGTTGCTGCAGGAGTAGGTGCAATGGCTGCTTCTGTAAGTGCTTTAATGCAAACTTTAGCAGCAGCTACTCGAAATAGAATTAGTGGTATAGATAAAGAAATAGAAGCAGAAAAGAAACGAGATGGAAAATCAAGAGAAAGCTTAGCCAAAATACAACAGCTAGAAAAGAAAAAAGAAGCCTTAAAGAAAAAAGAATTTGAACAGAATAAAAAAGCAATGATGGCACAAGCAGTTATGGCTACTGCAATGGGTATTGCAAACGCTATGATAATATACGGTTTGATGCCTCCTTTAGGCATAGCGATTGCTGCAATGGTTGCTTCCGTTGGTGCTGCTCAATTAGCTATTATTTCTGGAATGAGCTACCAAGGAGGCGGCAGTTCTTCAGCAGGAGGAAGTGGAGTAACTTCTGTAGGAGTAGGAGAAAGAAAGAATGTTGTAGATATTGCGAAGTCTCAAGGAGCTAGAGGCGAAATAGCCTATATGAGAGGCGAATCCGGAATAGGAGGTCCAGAAAACTTTACTCCAGCTTTTGGTGGATACAGAAATAGAGCTGAAGGCGGAAATGCTGCATTTATGGTAGGAGAGCAGGGACCAGAATTGTTTGTTCCCGAAAGGGCGGGCACGATTGTACCAAATGATGATATGGGTGCCGCTACAAATACAAATGTAAGTTTCAATATAAATACAATTGATGCTTCAGGTGTAGAAGATATGCTTACGGTACAAAGAGGTAATATTATAGGAATGATAAGAGAGGCCGCAAACTCATACGGCGAAGACTTTGTAGAGAGTGTAGATACTTCAATACTCACTCCTACATCGGATAGAGGGGCTAGTAGGTACTAATGGCTTTTAGTAATCATTTAAATATATTACCAGATCCCAATAATGCAATTGGAAATGCTGGAGAAACCGGAGGAACCGCAGGACCTGGATTTGCTTCTGTTCAATTAACTTCAGATCAGCCAACTATGCGAGATTTTACAAACTCTGGAAGACTCTTGGCAAGAGCGATTGCTCGTCATCAATGGAAAGTAAATATAAGTTATAACCCTATGACAGAAACAGAATTTAATCGTGTCTACTCTTTTTTACTTCATAGACGCGGAGGAGTAAATCCCTTTTTTGTTTCCTTACCTCAATACAGGACTCCGCAAGACTCTACTTTTGCAACTTATGCAGCTTCAAATAATTTAGAAGCTATTGCTTCTTATGCAGCAGGAACAACTCAAGTTATTATTAGTAAGACGGGCTATAATAATAGTACAAATAAAACTCCTCTTCCTGGTGATTTATTTACTATAAGTGGCACAGACTCAAATCATTTAAAAGCGTACATGGTAACTCGTGTAGAAGACAGTTCAGATTATCAAACAGGAACAGTACAACCTTCTTCCTCACAGGTAAAAATATATTTTAGTCCTGGACTTTCACGTCTGCTATAGGCACTTGGTGATGATTTTCTTTTTCATAATCCCTTGATAAAAGTTGTTGCTAAAGACACGCAGCAATATTCTATTGATACAAATAACTTATATAAGTATAGTTTATCTCTTGAGGAAGTTCAGTAATGCGTTCACTTCATTCGGATTTAAGAGATGCTTTATTGCAAGAAACTGCGTTTTCTTACGCGCATCTCGTAAAATTTGAAAAACCACTAAAAACAGATAGTGGGAAAAGCGCACGTCGAGCAAAAGATTATACTTATTTATCAGATGGGTCTATTGACTTAGTTTTTGATGACGGTTTAAAAGATATACAGGGAAATGCTAATGGAGCCCAAACTTATTTAGCTAACAAATTAATTAAAGTGGGTCAAGTTAGTGAGACTAGTGAAGCTAAAACCTCTAGTATGAGCTTAACTATTTCTGCAGCCGCATTAGGCACTTCTTTTATTGACAGTCTCACTTTTACGGGTCAATCTATTACTACGGCAAGCACTGATTTTGTAGAAGCAGGATTTAGAGAGGGCGATATAGTACACCTTTTGTCTGGAAGCGGCTCAAATGATACTGCCCGAGCAAGAATAAATAGCTTTAGTAATTCAAATAAAACTGCAAATGTTACCCCCCTATCAAAAGTTGTTAATAATGAAATAGCAGAGCTAGCGTCTTTAACTGGAGAAAGCTCGGTTTCATACAGTGTAAACTTTGATAGCCCAGAAGTAGAAAGCATACTTAGTAATAGAAGTGAAACTACTTTTGCGCGATATATAAATAGAGACGTATTTGTTTATAAAGCGCATATAAATACTGAAACTGGGGCCATTATCGGGTCGCCTTACTTACTATTTAAAGGTATTATTGCTGGAGGTAAAATAAGCGAAGACCCTGCAAAAAGCTCAGTGGTTACTTGGAATTTAACAAGTCACTGGGGCGATTTTCAAAGAGTTTCAGGAAGATTGACTTCTGATCCTCATCATCGCGCACTTGATGGAAATGGGAAACCTGATAGAGATGCAGTTATACGTCCCGCCTATGCTAGAGATCTAGGATTTTTACACGCAGAAACTGCAGTAAATTTAGTCGCAGTTTATCAAGTTATGGAAACTCGCTATAAAGAAAAAAGACGGGGCGGGATTGCAGGATTTTTTGGCGGTAAAAAAATGGTTGAATACGAAGTAGAAGTTGATAGAGAGGCAGATCTTCGATTCAATTTAGATGCAAAATATCTTCCTCNTAGTTTATGGCATAAATAAAATAGATAGTATTCCTTTTTTTGTCGATACACTAAATACTGATTCGAAAAAGATTTATGTTGCCTACGCTCTTTGCGAAGGAGAGATAGGCGGTCTCTATGATGTTTACATGGATGATACCTCCACTGTATGTTTAGATAAAAATGACTTTGATACTCGTTCTTCTCAGAACGCTGAAAATACTATTGATGTACTTTGTGAAGGACGAATGGACAGNGGCGATACCCTGAGTGGAAATAGCACCGGTACTGGTAGCTCTAGTCGTAAATTTGGTTATGGTGGGGGCAGAGGAATCGGCAACTGGGATATATCAGGAGAAGTAGCAGCAAGAATTGAAGCACAAGTTCAAGCTAATTTAGCAACCTATCCTGGCGGAGCTAGTACACAGGCAGCTGGTATTACCCACGAAAAAGGGAGAGGATACACTACCCCTATCGATACTCGTCTACAGTTTCATGCTGGAAAACCAAATCAAAAAGCAGACAGTCTTTTAGTTAACAATGCTAGTAATTTTAAAGTAGGAACAGACTATTATTCTGGCAGTGCAGACTATTGGGGACCTAATCATCAAGTATTAGATACTGCATATGTAGTATGTGAATTTACAATTAGTGAAGGAGAGGTAACTATACCCTCTCTTGATTTTGTTGTGCGAGGAAAGGGCGTAAATTGCTATAACTATGACTACGCTTTTGAACAAGATCCCATTTATTCTGGATCGGATGCAGCAAGTTCTGTATTTAATTTGGGAGAAAGTGTAACTTTAAAGAAAACAAGTGATAACTCTTCTTTAGGTACTATTCAAATTAAAGACATTTTTAGTCTTACAAATTTGGATGGTACGAGCACAACTAGAATTCAATTTTTAACTCGTCCAAATATTTATGGTTCTGATGGAATTCCTTCTACTACTGCATTTTATATTCAAAGTGGTAGTAATGTTTTCCATTTAGTTTCTTATAACCATGAAGCAAATACAGGTACGATTCCTGCGATAGCACAAGAAACAGTAACTTCCGTAGCTAATAATTCTAATAATGCTTCTATAGATATAACTATGAATGGAGCTAGCTCTTCAATGAGAGGTGCTCTTGATTTAGGCGATCTTATATCTATTTCTGAAGCGTTTTCTCCAAATGGAGGAAGTAGATTTGACTTTGGAATGTTGTCCGAATTTGATTTTGGATATTCAGGCTCAGGTAATACTATAACTGCTGTGGGAGGCACAACTACTAATTCTTCAACTGTTGTAAACACAAAAGTAACTGTTAAAGACGCAGTAATTCTTGCAACAGGTTCAAGTTCTTCAGATGATGCCTATAATGGTTACTTTATAGAAGTCACTCGAATTTATGGAGATAATACTACTAAAGTACAAAAACGAAAAATACTTGACTATGATGGAGGAACTAGAGTTGCAAAAGTAGATGAGCCATTCGATGAAGATGCAATTCCAGAAAGTGGGGATACCTATAAAATACTTTCTGTAACTGATGATATTCGTGTATCAATAAATCCTGCTATGCAGTTGCTTGACTATTTGAAAGCAAAAAGATATGGAAGAGATTTAAGTGATGAAGATGTAGACTTACCTTCCTTTTTAGAATCTGCTAGAGACTGTGATACTCAGTCAGATATAATTGTAGCAAGCTTGACTCAACCTAATGTAGGGGATGAGTATTCTTTTAGTTATAATAATAAAGTNCTTTTTCATGGAAAAGTAAAATCTGTTGAAGCATCCGGAAATAGTAGTTTATATAATATTACTTTCACAGAAGTAAAAGGAAAACTTGTACATAGATGGCAAAACTGGAAGTATTTTTATGCTGGAGAGTTATATTATTATAACGGAGGATTACATCAAGCAGGTTCCAATGGTATAATTTCATCAACTCCATCTACTACCAGTTCTTATAGTACTCTTACTCTAAGTAAAACTGGTGGAGGTAGCCTAGTAGTTGATACTAATAGTGCAAGAGTATTTGATGGCAACCCTGCAGTTAAAAAAGTTGGAAGCAGTAATGATAATATGTCTTCCGGGTATTCTTTGTATGATGGGGATGATGTAAAATACTGGAGATACTTAGGGTGGGAATCTCAAAATCAAAGGCACGTAACTAGGCACCAAACAAATGCGGTAATTAATACTGCTCGTCCAGTCTTTGAAAATGTAAATAGTATGCTTGGCCATTTTAATGGCATACTTCGATATTCAAATGGTAAGTATGAATTAGCCGTAAAAAAAGCAGCTGCTGAGCCTTCTCCTATAACTGTAGACGGTGTTTCATATACAGTTGAAGATATTACTGATGATGATATAATTGGAGCAATAAATGTAGATGATAGAGGGCAGAAAGGTACTTACAACTCCGTGTCTGTAAGTATTGATGATCCTCAGAATCGTTTTGAGTCAAGAGCAGTAACTCTTTTTAATTCTACTTATCTAAAAGAAGATAGAATGCTTCCAAAGAAGGGAGATGTTAAAACTCCCTATATAAATAATTATTTTAATGCAAGAGTAAATGCAAAGCAATACTTAGATGACTCTCGTGCAGGATTAAAAGTATCCTTTACTATGGCACCACGAGGTCTCTTATTGCGTGCAGGTGATATAATAAGAATTACTTATTCTCGCTTTGGTTGGTCAAATAAATTATATAGAATTAAAAACTTAAACTTTCGAGAAGATTGTTTAGTTCAAGTAACTGCAGATGAGCATAATGATGACGGTTACATAATTCAACCAGACAATCCTGTAATTATAAAACCTGTAGATGCTGCGGGTGGTGCAAATATGGCCACACCTACTGCTCCTAGTAGTTTATCCGTTAGTCAAAATCAAAGGGGAGGAAATGTCTTAACTTGGGTAAATACTACTGCATTTAACCCAGCTACCTACAGTGTTCAGATATGGAGGCATACTTCAAATAATAGAAGTGGTGCAAAGGTAGTTGGTATCTCAAAAGGAGATAATTTTACTGATACTATTACTGGAGAAGGCCAACAAACTTTTTATTATTGGATACGATACGCAGTAAATGTTCCTCAACAACGTACTTCAGGTGTAGCTCCGAGAGAAGTTTTCTCTGCTTATTTTCCAACTTCCTCAACAGGAGGCGGGGTTGGTGTATCAGACGGTGCCCGGGATGGTATGTCAGTAAATTTAACTAATGATAGTGTTACTATACGAGCAAACTCATCGGGAACTCCTTCCGGATTTGATGATAGTGGTATAACTATAACTGCATTTATAGGAAGCACTCAATTAAACTATGATGATAGTTCTCCTTATGCAAGCCCTTCTTTTAGAGTTTCTAATGTAAGTTCTTCGGGTGTATCTCCTGGAGCTGCAGGAAATACCTCTACATCTTACACTCGCGCAAATCTTACTGGTATGTCTGCTGATACTGGTTCAATAGTATATACAATTATTATTACAGACTCATTAGGTTCATCCACAAGTTTTACAAAAACACAAACATTTACAAAAAGTAGAGATGGATTAGTAGGATCAGATGGTGCATCTGGAAGAACTGTCTCTTTATCAGCGTCGGATCAAACAATAGAATATAATACTGCAGGGGCAACTCCTTCGCCGTCTACTGCAACACTCACTGCTACTGCTTTCAATACCAGTGGTACAGTTTACTATGAATTTTTGGAAGGCAATACTACTGTTCAAAATACAACTAGTAATACCTATACTTATACTCCCGAAGCTTCTGTATCAAATATGCCAGAAACTGTTACAGTAAAAATTAGAGAGGGAGGTAATTCGGGTACTGTAGTTGCTACTGATGCAGTAAGTATGATAGGACTTAGACAAGGTAGAGATGCTGTAGCTATTGTATTAACTAATGAAGCACATACTCTTGCTGCAGCAAATAATGGAACAGTAAGTTCTTTTGCGGGTTCTGGTACAGACATACAAGTTTTTCAAGGAACTACTCAGCTTACCTATGATGATAGTTCTCCTTATTCAAATTCTACATTTAGAATTTCTGCATCTGGATCAAGTATTACTGCAGGAAGTGCAACTACTGTTTCAAATAATGTTACCAATGATACTAGAAGATTTGGTAATGCTAGTAATATGACAGCAAATAATGCAACTATTACTTATAGTATTATTGTAAAAGGATCAGATGGAGTAGAAAATACTTTTACACGTTTACAGAGTTTTTCCAAATCTATTCAAGGAGCTAGTATAACAGGCGCAACGGGACCACGAACTGCAAATGCTGTACTTTACTATCAAACTAGCTCTTCGTCTGCTCCAAGTGCTCCAACTGCTAGTAATTATAATTTTTCTACAGGTGAGTTTGGCACCCATACTTCTGGTTGGGACGAAGACGCTCCAACTTTTGCCGCAGGTAATGCAAATAAATACTGGTATGCAAGAATAACTATTCAAGAGGCTAGTTTTGGTGGTTCTCAAACTATTACTGTTGGCACTGTACTTCAAGGAATTGGTTTCTCAGGATTAGTAACATTTACAAGTGCTACTACCCAATTACAACAAATATCAAATGGGTCTCAGTCTTTAAGTTTTGGAGTACAAGGGACTACCACTATTGATGGTAGTAATATTACAACCGGCCAAATTGATGCTGCACGATTAAATGTAGGACAGATAAATGTTACTCAAACAAATAATTATAGTACTATTCAACAGGATATACAAGGAGCGGCTGCACAAGCTGTAACAGCTCAACAAGGTGTAAGTACTGCCCAACAAGCCGCACAATCAGCCGCAGGACAAGCTACTCAAGCTCAACAAGGTGTAGCTTCAACTCAGCAGACTCTTACTCAAACTCAGCAAGCGATACCTACAAATACAAATCAATTACAGAATGGAGCGGGTTTTCAAACTCAGGCTTTTACACAACCTGCACAAATAAATGTAACTCAAACAAATAACTATTCTGCGCCTCCAACAAATACAAACCAACTACAGAATGGAGCGGGTTTTCAAACTCAGGCTTTTACACAGCCAGGTCAGATAAATGTAACTCAAACAGATAACTATTCTGCNCCTCCAACAAATACAAACCAACTACAGAATGGAGCAGGTTTTCAAACTCAAGCATTTACACAGCCCGGGCAAATAAATGTTACTCAAACACAGAATTATTCTGCACCTCCAACAAATACAAATCAATTACAGAATGGAGCAGGCTTTCAGACTTCAGCAATTGTATTTAGTGCTACTGCAATTAGTGGAGGCAAGATAGGTTTGTCTACAGCTGGCTTAGTTATAGGAAGCAGTGGACATTCAATTACTGCTTCAAATTCAATTATTTTAGATACTACAAGTGGAAATAATGCAATTAGTATTTATGATGGAAGTACTTTACGTGTAAAAATTGGAAAACTTTAATCAGATTGTTGAGTATCTTGAAGGACTACAAAAGTAGTTATAGTGTACCTTCCCATTCCTTTACTTTCTGNATTTTTTAGTATAANAGGAGAAACTTCGTGAATACAAGTAGACGGAAAAATAATCATAGAGTTATTCTCACAAGGAAGTACCTCTTCCTCATTTAAAGTTATTTCTCCTCCTTCAAATTGTTTGGGTTCTTTATATAACCAAGTCAGTGTAGTTAGAACGGCGTGATCTCTATGTGGTTTATAGTGATTATTGTTCTCATAGTAAGAAAGTAACGTTGAAAATCGAGAGTTTAATATTAAGTATTCAAACCAAGAGTGTTCTATAGCAATTTTTTGAGCAAGTCCACTACTGTATATTTTCAGATTATGCGATAGAATCGCTGAAGCTTCGTCTTGCTTATAGATATGATTCATCCAGATTCCTTTATTTTGCTTTAGAGGATTATTTTCTGGAGTCATAGCACTACCGCTCGCTTCTGGATCTAACCAAATAGAAGGTCTGGTTTGAAGGTAGTCAAGTTCTGAGAAGATTTCAGAGAGCTCTTCTTCAGAGTATACATTTTTTATATACACATAGGGTGTTTTATTTTGTAGTTCTTTTATTTCGTATTCCATAGTATATTTCTCGCTCCGGTAATAATAAATTATACTACAAAAAAGTAATGATGTCAAGATTTATTTTTAGTAACCAACTTAAAAATAAATCTTGACTCCTCACGTCCCCTTTGATATAATTTCATCATGGAGAAATTTAAATGAGTGCAGCAAACTATGACCTAGTGATTGATCAGGGATCAACTTTTGCGATTGACTTAACAATCAAAGAGTCTGGATCCGCCAAAAATCTTACTGGCTATGCAGCCAGGGCACAGATGCGCTCTACTAAGACTGCTTCAGCCGTAGCAGCTAGCTTTACTTGCACAGTACTAAGCCCCGTCACAGACGGTAAAGTAAAAATGGAATTACCAGCTACTACTTCTTCAGCTATGGCTGCAGGGGTTTATTTTTATGATTTAGAAATTCATACAGGTAGTGATGCAATAGTAAAAAGACTTATTGAAGGAAAGGTTACTATTAATCAAGAAGTTACGAGGTAAAAATGTCTGCCGTTACAGAAGTTACAATTACAGAGTCAGTAACAGATTTAACTGCAGAAAATACAAATGCAGTAACTGTTGATATTACTGCAGAAGCTACCACTATAAGTGTAAACAACTTTGCTATCCCTATAAATTTTATGGATGCAGATAATGTTGTTTTTACACCACATAATACTATAACTGCAAATAATGTAAGTGATGCAATAAAACAGCTTGCAGATCAGCAGTTTAGAGGAACTACAGCTCCCGCTGATGGAACGGCCAACTTAGAAGAGGGAGATCTTTTTTACGATACAGACGATAATCAAATAAAAGTTTATCGCGAAACTAGTACAGGAGTTTTTGAATTTGTGCCTATAATAGTAGGCGACGCTTCAGGCGATTCTGACACGCTAGACGCAGGAGCCTTTTAAGGCTAACCCCGGAGTTTTAAATGGCTCAGACAATTAAAATTAAAAGAAGTACCAGTACTTCAGCGCCTGGTTCCCTTACAGCAGGTGAACTGGCGTATTCTGATGCTAGTGATAAACTATTCATCGGACAACCCTCAGATAATGCAGTAACAGCTATTGGTGGTAAATTATATGTAGATATGCTTGACCACACTGCTGGTACTCTTACTGCTTCAAGTG